>JAESGF010000179.1_pt1 | contig 42786 bp, 39 predicted proteins | sample 9269621 | NCBI WGS metagenome assembly JAESGF01 (sample SAMN14515066, study PRJNA621663) | algae metagenome | isolation source: Tolypothrix carrinoi HA7290-LM1 and co-occurring heterotrophs from dry rock... | place: USA: Makauwahi cave, Kauai, Hawaii | collected 2011-01-06
CTTTTGGGCAGCAACTGGCTACCCCAGCATCAGCGCAGAACAGCTTTCCCCATAGCTCGGCTCATGACCACCGCGGTTCGGGCATCGAAGACTTTCCGACGCCCGCCGGCGTCCGAAACTCTCAACGGTTGCAGGCTGTCCGCTTTCGGACCGCACACTCCAATTGCGGACGGTTGAAAGGGCGACCTGCTCTGTGTTAGCCTCTCGCCTCAACCCAAAATATGAAGAGGCGGCAACGTATCGCCTCGTCCTGCATATATTCTGTGAAGCCTTGCGGGGACTGCATCCGTCCGCGAGCATATCAATGATCGGGACAAGACATGTCGACTCCGGACAATTTTCCCATTTCGCGGCGCGGGCTGATCACGGGAGGGGCGGTGTCGGTGGCCGCCGTCTCCGTCGGATCGCAGGGAGCGGCTCAGGCGGCGCCTGCAAAGTCCGACCAAGTACCGCCGTCGGCCCGCGTCAGCTTCGAAGTGAATGGGAAGGCTCATGATCTTGAGCTCGACACCCGCACGACGCTGCTCGATGCGCTGCGCGAGCATCTGCGCCTGACCGGCACCAAGAAGGGCTGCGACCATGGCCAGTGCGGCGCCTGCACCGTCATCGTCGACGGGCGGCGGATCAACAGCTGCCTCAGCCTCGCGGTGCAACACGACGGCGACACGATCACGACGATCGAGGGCCTCGGCCTGCCCGGCAGCCTGCACCCGATGCAGGCGGCCTTTGTCGAACATGACGGCTATCAGTGCGGCTATTGCACCCCCGGCCAGATCTGCTCGGCGGTTGCGGTACTCGACGAGATCAAGGCGGGCATCCCCAGCCATGTCACCGCCGACCTCACCGCCGCGCCGCAAGTGACGGGGCGCGAGCTGCGCGAACGGATGAGCGGCAATATCTGCCGCTGCGGCGCCTATTCGAACATCGTCGACGCAATCGCCGACATCGCGGGCGTGAGGGCATGAAGAGCTTTACCTACGAACGCGCCGCGACGCCCGCCGCCGCCACCGCCGCCTTTGCCAAGAACAAAGGCGCGCACTTCATCGCCGGCGGGACCAATTTGCTCGACCTGATGAAGCTCGAGATCGAAACCCCGACGCATCTGATCGACGTCAGCCGGCTCGGTTTCGACAAGATCGAGCCGACCGAGAACGGCGGGCTGCGCATCGGCGCGATGGTGCGCAACACGGATCTTGCCGCCGACACGCGCATCCGCCGCGACTATGGCCTCGTCGCGCGCGCGCTCGTCGCGGGCGCCTCGGGCCAGCTGCGCAACAAGGCGACGACCGCGGGCAATCTGCTCCAGCGCACCCGCTGCCCCTATTTCTACGACACCAACCAGCCGTGCAACAAGCGGAGGCCCGGCAGCGGCTGCGCCGCGATCGGCGGGTTCAGCCGACTGCACGCGGTGGTCGGGGCGAGCGATGCGTGCATTGCCACCCATCCGAGCGACATGGCGGTCGCGATGCAGGCACTCGATGCCGCGGTCGAGACGGTCGACGCGGCGGGCAAGACGCGCGCCATCGCGCTCGCCGACTTCTATCGCGCCCCACTCGACACTCCACATCTCGAAACGGCACTGGCGCCGGGCGAGCTCATCACCGCGGTGACGCTGCCCAAGCCGATCGGCGGCACGCATATCTATCACAAGGTCCGCGACCGCGCCTCCTACGCCTTTGCGCTGATCTCGGTCGGTGCGGTGGTGCAGAAGGACGGCAGCGGCCGCGTTGCGCTCGGCGGGGTCGGCTACAAGCCCTGGCGTATCAAGGCGGCCGATGCCGAACTGCCGCGCGGCGCCAAGGCGGCGACCGCCGCGCTGCTCGCCGGCGCCAAAACCAGCCACGAAAATGTCTATAAGCTGCCCCTCGTCGAGCGCACGCTCACCGCGGTGCTGGCGCAAGCGAAGGGTTGAGCCATGAAGTTCGACACCCCCGCCACCGAAAACCCGATCGACCGGCTGCAGGTCGTCGGCAAGCCGACCAACCGGATCGACGGACCGCTGAAGACCAGCGGCACCGCGCCCTATGCCTATGAACAGCATGATGTCGTGCCGAACCAGGCCTATGGCGTCGTCGTCGGATCGGCGATCGCCAAGGGGCGGATCGCATCGATGGATCTCGCCGAGGCCAAGGCTGCGCCCGGCGTGCTCGCGGTCGTGACCGCGGCGAATGCCGGCACGCTCAGCAAGGGCGATTTCAACACCGCACACCTGCTCGGCGGCCCCGATATCCAGCATTATCATCAGGCGGTTGCGCTCGTCGTCGCGACAAGCTTCGAACAGGCGCGTGCTGCCGCCGCGCTCGTCCGCGTGCAATATGACCGCGCCAAGGGGCAGTTCGACCTCGCCAAGTCGCTGGTTAGCGCGGTCAAGCCGCCGCCCTCCTTCGGCACCGACGCCGACAGTCGCTTCGGCGATTTCGATGCCGCCTTCGCCAGCGCGCCGGTCAAGCTCGACATGCAGTATACGACCCCGGACCACAGCCATGCGATGATGGAGCCGCATGCCTCGATCGCGAGCTGGGACGGCGACAAATTGACACTGTGGACCTCGAACCAGATGATCGACTGGTCGGTCGGCGACATGGCCAAGACGCTCGGCATCCCCAAGGCCAATGTCCGGCTCGTCTCGCCCTATATCGGCGGCGGTTTCGGAGGCAAATTGTTTGTCCGCGCCGACGCGGTGCTGGCCGCGCTCGGCGCCAAAGCCGCGGGGCGGCCGGTCAAGGTCGCGCTCCAACGCCCGCTCATCATCAACAACACCACGCACCGCCCCGCGACTATCCAGCGCGTCCGGCTCGGTGCGACCACCGACGGCAAGCTTACCGCAATCGGCCATGAAAGCTGGTCGGGCGACCTGAAGGGCGGCGGTCCCGAAACTGCGGTCGGCCAGACGCGGCTGCTCTATGCGGCGCCGCACCGGATGACCGCGATGCGCCTGTCTGTGCTCGATCTGCCCGAAGGCAATGCGATGCGTGCACCGGGCGAGGCACCTGGGCTGATGGCGCTCGAAATCGCGATCGACGAAATGGCCGAAAAGCTCGGCATCGACCCCGTCGAACTGCGCATCATCAACGACACGCAGGTCGACCCCGAAAAGCCCGAACGCCCCTTTTCGCAGCGCCAGCTCAACCAGTGCCTGACGCTCGGCGCCGAGAAATTCGCTTGGAAGGACCGGAACGCCAAACCGGCGCAGACCCGCGACGGCCGCTGGCTGCTCGGCACCGGCGTCGCCGCGGCCTTCCGCAACAATATCAACGGCAATTCGGCAGCGCGCGTGCGGCTTGAGCGGTCGGGTCGGCTCGTCGTCGAGACCGACATGACCGACATCGGCACCGGCACCTATACGATCATCGCACAGACCGCGGCCGAAATGCTCGGGCTCCCGCTCAACCAGGTCGATGTCCGGCTCGGCGATTCGCGCTTCCCGGTGTCAGCGGGCTCGGGCGGCCAGTGGGGCGCGAACAGTTCGACGGCGGGCGTCTACGCCGCCTGCGTCAAGCTGCGCACCACAGTCGCCGAAAAGCTCGGCCTCGACCCCGCTACTGCTGTCTTCGACAAGGGCAAGGTCCGGTCGGGCGGGAAGAGCGTTGCGCTCACCAAGGCCAGCGCAGACGGTGACCTCGTCGCCGAAGACATCATCGAATTCGGCAAGCTCGGCGAAAAGAAACAGCAATCGACCTTCGGCGCGCATTTCGTCGAGGCCGCTGTCGACAGCTATACCGGCGAAATCCGCATTCGCCGCATGCTCGCGGTCTGCGCCGCGGGGCGTATCCTCAACCCCAAGGCGGCGCGCAGCCAAGTCATCGGAGCGATGACGATGGGCGCAGGTGCCGCGCTGATGGAAGAACTCGCGATCGACAAGAGGTTCGGCTTCTTCGTCAACCACGACCTCGCCGGCTATGAAGTGCCGGTCCACGCCGACATCCCGCACCAAGAGGTGATCTTCCTCGACGAGGTCGATCCGTCGACCTCGCCCATGAAGGCGAAAGGCGTCGGCGAGCTCGGAATCTGTGGCGTCGCGGCGGCGGTCGCCAACGCCGTCTATCACGCGACGGGCGTCCGCGTGCGCAATTATCCGGTCACGCTCGACAAGATTCTCGACAAGCTGCCGGCGATCGCATGACGCCGGACGGTCGGCTTCAGTCGGACGGCAGGTCTCCCGGCCGGTCGATGTCGTCGAGTTGCCTTTCGGGAGCTGGGACAATGATCGCAGACGCAAACAGCGCCCTCCCGCCGCTGTCGCCACTGGCTTCGGCGAGCGCCGGGAATTGCGAGCGTGCGAACAGCGCGGGCGGCATAGGCACACCGTCGCGACCCGAGGCAATGACCGGCGCCTCGTTGGCATCGAAGCGCGCGAGCAGCGCCGCTAGATGCTCTGCGCGCACAAAGGGCATGTCGGCAAGGCACAGTAGAACGGCCTGGTCGGGCCCCGACTGTACAGCCGCAATGCCAAGCCGCAGCGATTCCGACAGCCCGCGCTCGGCGTCGGGATTGGGAACGATGTCAAACCCCTCCCCCGCAAGCAACCGCGCGAGTGCGCCATCGCTATTGGGGCAGATCGCGATCCGTCGCGCGGGCGCCAGCGCGACGATAGCCTTCGCGGCGTGGAGCGCGACCGGCATCTCATTGAGCGTCGCCAGCAGCTTGTCGGCGCCACCGAAGCGACGCGACCGCCCGGCGGCGAGCATTATGGCGGCAACTTCGCCCGGATCGATCATGGCTTTGCCCTTCGTCACCGTAGATCTCCCGTGTCTCGCAATATGAGCAGCCTGGCAATCACCCCTGAGGATATTCTGCGCTTCGCACTCGACTACAGCGACGGCGGGGCCGTGCTGGTGACGCTCGTCGGCATCACCGCCTCGTCGCCGCGCGCGTTCGGCGCGCAGATGGCGGTGGCAGCCGACGGCAGCTCGCTCGGGTCTTTTTCTGGCGGCTGCATAGAGGCCGCGATCGTCGGCGAAGCGCTGTCGGTCCTGGCCGCAGGAGAAAGCCGTCTCGTCCGTTTCGGCGCAGGCTCGCCCTATATCGATATTCGCCTGCCATGCGGGGGCGGTATCGACTTATTGTTCACACCGCGCCCCGATCGGCGCATGCTCGCCGACATCCTGGGCCGGCTCGAAACCCGCGAACCCGCCATGATGCGAATTGCTGCTACGAATATAGCCGCCGCCGAGCCCGGCGACGCGCCGACGGGGTGGTCGGGGGACGTTTTCCATGTCGGCTTCGTTCCCCGCCTTCGCATCGTGGCGATGGGCCATGGCGACGCGTTGCTCGCCACCGCCCGTCTCGCACATTTTTACGGGGCCGAAACCCACGCCTTTTCACCCTCCCCAGAAAACGTCGCGCTCCTGCGCGCCGACGGAATCGAAGCAACCTTGCTCGAGGGTCTGGCGCGGACGCCCGAACTCGAATGCGACGATTGGACAGCGTTCGCGTTCGTGTTCCACGATCATGAGTGGGAGGAAACCCTGCTGCCATGGGCTCTGCGAGGCCCCCATTTTTCAGTTGCCGCGATAGGCGGTCGGCCAAGCCGCACTAGCAGGCGCAGCATGCTGCTCCGCGAGGGCTTCACAGAGGCTGTTGCGAACCAGTTCGACGGGCCTGCGGGCCTCATACCTGCTACCCGCGATCCGGCAGCCCTGGCCCTTTCAATCGTTAGCGAGATCATCGACCGGTTTCAGACCGTACAGGCGAAAGTATCCTTGGAGAAATTCCCGGAGCGGATGGTCGCGGCCTCGGAGTAATCAGCTTTTGGCCGATTGCAGACGGACAGCTTCTGGTGGAGAAACAAAGAGAACAGACGTTCCGTCTGCATTTGAGCGCTCGTTCTACCGCCTCAACTTGCTCTTGGAAGCGTCACAAATTGCTTCCCACGCCGCCGCACCCATGATCAGATCCGCTGCCGCAGTTCCGACCGACTTGAACAATGTTATTTCGCGGCTGTCCTGACGGACAAAAGGGGATGTAGCCAAATCCCTCAAATCGCCCAGGATCGCTTCGCGGGGTATCCGGCGTTCGCGTATGGGGACGAGCAGATCGCCCGCTTCTGCAAGAGCCCCGTCGAGGGTATCGACAAAGATGCGGGACCTTGCGACGCCGTCGCTGTCCATTTCGCGCATATCAGGTCGGTAGCCGCCGACAAGATCGACATGAGCCCCATCGCGGAGCCACTTTCCCTCAATCAAAGGTTCGATCGATCGCGTTGCCGAGCAGATGATATCACCCCAACCGATCATGGCCTCGAGATCGGTTGCAAACTCGATCTCGATGCCAGGTAGTTTGCTGCGAACGCGTTCGACGGCGCTTTGTCCCCGATCCGCATTCCGTGCCCATAGTTGAACCTGCCGGATCGGACGGACGGAGCTATGTGCTTCTCCGAGAAACGGGATGAGATGCCCCGAGCCAACAAGCGCCAGCTTGCTGGCGTCTGGCCTAGCGAGCCTGCTCGCTGCCATCGCCGACACCGCCGCGGTTCGGTAAGCCGTCAGCGCCTCGGCATCGATGGTGGCGAGCGGCTCCCCAGTTTCCGTATCGAAAAGAGCGAAGAGGCCCTGAATTGCCGGCCTATCCGTTCCGGTGTTCTCGGGCGTGACAGTCAGGATCTTCACGCCCGAGAACCCGTTCGAGATGGCCGGCATGACGAGCAACTCCCGGCCGCCTTCCAAACTCAGCCTTTGTCGCAACGGGGGCTTCTTTGCGCCCTTGAAGGCTTCGACCAGAAACTCGACGACATTTATCCGCCCGAACAGGTCGCCGAGATGGTCCGTACCCAGATGAAGCAAGGTGGCCACTCCCCCGTTATTCGTCATGCCCTTCAGATACCTTTCGGACGACTATATTTTATAACTGATCGTGGCCTTGATCGTGCGCGGTCGGATGACTCCGAGATTGTCATAATAGGTGCCGAGCCCGCCGAAGGTTTCGCCGTAGAAGCGCGGGAAAGTATAGTCGTCGGTGATACCGCGCTTATCGAGGAGGTTGTCGACTGCGAGCGTGAATGTCGCGCGGTCGGTCTTGACGCCAGCACGAAGCGCAAGCGTGGTGAAACCTGGAATGACGACATAGGGCGTATTGACGCTCGCCACGTAACTGTTCGGACGGTTCGAGCTGCCAGTGAAGGTGCTCCCGACAAAGCCGTTGACGTCGTTGGTCAAGGCCCATTCATAGTCCGCCGTCAGCGAACCACTCCAGCGGGGCGTACCGGCCATCCGTTCGCCCGGTGCCGCGCCGACACCGGCCCGTTCGTCGGTCGTTATCTTGGCATCGGTGTAAGCAAGCGTACCCGCGAATGTTAGGCCGTCGATCGGCGTGTAGCTTGCCGACGCTTCGAAGCCCTTGCTCTCCGCCTTGCCGTTGTTGCCGCGGAAGGTCTGGAAGTCGACGATCAGCGGAAGCTGGATCGATGACCATTTAATATAGAAGCCGGCCAGGCTGAAGGTCAGCCGGTTGTCAGCGGTATTCGCCTTCACGCCGAGTTCGTAATTGGTAAGTTCCTCCGGCTCGAATTCGGTCGGAATGACCTGCCCGACCCGAAAGAAGTTGGGACCGCCGGCACGATAGCCCCGCGAGACATTCCCGTAGAGCAGCACGTCCTCGACCGGATGGTAGCGGCCCGTTACGGTCCAGGTGATCGCGTCGTCCTTCGACGCCCCTGTCCGTCCGTTGAACTGGCCGTCGCCACCATAGCCTTGGCCGTCCTGCTCGTTCTTGCTGTAGCGGACCCCCGCGGCGATATCGAAACTGGGACTGAAATAATAGGTCGCGTTCGCGAAGGCCGCCTTCTCCTCATATTTCGCGATCGTGCCGCTGAAGAAGTCTATCGCAGTATCCTGCGTATCGAGATCGACGATGAAATCCGTTGACGTACGATTGTAGCGCTCGTTGGTGTAATAGACCCCGAGCTGCCACTCGAGCCCTTGCTCATTGGCGCTCGCGGATTGCAGACGCACTTCCTGAACGAACTTCTTGTTTTCGCCATCGCTCGCAAACGAAATGCGGGTGCCCGGCGCGAAGGACGGGCCATTCGACGTCCGCTGATACTTCTGGTCGGTCCAGCTCGACGTCGAGAACAGCGTCGCAAACCCGAAGTCGTAGCTGACCGTTGCGTTATAGAGGTTGAAGCGGTCGCGGATGAGCTCGGGCACCGGGCGCGACTGGGTGAGATCGCCGAACGCCGGGGTGAATGTCGCGCGCAGCGCATCGACCGAAGACTCCCCCCCGACGTTCAGGCGCTGGGTAAACGCGCTGAGCTTGACCACGAGGTTGTCGATGGGGTGCAATTCGAGCGTCGCGCGACCGCCCCTGTTCCTGGCAAAATTGACGTCATTATCGCCGAGCGCGACGTTGTCGATGAAGCCCGCGTCCTTGCGGTAATTGCCAACGACGCGAAGCGCTGCCCAGTCCGCGATCGGCACATTGACCATCGCCTTGCCCGAATAGTCGATACCGCCCTTGTTGACCGCGCCGACGCTCGCCTCGACGGCCGCTCCGAAAGCATCGAAGTCCGGGGCGTTCGTCACATATTTGATGACGCCGCCAAGCGCGTTCGCACCGTAGAGCGTTCCCTGCGGCCCCTTGAGTACTTCGATGCGGCTCATATCGAACGGGTCGAGATCGGGATTGAGCTCGCCTGCGAGAGCAGCGGTCGCTGCTGCGGTGATCGGCGTCTCGTCGAGATATTGAGCGACCGAACTGCTCGGCTGCGTCGTGCCGACGTTGATCCCGCGAATGCTGATCTGGGTGCGGCCCGGCGCCACCGCCTGGAAGGACAGGCCTGGCGTCAGGCGCGAGAAATCCTGAAAAGAAGCAATGCCCAGTTCGGAAAGGCGATCGCCGCTGAGCGCGGTAATCGACGCGCCGACGTTCGAGAGATTTTCGCTGCGCTTCGAGGCAGTGACGATGATGTCGTTCGAATCCTGATACTCGGCCTCATTACCGGCGGGTGCCGATGTCGCCTGCGCGAGTGCCGTGCTCGGCAGCGTGACCACGCTGGCACCGGACGCCAGCAGCAGGGCGACCGTAAGGGAGGTCCGACGCAGACCCCGCGAATCTGAGTATGAACCTGTGCACTTGGTCATGACGAACCTCCCATTTGTCTTAGTCGCCCATCTTTCTGTCAAGAATATGCCATTTTGTCCAGATAATTTTCCCTTCTGGAAATTATTACTGCGTTTCCGCTTGCCTTGGCCATTCGGGCACCATAGATTCTGGCCAATGGGCCCCACCTCGTTTATGGAGGAAGCTCAAAGATGCGCGCAGGCGAATAGATTGGACAAAGGAGCAACGATTTGGCCACCGCAGTCAGCCCAAGCAACGACCGCACGGGCCTTGGAGCGGCCCTGCGCTCGATCCGCAAGGAACGCGACTGGAGCCTCGCCGATATGGCAAAGGCGAGCGGGCTGTCGGTATCTAGTCTGTCGAAAATCGAAAATGGGCAGCGCTCGCTGACTTACGACAAGCTGGTGCAACTCGCTGACGCGCTTTCAGTCGATATTTCGCGACTCTTTACTTCCAGCCCCATCAGACAGCCGGTGGCAGAGTTTGCAGGTCGCCGCAGCGTTCACCGCGGTGGAGACGGATTCGAGATTCGCGCGGGCGTCTATACCTATGATTACGTGGCCCATGACCTCATCGGAAAGCGCTTCACTCCGGTCCTGATGGATATCCATGCCCGGTCTATCGACGATTTCGAGGAGTTCGTGCGCCATGAGGGGGACGAGCTCGCCTATATTCTCGATGGCGAGGTCGAACTGCACACGGAAATTTACGCGCCCCTACGCCTGAAGGCCGGCGAAAGCGTATTTTTCGACAGTAAGGTGGGACATGCCTACATCAATGTCGGCGAAGGACCGGCGCGCATTCTCTGCGTGGGCTCGGAAGCCGAACCGAAAGGCGGCGACGGCGTCATTCCCTTCGCGCAGGATCGCCGCAAAGCCAAGCCTTAGCGTCGACACTGGCTACCCCACGTCCTCTAGGCGCACAGCCGCGTAGAAGCGCCCAAATCCCCTCCGACCGCATTTCCCTATTGTCTCTCTATTGACATATAGGAAATTATTGGGACATATCGTCAAAACGATCGAAGGGGAATGCAAATGGCCACGAAAGGCTTGCTCAAGGCGTTGGCGTCGCTGGGGAGCATCGCGCTTGCCGGCATCGCGCAGCCCGGCGCGGCCACCGGCCAGCAAATTTCCAATGTCCCGCCAACGTCGGTCGGAACATTCCTGTCGGAGGCGGAGGAGAAGCTCGATGCAGCTTCGCAAGAATCGAGCCGTGCGGAATGGGTCCATGCGACCAACATTACCCCGGATACGGCATGGCTTAGCAGTCTCGCACGCGAACGGCTCGCTTCGCTCAGCCTGCGCATCGCGCGGCAAGCCTCAAGCCTCGATCGAAGCACCGCCGATCCTTCCGAACGAAGGAAACTCGATTTGCTCATACGGCTCGCCAGCGTTCCGCCGCCCTCGGGCGCCGCTGCCGCTGCCCGGCTTGCAGCACTTCAGACGTCGCTGAGCGGCCAATATGCAACAGGCTCGTTCCTCTACAAGGGCCAGCCGACCTCGTTGGCCGAGGCGGAAGCGTTGCTTGCCAAGACGCGCGATCCCGAAGAGGCCCGGCGTCTCTGGGAAGGCTGGCGCGGCAGCGCCAGAGTGCTCAAGCCCGACTATATCGAGATGGCAAAGCTTGCGAACGAGGGCGCGCGCGAACTCGGCTATGCCGATATGGGCGAGCTGTGGCGCTCGGGCTATGATCGCAGCCCCGCCCGGATCGAGGCGGAAGTCGACGCCGAATGGGACCAGCTCAAGCCGCTCTACAAATCCCTCCATTGCTTCATGCGCAAGAAGCTCTCCGAACGGTACGGCACCGCGGTTCAGCCGCGGACCGGCCCGATCCGTGCGCATCTGCTCGGGAATATGTGGGGCCAGAACTGGGGAAACCTCTTCGATATCGCAAAGCCGGGAAAGCTCGACCAGCCCGATATCGACGCCTATCTCGAGAAGGCGGAATATGACCCGCTCCGCATGGTGAGGTCCGCCGAAGCCTTTTATACATCGCTCGGCTTCGAGCCCTTGCCGGCCAGCTTTTGGACGTCATCGTTGTTTGCAAAGCCCGTCGACCGCAAAGTCGACTGCAATCCGTCGGCTTGGACGATCGACAACCGGACCGACGTGCGCCTCAAGATGTGCATCCGCGTTACCCGTTCGCAGTTCGTCACGGTCTACCATGAGCTCGGGCATAATTTCTACAATCTCGCCTATGCCGACCAGCCCTTCCTGTTCCGGAAAGGCGCCGATGATGGGTTCCACGAAGGGATCGGCGATTTCATCGCCCTCTCGGCGGCCGCGCCGGCTTATTATAAGACCATTGGCATTCTTCCCGAAGACGCCGCCGAGGGAGAAGATGTCGGCATGCTGCTGCAGCAGGCGCTCGACAAGGTGCCGCTTCTCCCATTCGCTGTCGCGCTCGACAAGTGGCGATGGGACGTGTTTGCAGGCCGGATTTCTCCCGACGAATTCAACAGCAGCTGGTGGAAACTCGTGGCCGAGTATCAAGGCATGGTGCCGCCGCGCCCCAGGCCCCAGGACGGCTTCGATGCGGGAGCAAAATATCACGTCCCGGAAAATGTTCCTTACATCAGCTATCTGAAGGCGCGGATCTACCAATATCAGTTTCACGAAGCCGCCTGCCGCATCGCAAAGTGGAAGGGTCCGCTTCACCGCTGCTCGATTTACGGCAACAAGGAAGTGGGCGAGAAGTTGCGTGCCATGCTCGCCCTTGGCGGGTCGCGCCCCAACTCCGAAGCCCTCACCCTGTTTACGGGGAGCGCCGAGGCCGATCCGCGGGCCATGCTCGAATATTACCGGCCGCTCATGCGATGGCTCGACAAACAGAATGAAGGCGAACGCTGTGGCTGGTAGCCGGATATCGAGCGATCGCATCGCGCGGTACTGCGGCCCAGCGGCGAAGCAGCAGAGCCATGGAGAGCGGGCGCCATGCAGCTTGTAGATTTGCTTCTCGCCGTCCTCGGGGCCTCGACGCTGCTTTTCGTCGTGCTCCTGGTGGGGCGATGGTGGCGAGCCCCCGTGCGGCCGCGTATCGAAGGGATCATACTGAGCGCGGTCGCGAACTTCTTCGATGCGCTCGGTATCGGCTCCTTCGCGCCGTCGACAGCCTATCTCAAGATCAGGCGCCTGACGCCCGACGAGATGATCCCGTCGACGATGATCGTCGGCTATACGATCGCGACGGTGACTGAGGCCTTCGTTTACATCATCTCGGTCGTCGTCGACCCTGTCCTGCTCATTTCCTGTATCGCGGCGTCGAGCCTAGGCGCGGTGGTTGGCGTCGTGCTGGCGCCGCGACTTCCCGTTCAGACGATTCAGGCAACGATCGGCGTCGGCCTCCTCATCGCCGGGTCCCTGTACGCCCTGTCGAACCTCGCGCTGCTGCCGGGCGGCGGCGCAGCGACGACCTTGCCCACCGGACAGTTAGTGCTTGTGGCGGTCTTCTCGTTCGCGCTCGGCATCCTCACCAACCTCGGCATCGGCAGCTTTGCGCCGACGTTGATCGTGCTCAGCCTGCTAGGGATGGACCCGCTCGCGGCCTTTCCGATCATGATGGGTTCCGCCGCCTTCATTTTCGTCGCGAGCGGGACGACGATCGTCCGCAAACGGCCGATCGATCTCGGGCTCGTCACAGGCATGGCGATTGGCGGCGCGCCGGCCGTGCTGCTGGCCGCTTATCTCATCAAGTCCCTTCCCCTCTATGCGCTGAGATGGGGTGTCGTCGTCGTGGTCGTCTATGCTGCGATCCTGATGCTGCGTTCGGCCGCGCGCTCGAGGCGCGACAGGCCCGCAGCCGGTCCGACCGCCAGGCCCGTCGCGGCCCGGGAGGCCTCAATGAAATCCGACCCCGCATCAGCCTTGTGTGAAAAGGAATTATGAGTTGCCCCATTTCGACGTATCGCGACGCAATATCCTGCTTGGCGCCGCCGTCGCCGCCACCACGGCAGTTCCAGCTGCAGCACGCGAACCCAAGGCTCCCGCAGCACCCAAACTGGCCGCGATCGACCGGAGCGAAGAACGTATGCTCGTTGGTCCCGGCGGACAGGCGTTCCGGATCCAGATCGGCCATCCGCATCGGATCGAGGAAGATCTGCCGCTAATGATCCGCGGCCGCAAGCCGGTTCCGGTCTATGTTCTGGACGGCGGCGACAATTTCCCGATCGTCGCGGGACTGACCCGGATGATGCAATGGGGCGGATCGGTACCGCCGTGCCTGATCATCGGCATCGCTTATGCCGACGCCGAAAAAGCCGAAAAGGCCAACCGGCGGGCCCTCGACCTGACACCGAGCGCCGAGGGGCCGGCCGATGGCAGGCGCTTCGGCGGCGCCGCCGATTTCCGCGCCTTCCTCGCGAACAAGGTCAAGCCGCTCATCGAAAGCGAGTTCGAGGTCGATGCCGCGCAGTCGACCCTGGTCGGCCACTCGTTCGGCGGCCTGTTCGTGCTCGATACCGCCGTCCAGCAACCCGACCTGTTCGCCAACCTGCTCGCGCTCAGCCCGTCGCTGTGGTTCGGCAAGGACCTTGTTCTGGGGCAACTGAAAGAGGCGCTCGAGAAGGGCGCGCCGTTCCCGCGCACGGTCGCGCTTGCCGGAAGTCTCGAGCAGACGGTCTCGGAGGCCAAGTACAATATGACACGCAACGTCGAAATCCTCGCCGAATATGTTTCCGCTGCCGGACGGGGTGACAGAATCTTCGCGCGCGCGCTCGAGGACACGACGCATCACACGATCCAAGGCCAGGGATATACGTTCGGACTTCGCAAGCTGCTCGACCCGTCTCCGCCGAAAATCGGTGCAGGCTGCGTGGTGGGCCTCTGAACCGGGCCGACACCCGCGACGGATTAGGCAAACGACAATGGCCGCCGCTGCGGCGCGGAAAGCAAAAAAGGGAGTGCCATCAATGACGACCCTCGAAAAGAGCCGCCGCGATATCATGAAGCTGACCGCGATGGGCGCACTTTCTGCCGGCCTCGTATCGCGGAGCGACAGGGTGGCGGCAATGCAGAGCGGCGCCAATCCCCGGACAATGACGGCGCAGCTCAAAGCGCTTCCGCGCAACAGCGAGGCAATGCTCCTTCCGGCGCGATACGGTGGCGTCGACCGGCCGCCCGCGCCCGCAAAGGCCGACATGCTTCCCCGCTCGTGGTACAAGGGCCGAACCAAGGCGCTCTTCGACAAGGCCGCGGAACTCGGCGTAAGCGCCGTTTTGCTGCGCGGGGCGTCCAATGTGACTTATTTTACCGGCTATTCCTTCAGCAACACGGAACGGCCGCAAGCTGTCTTCATGAACAGGGATGACGAGGCGCCCTGGTATTTTCACCCGATGGTCGACCATTCGCTGATCCGCGACGGCTGGTTTGGGGGCGACCGTATCTATTTCGACTATCCGCACGCCGAGGGCGGCTTTCCGAACAAGGGCAAGGTCGTGACGTCGCCCGGCATCGACCTCATGGAATATATGCTCGAAGGCATCAACGAGAAGGGCGTCCAGGGCACGAAGATCGGCATCGACGGCGAGCTCTACGCGTCCGAACTCGCCAAGTTCAAGAAGATCCTGCCCGATGTCGAGATCGTCGATATCAGCGATGCGGTTCTCGGATTGCGTATGGTCAAGACGCCGGAAGAGCTCGCGCTTTGGAGCCGCGCCTATACCTATCACGATCGCGCCCAGGCCTTTGCGCGCGACTATCTGCTGACTTTCGGAACCGACATCACCGACCTCGAGCTCAAGTTCGCCACCGAACTCTGGCTTCGCGACGCGCTTTACTCCGAACTCGATCTGGCCGGCGGACTCCCCAATCATGGTGTCGGCTCGATCGGCGAGGTCGAGGTTCGTTCCGGACCGGTCAACGGCTACCCGCACCCCAATCAACCCTATTATTCGCAGGTCGTGCGCGATGCGCCGCTCCAGGTGGTGACCTATGTGATGGTTGGCCTGTGCGGCGGCGAAAACTACCGAATGTACCAAGTCGCGGACGCGGCAGGACGCTTCGACCCCCACGGCACCAGGATGTGGGAGGTCAGTCTCCACTGCTGCGAGATTCAGCGACAAATGCAGAAGGCCGGCGCGATATGCGGCGATATTGCCTATACGGTTCACAAATATCAGGTCGATAACGGCATGAAGGACTATATCTTCACGCGCGCCGCGCACGGGCAGACGACCGAGGGACATATGCCGCCCTATATCGCACTCGGAGATCGCACCGCCCTTCCCAAGAGTTCGGTCATGTCGGTCGAGCCCGGCCTATATGATGCAACGAGGAAGGTCGGATATAATTGGAGCGACAGCATCGTGACCGGCGAAGCCAGCGGATATGGGATGAGTCGGACGCCCTACACGAAGGACTGGCTTTTCGTGAAGCTTTAGGACGGGCGAGCGAAACCAACGACGATGGAACTCGAACCGATAGATCAGATGCTCCTCGATGGGGATTATGGGAAGGCGTCAGCGCATGCGATGTCGCTGCTCGTCAAATATGGCGCGGTGTTCGGCGCCGAGCGCTTCATTTCGATCGACTCCGCACATATCGACGGTTGCCTCTATCATGGTCCATCGAGCATCGACTTCGTTCGCAGTTTCGTCGACCTCGGCGGGCGGGTCCGCGTGCCGACGACGCTCAACGTCGCGGCTGTGGACGTCGTCCATCCCGGTTGGCACCAGGGTTCGCCCAATCTCTTGTCCGAGCAAGCTCTGCTGACCTCTCTTCACGAGGATCTGGGCTGCATCCCCACACTCACCTGCGCTCCCTATCAGCGCATGCTGCGGCCTCGCTGCGGCGATCATATTGCCTGGGCTGAATCCAATGCGATCGCCTTCGCCAACTCGGTACTCGGCGCGCGGACCGATCGCTACGGCGACTTTACCGATCTTTGCGCGGCACTCACCGGACGCGTGCCCTATGTCGGTCTTCACCGGCCCGAGAACCGCCGGGCGACGCTGGTCGTCCGTGCGCCCGCAATCGAGGTCACCGGGCTGGCGCGCGACCTTTATTTCGCGGCGATGGGCTATGTGCTCGGCTCAAGGTCCGCCGACAATGTGCCCGCCATGGTCGGCTTGCCGGCAGACGCGAGCGAGGATGAGTTGAAAGCAATCGGCGCGTGCGCCGCCTCGGCCGGCGCGATCGCACTTTTCCATGCCGTGGGCATCACTCCGGAGGCGAATACCTTGTCGGAGGCTATCGGAGACGCTGATGCAGCGCCCGCCGAAATCACCGTAACGGCAGACGATCTTCGCGAGGCCATCCGGTCGCTCTGCCCGCTGGAAGACGGCGAAGCGATCGCGGCGCTTTGTCTCGGCACGCCGCACTTCTCGATCAGCGAGTTCGAAAATCTGGCACGCGTCGTCAACGGACGGCGGGCTGCGCCAGGCGTCGAAGTCTATGTCTCGACCTCCCGAGAAATCGCAGCGCACGTCGAGACGGCGCCCGCGCTGGCGCCGGTTCTCGAATTTGGTGCGAACCTCGTCGTCGACACTTGCACCTACCTCGCCCCGGTCGTGCGCGAAACTACCGGCGCAATCGTAACCAACTCAGGAAAATGGGCTCATTATGGCCCAGGCAATCTGGGTCGGCGGGTCGGCCTGATGAGCCTCGAGGACTGCGTGCGATCCGCCGAGACGGGCCGGGTGGTGCCACGATGAGATTTGATATGTTGAAGATATTGAGTCCCGGCATCGCAAGCGGCCCTGTCGCGCTGCTCTCGCAACCGCTCAGCCTCTGGGGCGGTCTCGACCTCGACGATGGCACGATCTGCGACGTCAACCACCCCCAACACGGCTTGCCGCTCGCTGGCAAGGTCCTCGCGATGCGCGCCGCTCGGGGTTCGTCATCTTCGTCAAGCGCCCTCGTCGAAGCATCGCGGCGTGGTATCGCACCCGCCGGCATCATCCTGGTGCGCGCCGATCCTATTCTCGTAATCGGAAGCTTGGTGGCCGCAGATCTCTACGGCATTCAAATTCCTATCGTGCTCATTGCGGAAAACTCGTGGGAGAGCATGCCTCGCAGCGGCATGGCGTTTATTGATGCTTCCGAGGCCAACGGATCCGTGCAGTTCGCGGACTGACCGCAGCGGTCCACGTCTTTTGGGCCGTTTGCGGAATGGCAGGTTGCAGGCACCAGTCCAAGATTGCCGCCATTCGTCATAATCCCGTGCGGAGGGACGCGCGGACTACAGCGCCGCCTCGTCGCCCTGCGGTTAGAGCATTGGCCCGCGAGTTGTCGCGCACCGCTCGGCGCGCATCATAGTCGTCACGAATTTCGAATCGCGACGTCCACGCACACCATGGTGAGTAACTATTTGCCTATTGCCGCCCATCGCTTAATCATTGAAATGTAACCGATGAGTTTGGACGTGTCAGGGGGAGAGACACATGCGCATCTGGCGACTAACCACCGCTGCTGCCGTTGCGACGCTGAGCCTTAGTGGTTGCGGGGGCGGCGGGAGTTCGGGGTCGACCGCCCCGCCCGTGGTCGTGACGCCCACACCGACTCCCACTCCAACCCCGACTCCAACCCCAACACCGTCGCCGACTTATTTGGAAGCGACCGATTTTACGGAAAATCGGGATTATCCCGGCTGGGGAGTGCGTCTTGTCAATACCTATACGGCGCCTGCTTTCGGGGCGCCGGCGGGTACGATTGGGACGTCGGTCTTTACGGCGGACCTGGCGCCAGAGACCCGCGCCGCAGGCTTTATCTACACTGCTTCCACAAAGACCTATATTGTCAGGTGGTTTTCAGACGAGCGGAGCTACGGGCCTGTCACTTCGTCTTTGTTTCAGGATCTGATACCCACCGATAGGACCGCAGAAGCTGATTTCGTCCGAAGCCACTTCCGCGTGAACCCGGCGACCGCGGATTTCACACGCTATCTTGGCTTTGTAAGTTGGTCCTCATACGAGGGTAATGGTAATAGTGCGGTCAACTCGGTCACCCGGAACTACACGTCGATTTTTGGCACCACGACTGCACCGTCGGATTTGCCAACGACTGGAACTTACCGGTTCAATTTGCCAAGCGGGCAGCTCCCGACCGACCTCGAGGGATATATTTTTGGGGGAGCGGAGGGCATCCTCCTCACGGTAGATTGGGCAACCGGTGCAATCACCGGTACCTTGACGTTTCAACCAGCTCCAAACGCCCCGGCTGGAGCACAGCCTCTGGTGATGACGTTCAGTGGTACAGTGAACATGGGATCGAGCAGAGTGACTGGCGACATCACCGGTCCCTATTCAGGCACATTTTCGGGAGCGGTATTCGGGCCGCGGGCACGCGAACTCGGCATTGCGATGACTTTGAGTAACGCGAGCGGAGGCAAGCTCGCCGCGGTTGCTGGGGGTAAACAATATTAGCTCAGCGAAGCTTGCCGGGGCTAAAGGCTCGGCATCTTTTAAACTCCCACTGGCCGATTGCGGTCAGTCCGTTTTTGTGTCTCGATGCAGGAAAACGGACGCTCGCCGACGCCTCTCAAACCTGCATTCGTTTTTCGCTATATGACATACCAGCGAATGCGAAATTGGTTGTGCAGCAGGCTTCCAAAGCGCAATCCACTTCTCGCCAACTGACCAAGAAGTATGCGACATATCGGGGGGTATGAGTTGAACATGGCGATAAAAGCTATCCGAGCGCTGGCTATTCTGCCCTTCGCGCTTTCTGTTCCGGCCTGGGCCGGCGATCGCTCCCTTCAGACCGTGTGGACGATCCAAGAAGATGCTTCGTTACTGGGTGAGCGGAAGATCGTGCGAGAGGATTATGTCCTGAAGCAGCGCCTGCTGCCCTCGGGACTGGCGGCGTTAGCTAGTAGCGTCGAAGAAGCACGACTTGTTGCGGGTAGCCAGCTGATAGAAGTGCGTTCGCCAGGCGCTGTGGTGTTCTGCGATCCGACTCCGCGGGCTCAAAAGCTGCTCGGCCATGCCCAGCCGTGCCTTGTCGATGCAGACAACGACGGACGGTTCGAAGGATTGTTTCTCACGACAAGCGTGACCAAGGGCATCCTGACGATCGAGGGGAACAGGCCGAAGGCACCGCGAGCGATTATACCGATCGCATACCAACGCTTGGACGTCACGGCGTTCAGCATTCCACTGTTCGTAGGCGTCCAATATCGCGGGAATGCCAACCCAGCTGGAAACCACGTGTTTCAGGTCAACTACGGCAGCGAAGCGTCCGTAGGCTCATTGAGCGAGCGCTTCGTAGTGGGGAAAGCAAATCTCCCTACCACTCGGACGCCGTTTGGGGCGGAAATTGGTCTACTTACGGAGACCCCGGAGGGCATCAACGTCCGTGTAATAAAAACCATTCCCATGCAGCTGTTCGGCGTCATGAAGACAACTAGTTATCGAATATATTAGGGCATTATAAGAGCTAATGTTGAAGGCCGTCGGGGTGGCGCAAATGAAATTTCTGTTGAGCTGCGCGACCGCATTGGCTGCGCTTTCCTCTACGGCGGCGGGTGCTTCACCTCCAATGCCGCCGGAGGGCATAGCCTCGCTAAGGGCATCGCTGCAAAACTGTACCGGAGGCTGGATTAGTCTCGGACAAGAGACTGAAACTGTCCCTCCAGCGGTTCTTGCGCAAAGGCTATCTCTCCTCTCCCGCCCGTCAGTAGAGCTAAGCAGAGAAGACGGCGAAGCGCTGTATTCTATCGCGCAGGGTTTGCTTGCACCGGCAACCGAACCCGCACCTTGGTTGGGTGGGGGTAAGCCAACGTTGACCTGTCCGCCAAGGCCGACAGAGGCAATCGAGCTTTTCGAATATCTTGTGGGCAGCACCCCCGACGAAATGCGTGGACACGCGGCTGCCTTTGGCTGGCTAGGATATGCCTATGACAGCAATCTGGTCGAACGCCCCGATCAGAAGCGCGCGCAGCGATACCGCCTTCTGCACCGCATGCATTCAAGTTTCGGGGCAGATCGATGGTCTGATGGAATAGATCACGATCTATTTGCGAATATCGAACGCGCCGGCCTTCGCCCCTATCTGAACGCGCTGGCGCAACACGAGCGGAGGGGTGGAACTGCCAGAATAATCCTTGCGGATGAGGCATTACCCACCAGCCCCTCCGAAGCGCGTCGATTACTGTTGTTCCTGAGCGAGGGCCCTTTGAATCGCCTCTTGGAACTAGAAGGAACTGGGCAGATACCCTTTGCTACGAGCGCGTCGGATATCGAGCTTTGGGCTGCGGCTGCCAGAAATCTATTTGGTTTCAGAAGATATGCCGCACGCATGCTTAAAGGTGCCCGCACAGTCAACGGTGGCAGCATTCCAACCGCCACCATGCGCCCGTCTATCGAGACCCTCCGGCCTTTCCTCGATATGCGGCAGCTTGCCAAAGCTGACCCTACGCCGGATGCCATTCAGGTGAGGGCTTTGGTGACGCACACGGGCAGGGTTATTTACGTCGAGCCCTGCGATGCGACGCCGCCACGAACTTATTATCACCAACAATTGCTTGCGGCCCGCCTCTATAATGCGAGCGCCCCGTCCAAGTTGCCCAAGCTTCCGATAGCCAAGCCGTCAGGCGGTCCAGTCTATACGTGGGTAGTATTGCCGGCGGTCCGCTTTTCAGAATCAAGCGAGGGCAAGCCGGAGGCGCATTTTGAACCGGCGACCGCAGAGCGTTGCACCTCTTCTGCCGTTATCGACGCTACGCCGCCTCCGGTTATGCAAGCACCTCCCACACCACGGCTACGTATTGACTAACTCGGTAACCCCGAGCTTATGTGGTCATCCCGTTCGGCGCTCGTGGCCGCTACCGGACTGTCGGCTTCAAATCTCCCGACAGGAAAAGCGGTCGTTTCAGGAATAAGTGAAGCGAGCCGGGCGAGAGTCGCCATCCCGCCCGTCGCGTACGGTCCTTCAAGGGATCAGCAGAAGCTTGCCGGTAGACGCCCGGCTTTCCATCGCTCCATGGGCGGCGGCGGCCTCAGACAAGGCGAATTCGGTCGCCGGCGCGATCGTCACCTTGCCTTCGCGCACCCATTCGAACAGCCGCGCCGTGCGGGCACGGAGCAATTCAGGCGTATGGATGTGGTCGGAGAAAACGGCATAACCGATCTTGACGCTCCGCGGCAGGCTCATGATGTCGATCCCGCCCGGGCCGCCCAATACGGGCCCATACCAGCAGAATGTACCCGAGCGGCGCAGCGACGCGAGCGATCCTTCGAAAGTGGCGGGACCCGAACCGTCATAGACGACGTGCACGCCCTCGCCCCCGGTCAGGCGGAGCACGTCGTCCGCGAAGTCGCCCGCGTCAGCGACGATCACATGATCGGCCCCCGCGGCCTTGGCCGCGTCGATCTTGGCCGCCGACGAGACTCTGCCGATCACCGTTCCGCCACGCAATTTGATGATTTGCGTGAGAAGCTGGCCCAGGCCGCCGGCCGCCGCATGCACCAGCGCGACGTCGCCCGGCTGGACCGGATAGAAGTCGGTCGCAAAATGACTTGCCGTCAACCCCTGCATCATCAGCGAAGCCGCCAGCCGATCATCGATATGATCCGGCAGTGGTACGGCAGACGTCGCCGGAAGAACGATATGTTCGGCGTAACTGCCCGGCGCATAGACCCACGCGACGCGCTGTCCGACGGTGAGATCGCGGACCCCCTCGCCCAACGCCGCGATGCGGCCCGCCCCTTCGGCGCCCAGCACGCGAGGCAAAGGCATTTCGTGCCACGCCATGCCCTGCCTGATCCCCACATCCATGAAATTCACCCCAGCGGCCGAAACGTCGACCAGAATTTCGCCCGGCCCCGGAACGGGCTCGGGCAGGTCGAGGATCTTCAACACATCGGTCCCGCCCACCGCGGTCATCGCAACAGCTTTCATTTTTCATTCTCCTTATTGAACGATCATTCCATAATCAGGCAAAAAAATTCAGCGCAGAGAGCGCATGGCAAGGTCCGCGAGTCCCGAGACCTGATCCCTCCCCGCTCCGCCGCGCGCAGTGAGACGAATGGCGGAAATCGTGGCGATCAGGAAAGTCACGAGCTGATCAATATCGAGATCTGCTGCCAGATCGCCCTGGTCCCGCGCCGCGCCAAGCGCGTTCGCGAGAGCCCGGCCCAGAATATCGCCGGACGCCTGGCGTATTTTTACGAGTTCGGGGCGCGTGCATCCGTATTCGGTGATCGATCCCACACCGAGACAAGGGCGTTCGGCCTCCGCCGCCACGCGTTCCAGCATCGCGCGAATCCCCTCGATCGCCCTGTCGTGGCGATCGAGCACGTCGATATGCTCCCGCACCTCGCCTTGCGAATAATGCCTCACAGCGGCGCAATAGAGGCCCCATTTGTCGCCGAACGTGTCGTACAGGCTTTGACGGCCGATTTTCATCCTATCGACGAGCATCTGCGCCGAGGTGCCTTCGAAGCCATGCTCGCGGAATATTTCCACGGCAGCCTCGACGGCGGCCTCCACATCGAATTCCTTGGGTCGTGCCATATCGCCTATATAGATTATTGGAACGAACATTCAATAATAAATTGCGCGGGGTGCTTGCCGCCACCTGCCGGCCTATGCGGACAGCATCTCCTCTATGCGATCTTGCCAGGCTCGCGCCCCTTGCCCGCGGGCGAGAGATATCGCATCGCGGAGCAGTTTCTCGCTCATCGCCCGATCGCCCTCGATCCGACGGACCAGTTCCGCCTTGATCCGCAAAAGTTCGGGCATGGCGAAAAGCTCGCCCAGCCCTTCGCAGTGGGATATTGCGGCCTCGACGAGATTCTGCGCTTCACGAAGCCGCTCGCTGCGCAGAAAACCCCATAGCAGCATGAGCGTGAACGGCGTTACGAGCAGTTCGTATCGAGCGGCACGCAGGCGGGCGATGCTCTTTTCGAGGGTAGCGAGGGCATCCGCCCGCGTTCCGCGCTCGAAATCGAGCGCGCCGCGAAAGCCTTGAGCCGCGACAATATAGGGACCGAGCGCACTGGCCTGTGCGCGTGCGGAAAGAGCGTCGACCGCTTCTTCCGCCGCCTCGAGATCGTCGCTCCACAGATGGATGATCGTCGCCCAGACCAGCGCTATACACTGGGTGATCCCGTGCTCTATCTGCCCGGTCTCGTGAACCGTCTGCCGGGCCAGATGGTTCGCTTGCTCCGCTTCGCCCGCAAGCCAGAGCGTATAGGCGAGTGCGATCCCGGTCCGGCTGCGGTTGTCGAAGCCGTAACGGATCGTCCGGCTCCGCAGCGCCGGCCCGCTCTTCTCCATGGCATCTCCGAGTTCGGCGCGTGCGCGCAACAGGTCGCCCGCGAGATAGTGCGAAATTCCAGACAGGGAGCGGGCGATACCGAATGCCTCGTTATCATTGATATGAGCCGCGACCTCGACTGCCCGCTCGGCATGCAACCGGGCAGCGGCATAAGCGCCAAGCCGCTTGTTGAAAATGTGCAGACGCGCGAGCATCCGCAGCTGGTTCCAGCGATCTTCCAGCCGGGTCGCGAGGTCGAGCGCACGACCTAGCGCATCGCCCGCCGCCGTGCCGTTGCCCTGCGCAAACATCAGCGCCGTTCCCAGTGCGCCCTGAAGTTCCAGTTCCACCTCGGGCGCGATCCCGCCGCCGGCATTTCCCGCTTCGGCGAGCGCGCGGGCGCACCAGCTCTGGCACTCGATCAGATGCGACAGGTTGAGAAAAACGGGCGCGCTCGCCGCGGCGAGGCGCACGCCGGTTTTCAGGTCGCCATCATCGCCGAAACTGAAGTCCAGCGCGCTCCGAATATTGCCGAGTTGCTGGCGAAGCGGCGTGGTGTCTTCGAGCGCGTTCTCCTCGTCATGACCGGTGATCGCCTTGAGTTCGTCGAGGTAAAAACCCGCATGGCGGCGCGCCGCGGCGGCAAATTCGCCGCCTCCCCGCGCGCGCAATTTCTCCCGGGCATAGGCGCGGGTCATTTCAAGCAGACGATAGATGCCGGCGCCGCCGGTGCGATTGACCGCGACGAGCGATTTCGCCGCCAGCTCGTCGAGCGCCAGCGCCACTTCATCCGATCCCAGGCTCCCGTCAGCGGCGACATGGAGTGCGGCATCGATCGAGAAGGGGCCGACGAAAATCGAGAGCCGCTCGAACAGTATCTTTTCGGCTACGGGAAGGAGGTCATAGCTCCAGTCGAGCGTCGCTTGCAGGGTTTGCTGGCGCCGCTGGGCGGTTCGCCGGCCCGACCAACCGAGACTGAATCGCTCGCCGAGCTGGCGCGCCGTCGTCCGAATGCCGTGGGTCGCCGCACGCACGGCAACGAGCTCTATCGGCAGCGCCATGCCGTCGAGCCGGCGGCAGATGCCAGCGGCAAGGTGCATCGTCTCCTCATCCGCGACGAAGTCGCTGTCGGCGGCGGCGACGCGCGAGCAAAAGAGCTCGACCGCGGGATAGGCAAGGATTTGTTCGACCGTGAGATCGTCCGTGTCCTCGGGATAAGGTAAGGCTCCCAGACGGTGAACATGCTCGCCGCGAACCCTGAGCGGCTCGCGCGATGTGGCGATGATACGCATGAGGGGCGCATCGTCGATGAAGTGCTCGACGATCATCGCGATCGGTTCGATCAAATGCTCGCAATTGTCGAGGACCAGGAGGAAGCGGTGCTCACGGATATGGCCGAGGACCACGGCGAGCGGATCGTCGCCGTCGACGGCAATACCCATCGCTCCCGCAATCATCGACGGTACGACCGCTGAATCTTCCAGCGTAGCGAAGTCGACAAAGGCGGCATGGCCGTCGAAGTCGGAAGCCCTGCGATGCGCTATTTCCACCGCGAGCGATGTCTTGCCCACCCCCGCCGGACCGACGATCGTGAACAGAGGCGTACCGGCAATCCGCTCGCCGAGCCGTTTCACATCCCGCTCGCGCCCGACCAGATGCGGCTGCGGCGGCAGATTGGGCGCGCGACCGCCGCCACCGCTTGCGATGCCGTCGGCGCTCGGCGCTACCGTGCCAGCGGAGCCACCGCTGGCCACCCGCCGTTCCACTGGCGCAACAAAGGCATAGCCGACGCCGACCTGCGTCGCGATGTAGCGGGCACCGTCCTGACCATCGCCCAGTAATTTGCGGAGGCCGGCCATGTGAAAGCGAAGGCTGCCGTCTTCGACGACCACGTCGGACCACACCCGCTTCAGAAGATCGCGCTTGGAAAGCACCCCTCCGGGCTTTTCGATCAGGGCGACGAGAAGGTCGAACGAGCGTCCGCCGATCGGGACCGGCTCGCCGTTCCGCGTCAGCAGCCTTTCGTCCGGCCAAAGGCGAAATGGCCCGAAGGCCAATTGATCGCCGAGTCTCTCGCTGTCGGTCACGCTAGCCTTGTTCCCCGCGCCTTTCGCCCCGATGCCATTGCGGTATGGTGCTGGCGTCCCGACCTGTGACAGAAAGCGTTCGTCTGTCCAAGCCGGAGAGGTTACAAGTTTAGTGGGCGCACGTCCCGATCGGCGGCGGTACTAGCCGAAGGTGAAGACATATGCCCGCACTCCTGGGCCCGAGAATTCGACCATCACCGTGCGATCGTCGATCGTCCCGCTTTGCCGGACGAGTTGGTACAAGCGGTCCCCGCGCACCTCGCCCCAGCCTTCGGCATTGACGTCGGCGCCGTGATCGGCGCCCGGCGCCGCGCCGTCGATCATGACACGAAAACGCACCGGCCGGCCATCGGGCGTGCCTCCAAGAACGAGATGCGCATCGCGAGCATGAAAGCGAAAGCGGATCGCGCCCGCCGCGCCGTCCAATGCCGCGAACTCGCGGCCGACCGTCCATTTTCCGGCCAGGTCCCAACTGTTGAGCCCAAGATCAGCAGCCGCGGCGTAGCTGGCGGCCCTGTCCTTTCGCAGTCCGCCGGGCGACCGGAAATTTTCCGCCTTGTCATAACCGACATAGGATTCGGGCGATCCCAGATGCGCCCAATCCGCTTCGGCCTCGACGCCGGCGCCCGTGATCGGCGAGACGGGAGCGGCGGCAAGGCCCTGACCAGCCTCCGCCAACAGCTTGCGGATCTGTTTCTCCGCGCCGGCATATTCGCCCTCGCCGATACGATAGCCGCGAACGCGCCCCTCGGCGTCGATGAAATAAAATCCCGGCCAGCCCTGGTTCGCGAAACGCTGCCACACCGCATAATCATTGTCCTGCAGGTTGGGATAGCGCACCCCAAGCTGGTTCGTCGCCTGGCGCACCTTCGCGGCATCATGCTCGAACCCGAATTCGGGCGCATGGACGCCGACCACGACGAGGCCCTTGTCGCCATAACGCTCGTTCCACGCGCGAAGATAGGGTAGCGCGCGCAGCGAATTGATGCATGAATAGGTCCAGAAATTCACGACCACGACCTTGCCGCGCAGCGCCTGCGGGCCGCCCGGAACGGCGGTGAGCCACGGTTTTGCGGAACCGAGCACCTCCAGCGGCCGCGACGCCGCACTGAATGGCGCGCCTTGCGCATGGGCAACGGCGAGAGCGTCGCCGAAACAGGCCGCAGTAACCGCGCCCGCAGCGACGAGCGCCGCGGCGATGAAGCCGATCGATCGTCTTTTGGTCATGATGCCTGCCTTCCATTGCAGCCGGTTCCAAACGATCCGGTCATCGCAATGTAAGACGCGCCATGCGCGCCACCCGTTAGTCCTCGACGGCGCGCGTTAGTTTACGCGCAGCGAGCCTAACACCACCTCACCACGCCTAACGGGCGGCCAGCGGCGATGTCGCTATGTCTTCAGCCGATCCTTTCCCGCACTCAGGAGACGAGATTTGTCCGCAGATTTTACGACTTCACGCCGCGGCTTCGTGACCGGCGCCGCCGCGCTCGGCGCAATCGCGGCCGTTCCGCCCCTCGCCCGCGCCAGCACCGCCGCGATCCGGCCCTTCAAGGTCGCGACCCCCGACGCCGATCTGGCGGCGATGAAGCGCCGTATCGCGGAGACGCGCTGGGCCGACGCGCAGCCGGTCGCCGACGATGGACAAGGCGTGCGCCGCCAGACGCTGGAACCGCTGATGCGCTATTGGGCGGGCGACTATGACTGGCGCAAAGTCGAGGCGCGGTTGAACGCGCTGCCGATGTTCGTCACCGAAATCGACGGGCTCGACATCCACTTCATCCATGTGCGCTCGCGCCATGACAAGGCGATGCCGATGATCCTGACGCATGGCTGGCCGGGCTCGATCCTCGAATTCATACGCGTGATCGATCCGCTCACCAACCCGGTCGCGCATGGGGGCAAGGCTGAGGACGCCTTCCACCTCGTCATCCCCTCGATCCCCGGTTTCGGCTTTTCCGGCAAGCCGGCGGTCGCCGGCTGGGGCTCCGACCATATCGGACGCGCGTGGTCGACGCTGATGCTGCGTCTCGGCTATGATCGCTACGTCAGCCAGGGCGGCGATTGCGGCTCGGTCATCTCGCAGCGCATGGCGCTCCAGCACGTGCCCGGCCTGCTCGGCATTCACCTCAACATGCCCGCCGTGGTCCCCGCCGACATCGCCCGCAGGCTCGCGGCAGGCGACCCCGCCCCCGCCAGCCTGAGCGCGAAGGAGCGCGGCGCGTTCGACCAGCTCGAAGCCTTCTACCGCGACAATTCGGCCTATGCCGCCATGATGAACACGCGGCCGCAGACGATCGGCTATTCGCTGGTCGACTCGCCGGTCGGGATGGCAGCGTGGATGTATGAAAAGATCGCACAGTGGGTCCATGCCGACGGCCAGCCCGAGCGCGTGCTGGGCCGCGACGCGATCCTCGACGATATTTCGCTTTACTGGCTGACCGGCACCGGCGCCTCGGCCGCGCGCATCTATTGGGAAGACCATTCGAACAATTTCAACGCGCGCGGTATCATCGACATGCCCGTCGCGGTCAGCGTCTTTCCCGGCGAGATATTCCGCGCGCCCAAAAGCTGGGCCGAAAGCTGCTGCACCAACCTCACTTATTTCAACGAAGCCCGCGACGGCGGTCATTTCGCCGCCTGGGAGCAGCCGCAGCTGTTCGCCGAGGAAGTCCGCGCGGCCTTCCGCCCGCTTCGCTGATCCCCATCCCTCATCCGTGCAAGAAGGAGAATGACCATGTCCGATACCAAGACCCTCTATACCGCCGCCGTGCATGTGACCGGCGGCCGCGACGGCGCCGCGAAGAGCAGCGACAGCCGCCTCGACGTCAAGCTGTCGAGCCCTGGCGGCCCCGGTCAGGGGACCAACCCGGAGCAATTGTTCGCGGCTGGCTGGTCGGCCTGTTTCCAGGGCGCGATGGGCATTGCCGCCCGAGCGAAAGGCGTCACCCTGCCCGCCGAACTCGCGATCGATGCCGAAGTCGCGCTTCGCCAGGGCGACGACGGCTATTCGCTTGCCGCCCGGCTGAACGTCCACGTCCCCGGCGTCGATCCCGACGTCGCGCGCCAGATTATCGAGGCTGCGCACCGCACCTGCCCCTATTCGAAAGCGATAAAGGGCAACATCGACGCCGTCGTGGCGCTCGTCTGAACCCATTCCGGCATCGAGGAGATTGAAATGCGGAAGTATATTTCGGGCGGGCTGGCGCTGGCCTCCGCACTGCTCGCCACCGGCGCCCAGGCGCAGTCCGGGCCCGCCAAACCGACCATCGTTCTCGTCCACGGCGCCTTCGCCGATTCTTCTAGCTGGAACCGGGTCATCACGATCCTGCAGCGCGACGGCTACGCCGTGGTCGCGGCGCCTAATCCGCTGCGCGGCGTCCGCGCCGACGCCGATGTCGTCGCGGATGTCGTCAGGAGCATCGATGGCCCCGTGGTGCTCGCGGGACACTCCTATGGCGGCTCGGTCATCAGCGAAGCCGCCGAAGGACTGCCGAACGTGACGGGACTCGTCTATGTCGCCGCCTTCGCGCCCGACACCGGCGAGACCGCGCTCGGGCTGACCGGCCAGTTCCCCGGCGGCACGCTCGGCCCCGCGCTCGCGCCGCCGGTCAGGCTGACGGCCGGCGGCAACGACCTCTACATCCTCCAGGCTCGCTTCCACGACCAGTTCGCCGCCGACGTCCCCGCCGCCGAAGCGCGGCTCATGGCAGCGGGCCAGCGCCCGGTCGCCGAGGCGGCGCTGTCCGAGCCCTCGACCGCACCCGCCTGGAAGCACCTGCCCTCATGGTTCATTTATGGAGACGCCGACAGGAATATTCCGCCGGCCGCCATGGGCTTCATGGCCGAGCGCGCGAAGGCGCGGCAAACTGTGGTGGTCAAAGGCGCATCGCACGTGGTGATGGTGTCGCATGCGCCCGAAGTGGCGAGCGTCATCGAGCGGGCCGCCACCGCCCGATAGAAGCGCGGCGCCGGCTCTCTCGCCTCCTCCGGAGTATCGGCGCGCACTCCCGGCCGGTCATGTTCCCGACATGACCGGCCGTCTTTGCTTGGGAAATGTGGGCAAGCCCGCCCGGATCAACGGGAATAGTCGGTGAAGACCAGATCCTTACCCGGATCGACTGCTTCGAGCTTCTGGTGACAGGCAAAGCAGGACTCCACGAGCGCCCGGTCGGGGTTCGCCCGGCCATCCTCGAACTGGCCGTAACCCCAGCCCCCGGTGGCGGCATAGCGTTTCGCATCCTTGACGCTGACCTGCACATTGGTCGGGGCCCCCGCGACGAACGACTGCGGCGCTGGAAATACCTTGTCGTTGCGCGCCGAGGAGTCATATCGCCATGCGAGCCGGACGATGATCGCCCCGTCGGGAAAGGGGCGCTTGCCGTCGCGGAAAGCCTTAACCGCGATGTCGTTGCCGAGAATGGCGCGGATATCGTTGTTCCGGCCATTCTCCTGCGCGACGCTGATCAGTTTCCAGTCGCGATATCCCTTGGGCAGTTTCACGCCAAAAATTGGCGATGCATGCTCTTCCGCCCGCGACGCGGCGACGCCCGCCGACACACCGAAGAGCAGCGTCGAGGCGACCAGCGCTGCGGCGCCCAGCTTTCGTACTCCGCTCATCGTGCGAGCTTCGCGACGTCGAGCACCGCTTGCGCGAACGCGGCGGGCGCTTCCTGCGGCAGATTGTGGCCAATGCCGCCCGTGATCAGGCGGTGGGCATAGGGGCCGGTGAATTTGGAGCGATATTGTTCCGGCTGCGGATGCGGCGCGCCATTGGCATCGCCCTCCATCGTGATTGCCGGAATCGATATGGCGGGCGCCGCCGCGAGATTCGCCTCAAGCGCGTCATATTGCCGCTCGCCATCGGCAAGGCCCAGCCGCCAGCGGTAATTGTGGATCACGATCTCGACGTGATCGGGATTGGCGAACGCAGCGGCCGAACGCTCGAAAGTGGCGTCGTCGAAAGCCCATTTCGGCGAGGCGAGTTGCCATATCTGCTTGTTGAAGGCGCTGGTGTTCGCGGCATATCCTGCCTTGCCGCGCTCGGTCGCGAAATAGAACTGATACCACCACTGCAACTCGGCGGCGGGCGGCAGCGGCTTGGCGTTCGCCGCCTGGCTGCCGATCAGATAGCCGCTGACCGAAACAAGAGCGGTGCAGCGCCCGGGCCACAGCGCCGCCATGATATCGGCAGTACGCGCGCCCCAGTCGAAGCCAGCGACGATCGCCTTCGGAATCCGCAGCGCATCCATGAGCGCGATGCCGTCGGCGGCGAGCGCCGCCTGCTGTGCATTGCGCGGGGTCGCCTCCGACCGGAACCGCGTCGTCCCATGCCCGCGAAGATGCGGCACGATGACGCGACAGCCTCTGGCCGCCAGCAGCGGCGCCACCTCGGCAAATGCGTCGATGGCATAGGGCCAGCCATGGAACAGCAGAACCGGCGTCCCCGATGCGGGTCCCATTTCGACATAGCCGATATCGAGCGCGCCAGCATCGACCTGCCGGATCGGGCCGAACGAAGACGGAACTGACGACGGCGCGCTGTTCGGTGCGATGTGCGTGCGGGCTCGCGCGGCGCCGCCAACCAAAGTGGCGGCGATCAAGGCGCTACCGCGCAAGAAGCCCCGCCGATCCGACGTGGCGGTGTCTGATCGAGAAATGGTCATGATTTGCTCCTTCGGATGATCCAGATGTCGCAAGCATTAGCGCCATTCGCGCCAAAGGCTTGTTAGCTGCCGTGATCTGCTGTGAGCGGTGCGCTACGCGGTAAAATCGCTGGCGATGCTGAGCGGCCGCCAGCGTTCGAGTTCGTCGAGCCGTTTCTGGTCGGAAAGCGCGATCGCCGTCACCGCATCGCTCCCGAGAGGTAAGCGCAAAGGCGGATTCTCCATAGAAACCAGTTTCAGAATGGCGGCCGCGCCGCGGCGCGGATCGCCCGGCTGGCGGCCATGATAGGCGGCCTGCACGCGCGCCGCCTTGCCGACCACCTCGTCATACTCGGGACGGCCGCTATCGATCGTGGTCGACGGTCCCGCAAAATCGGTCCGAAATCCCCCTGGTTCGACGATGCTCACCTTGACGCCGACGAGTTTCATTTCCTGCGCCAGCACTTCCGAGAAGCCTTCGACGCCCCACTTTGCGGCCGAATAGGCGGCGCGCCCGGGCGCGCCAAGCCGCCCGCCAACCGAAGAGAACTGGATGATATGCCCTCGGCGCCTCTCCCGCATATGCGGAACGGCGGCCTTGGTCATGATGATGGTGCCGAACAAATTGGTTTCGATCTGCCGCCGAAAGGACTCCATCGGAGTATCTTCGACCGATCCGATATCGCCGTAGCCGGCATTGTTCACCAGGACGTCGAGCGATCCGAAAGCGGTGATCGCCATATCGATCGCGGCTGCCGCCTGTGCTTCATCGGTCACGTCCAGCGGCGCCGTCGCGAGACGACCCGATCTTCCAACCCCGAGCCCGTTCAGCGGAGCGAGGTGGCGCGCCGTCGCCAGCAGATTGTCGCCCTCGTCCAGAATTGCTTCGGCGAGCGCGCGCCCGAAACCGCGCGAGCATCCCGTCACCAGCCACGTCCGTGCCATGTTGTTTCCTTTCAGCCTTTCTGCCCCACGGCGAAGGCCGCAGCGGGTGTCGAATGCTGACTGGTTCGAAACTCGGCAGACGTCATGTTAGGTGCTGTGAAATACCGTTAACTTCGCCGTTTGCGCCGATCCGTTTTGGCGTTACCGTACAATTATCGTTCCATCTGGGCAGCTAACCGCGCCGTGCGACCCAGGAGAGCTCTTCCTTTCAGGAAACACTGCTCTTCATCTGACGCCCGCCCGGTTTTAGCTGGGCGGGCGTTCTTTTATCACGCCCCACCGGACCACTGCCGTTCGTGATGGCCGGTTGGAGAAGTTCCGTTCTTGAGCGCAAGTTCATTGAAAGCAGACAATTGAGAATGGCGCCCCACGCATCACTTCGGCAAGAGGTCACCCGCCGCGATCGTGCGCTCTGAACCTTCGGGAACGATGAGTTGATACTGCGTCCGATCAGGGTCATTCAGCTTGATGGTCCACCGGCCGGGCGCCAGTCCGGATGCGCCAAACCGGCCAGCGGCGTTCGTGAATAGCGGGACGGGCTCGCGTTCAGGATGCGCTTCTTCTTCGGCAACGCCGGCAACAAGCGCGATGGGCTGGCCATCCTCTCCGAGCAGTCGCCCGACCACGCTGACCATATAGTCGGACCCGATCGTCAGCCGGTAACCGCTGCGATAGGCGGGGAGCAGGCGGAACGATCCCTCGCCGAGATCGGTACCAATCGGTGCATCAGGCGCTGTCACCAGCAGATTTCGCTCGCTGTAGCTGCTGAGGCTTGGTTGAAGCGCAGTGCCGAGCGCGCCGCTGTTTGCGGCCGAAAAGCGGCCATTGGCGTCGATAAAAATGTCGGTCCCTTCAAGCGACGGGTGAGCTCGAACGATCGCGAAACTGTCCTGAATCGGTCGTCCGATCGAGAAGCTGCCGTCCGCGACCGCGAGCGAGGTGCCGAAGCGCAGCGAAGTGCGTTGACCTGTCGATCCGCCCAGATCGCGCTCGAACGTACCGAAATGACTGAAGCCGAGTTCGGCGCGGTTGCTGTAATAGATGCCGTTCGCGGTGGTCGCGACGCCGAGGTCGCTGTGCTCGACATCGGCGCTGAAATTATACGCGCCCGTGCCCGAGCCACGATAGGTCTGATAGGTCAGCCGCTTGCGGTCGTTGCGGCTGTCATAATCGGTGCGCAGGCTCGACGCGCGGTCGAGGCGGAAGACGAGCGAAAGAAAGACACCGACGCGATCCTGCTGTCCGGCGCGCTCGTAACTGACATCGCCGGTGAGGTTGAGTCGCGGCGAGATGCGCCAGCCTCCCGTTGCGCGCAGGCTCGCGACATTGGGCTCGTCGCCGCTTCCGCGCGAATAGCGCGCGTCGAGCCCGGCATAGAGCGCATCGCTGATCGCGCCATTGTAGCTGGCGCCCGCGATGTAGCGATAGGGGTTCGACGGCACGCCGACGCCGATCGGAGCGAAGTCGCGGCTGCGCGCCTCGAACGACAGCGACAGGGCATCGGCCCCGCCGCTGCGGCGGGTAATCGTGCGCTGAAAGGTCAGGATCGACGCCCATCCCTTTCCGACCCCGTCGACGTGCGATGCCGAAGCAAAGCCGCCGAACGAGCCGATCGGCGTCGCGACCACCGCTTCGGCGCCAGCCATCCAGCCATTGGGGTCGGCCTGCGCATTGGCGCCGACGGTCAGATTGTCGCTGATCCCGCGGCGATAGAAGCCGCTGAAGGCCAGATCGTTGCTGTAGACCGGGCCGCGGCGGCCCAGCGGCGCGAGGACGCCAGCATAAAGGCCGAATTCGCTAAGTCCCTCGGCGAGCTGCGCCTGATCGAGGAAAATGTCGAAATTGTATGATTCGGTGCGCCCCGTATCGTCGGTGATCGTCAGGCGGACATCGTTCGAGCCCTGCGTGAAGGGAAAATCCTTGAGGTCGAAGATGCCTGGATCGAGTTCGAGCCGACGGACGAGCTGGCCGTTGACGCGCACCTCGACCACCGAGCGGCGCTCGATGCGGAAGCTGCGATTGCCGCGCGGACGAATGATCCGCTGCGGATCGAGGAGCGAATAGAAGCGCGAAATCGACAATCCGCTGATCTCGGGCGCCGCCTGAAAGCCCCGCGCCAGTGTCTGCAGATCACCGCCCGTCCAGCGCACAAGATTATTCCGGTCATCATAGACGAGGCGCGTGCCACGGCGCTGGAAATCGGCGCCGCGTGCTCCGGCCTGCCAGTTCGCCTCGCTTTCGAGCACAACGCCGCCCGCGCGCGCAGCGCCATCGAGAAAGGTGATCGGCGCCGCGATCCCCTCGTCGCTGCCCTGCTGCACCCAGTCCATCGATCCGCGGATATTGAGATAGGCGCTGAAATCGGCGGGCGCCATGTAGCTGACCGTCCCGCGCGCTTCGTCATCGTGCACCGCAACCGAGCGGCTCGCGCGGCTCGCGGCGGCTATATCCACGACCAGTTGCAGCGTCAGTGGGTCGTAGCGAATAGCGACGCCGACGCCTTCCAGATCGGCGCGGCCAATCTCTCCCCGTTCGGCAAGCCGCGCGCGAAGCCGCTGGACGAGCGGCGGCGCAAGCCGCTGCCCGAGCAGCGAAAGCAGTCGTTCGGCCGAAAAACTCGCCTGACCTGCCGGTTCGAGCGTCAGCGTCGTATCGCCCAGATAGGCTTGCCCGTCGAGCAACGGCGCGGTGAGCGTCACGGCGCGCCCGGTCGGATTGATCGCTGCGCCGTCCGCGCCGGGATCGATCACGACGCGCGCGTCCGCCGCGCCCGGCGCCTGCGCCTGCGCGGCGACCGGCGCCAAGCTTGTCGCCAGCAACAATCCTACGAAGATGAACTGGTTCATGCGAACCGCCGGGCCCTTCAGCTGTCAGGCGTGAATTGTGCCTCGATGCGTCCGCCCGGTTGCGGGAGGCGCATGGGCAAGGTCATACGGCGCGTCTGCCCGCCCCCGATCAGCCCGTAGCCGAGCGTCTGCTGCAACTCGGGCCCCGAGATTTCCTTCCGGAAAACCTCTTTGCCGTCGGGGGCAAACTGGACGATACGCACCCGCCCGCGCGACAGATAGCCGTGCGCCGCCGAAGCGTTGGCGACTGCGATCTCCGGCGCCGGATTGCCATCGGCATCCTTGCCGATTTCAGCCGAGGCGATTGAAAGCTCGGGCTTGATGCCGTCGGGGGACACGCTGACGAGGACCTGAAAATTGTAGAGCAATTGCACGTTCGACTGGGTGTCGTTCGTCTGCACCGGCAACTGCGCTGCGGTCACGAAATAATGCTTGCTGCGCGCGAGGGCGGGCTCGCCGACATATTGCACGCGAAAGCTCTGGCGCTGGCCGGGCTGAATCATCGCCTGCGGCGGAAAGATCGACAGGTCGCCGGGGTCCTTGCCCGTCGCGGTCACGCCGTCGGGGGTCAGGTCGAGCCCCTCGACCCGCATCTCGACGGGTAGCGGCTTGTCGAAGGTATTCTCGACCGTCACCACCTGGCTCATACTGCGGCCCGAGGTGGTGAGATCGATCACCACCGGCTGGACGACCATCGCATAGGCTGCCACCGAAACGGCGGCCGCGATCACTATGGCGACCAGCGCGCCACCAAAAGTTTTGAGCAACTGCAATGACCTACTCCTCGCCCGTTGCCCCACCCGCGCGCGCCACGATGAACCGAAGCCCCTCACCCGCCAAGAAGAAATGCGGTGAACGGACCATTAAAGATGGAGGCGACCGGCGTTCGCTCGCCGGTCGCCTTCAGTTGGGAAGGGGAACTCCCAACCAGTCGGACCGCCCGCCGAATGTCGGCGTATCGGCCAGATTTTCATATTCGGCCGCCAGAAAGAGAAGCTCGGCCCGTTCCTGCGGTTCGGCGTCGAGTGCGCGAAGGCGAAGTTCGGCGGCAAGAGCCTTGGGACTGCGCATGACCATGTCCTTCAAAGGTTAATCCCGGCAGGCTCGTGGACGTGAGCCTGCCGGGAACACCCCCCCAGGTGTCAGGCGGTCGGTGCGATCGTGATTTCGACCTTGCCGGCGTAGGTGCCGGCGTCGAGGATCGCCGTCGAATCAGAGGTCTGACCGCTGCCGATGGTCAGCGTGATATTGTTCGAGACTGCAGCAAGGCGATCGCCGACCTGCGCCGAAGTGGCGCCAGAGCTCATCGACTGGTCGGCAACCGGCGTCGTGCCACCCTTCGCGCCCATCGCAACCAGCGTCGCGGTGTAGTGGACCGTGTTGGTGTAGCCGTTCGGCGAATTGGTCGCGGCGGCGTTCACCAGCGGCTTGGCATCGACCGTGATCTTCGGGTTCGCGCCGTTGCACTTCACGGTGAAGTTGCGGCTGAGGCCGCCGGTGTTGCCGGCGAAGCTCGGATCGACGGTGCCGTCGGCCTTGGCAAGTTCGCCGAGCGTGATGCTGCCGGTGATCGGCGTGACCGCCGAACAGCGTGCGGCGACGGTGCCGGTCACGTCGACCGAGCCGCTGGCCTGAGCGAAAGCGGGAGCCGCTGCGAAGGTCGAGCCGATGATCAGGGCCGAGAGAACAAGCTTTTTCATTTCCATCTCCAATCGAAAATCCGGAGGGGCTCATCGCCCCGACGAGTTGGAGATAGGCCGGATCGGCGCCGGGCAATATTTAGCGTCCGGCAAAAACGGCGCTAACTTCGGGCATCATTTCCTATACCCGACGATATAGGCGGGGACGTCAGAAACCGGCGCAGTTCGTCGCCGAGCTCGCGGTAACGATCGGCGTGAACGTGATGCTGATGATGTCGCTATAGTTCGGCGCGGGCGTTTTCGCGGCCCCGCCTTCCTTCAGCGTCGCACGCAGCGGCAGGTTGCCGGCGCTGCCGTCCATGCCCGCGCGAGCGCAGGTCCGGGCGCCAAAGCTGCTATTCGAGATGATCTCCTGCCCCAGAAAGCGCGCGCTGTAGCGGATCGTCTGCGCTGCGCTGGAAAGGTTGCCGCCCGGATAGGTCAGCTTGAAGTCGTTCTGCGAACGCAACCTGACCTCGAATGGCCCTGAACTACGCACGCGCAGCGAATTGGACGCCGAGGTGGTATAACGATCGGGCGCGGCGAGCACCGCTGCCGTGGTCGCATCGCCGATCTCGCCGAAATCGAGCGGCGACCCGGCATAATAGGCCTGAAGCGCGCTCACCGTATTGACGTTGATCCGGATCGAGCCAGTATCGCGCGTCGGAACAGACACGCTCGCCATGCCATTCTCGCCCGAACAGATATAAAGAAGGTCAAGAATAATGGGATCGCCCGCCGACAGGTCGGTCCCCGGCGGCACGGTGACGCGGAGGTTGAGCGGCGCCGAGGTGTCCGCCTGGAAAAGATTGCCGAAATCATAGCGAAGCTCACCCGCCGCACCGGCACCGTTGTCTTTCGAGTTCAGCGAGCGAGGACGGCCGGCGGTCGCGCCTTCGGGGTAGAGGACGCGATAGCCGTTATAGGTGACGTCGAGCGCGGGCGAACCCGACGGTGAGACGATAACGAGGCTGACCTCGCGTGTGCGTCCCAGGATCAGGCCACGGTTGCGTCGCAGGATCAGCGGGACGGTTGCCTCCGACAGGCCGCCGGGCGAAAAGGGATCATAGGTGATGCTCGCGGGCGCGGTCGCATTGCCGGTCACGCCGCAAACCGACGAAATTTGCGATTGGGCGGCAGCGGGCTGCGCGAAAGCTAGCGCACACGTCAATCCCAACGTCGAAAGACCGGCCGTCCAAATCCTCATAGCTGAGGTGTTACGACGATCTCCAATGCGGTGCGAGCGGAGAGTGGCGCAGGCGCGGTCCGGGTTGCTGTGACCGGGGTGCGCGCCATCAATGTCCCGTCGGCGCCGATCAGCCGCATTTCCGAGACGAGCACGGGGCGCGCCTGGTTGCAGATCGCGCGTCCGCCGGTCGGCGATGGGACGGCGCTTGTGTTTATTCGCGTCGGGTTCGCAACCCAGCAGCGCGGCGCGACCTCGCCATAAACCGCGATCTGGTGAATCTCCTCGGCGGCCGCCGGAACGGCAAAGCCTATCGCCGCGGCCAAGAGAGCCGCGCGAACGATCGGGTTCGGAATCGATTTCGCAGATGTCATATCGACCCCCGAAATAGGGTCCGATAGTTAATAAGGGCGGATTTGATTTGTTCAACAGCATGTTAAGGACTGACACTGACCGTGATCGTGAGCGTGTCCGAATAGCGACCCGCGGCGAGCGTATCGGTTCCCGAATAGGCCGGGGCGCTGACGCGAAGATATGATCCGTTTGCCTTGGTCGATGCGCCCGCGAGGCGAAGCCCGTTCGCAGTCCCTGCGGTGCCTGCGAAGCTGCAACCGCCGCCCGCGGCGAGCGTCGTCGCCGCGCAGGTCGCCGAGGTATTGGTGCCGTTGTCGGCGGCCATATAGAGCGCGACATTATAGGGCGCATTGGTCCGGTATCCCGCAGCTCCCGTCGCTGCGTTCGTCATACCGCCGTTGGCTGAAGACACCGCGATCCGCGAAGCGCCGGTGCAGTTAAGCTGGATTGCGAAATCGCGGGTGAAACCGCTCTGGTCGAAATTCGCCTGGTCGATCGCCCCGGTCGGCGCGCCGCCGGTCGCAAAGCCGCAGCGCCCGAGCACCGACGCACGCACCTCGACACCCACCTCGATGCTGTTGACCGCGCCTTGCCCCGCGGCATAGGCGGTGACCTGCGCATGCACCTGCTGGCTGCCAATCACGCTGATCGCCGCCAAAGCCAGCAAGATAAGGGTGCGCAGAAAGCCCATGTATCTCCCGTCGCCGATGACGGCCCGATGCCGCCAACTCGATCGACAGATGCGCTATATTCCCCGCATCGGCCATTTACCTGGCGGCGACTAACGCGCTCACCAATGGCGAAAAACGGCTATTACTTTCGGTATAGATTCAGCCGGCGCGATCCTGTCCGAGCAGGATCAGCTCGGTGCGACCGCGAATACCCAGCTTGTCGAAAACCTTGTGAAGATGGACCTTTACCGTCCCCTCGGTCAAGCCGAGCTCGTCCGCGATCTCCTTGTTGCGGAGCCCGCGTTTGACGAGCGAAGCTACCGCGCGCTCGCGGCCGCTCAGCGCGTCGAACGGATCGCGCGGCGCACCCGGCGACATCGCCTGGTCCATCACCCGCTGCATCACATCCTGGTCGAGCCAGCGGCGCCCCTGCACCACGTTTTCGAGGCAAGTCAGAAGGTCGCGCGGCGCCGTCGCCTTGATCACGATCCCATTTACCGAGAGCTGAATCGCTTCGCGTGCGAGTTCGTCATTCAGCCCCCCGGTAAGCAGGACCACGGGCCGGGCGTCGCCGCGGCTGCGTAGCGTCCGCAGCACATCGAGCCCGCTCCGTTCGGGCATGCCGTTGTCGAGGATCAAGAGGTCGGGCCGCGCGCCGGCAAGCGTGTCCAGCACTGCGGCGCCTGTATTGACCGTCGCAACCACGTTGAAATTCGTCTTTTCGAGAAGCGCTGTTATCCCTGCCATGGTGAGCGGATCATCGTCCGCCACAAGCACTTTCGTCATTTCAATCCACCACGATGTTGATCGAATTGCATATTATCACCGGCCGCGGGCCATCGTCCACCCTCCGCCATTAAGCATATCGACGGTCAAGACCGGTTCAGCGCCGCCATTTCTTCGAGCAAGCATTGCGTCCGCCGCGCTATGGCGTCGGCGGGAAGCCCGGCGTCGACGGCCTCCTCGACGAGGCGCGCTGCGCTGCCGATCGCGCCATATCCGAACATCCCGGCACGGCCGGCAAGGTTGTGCGAATGCCGGGCCAGTCCGGACCAGTCCTCGCCGTCGAGCGCGGCCTTGATCTCCGCCGCCGTCTCTTCCGCCTGCGCGGCGAACCGTTCGGCGATCGCGGCAAGCCGGACGTCGATCTCAGCCATCGATGAAGGCTCGTACCTGCTGCGCCAAGGTCATCGCGTCGAACGGTTTTGCAAGAACGCCGCGCGCGCCGAGCTCGTGCAGCCGTGCGACCTCGTGCGCCTGGGTCCGGGCGGTGATGAAGATCACCGGGATCGCCGCCGTAGCATCGTCCTGCCGGAGGATTTCGAGTACGCCCGGACCGTCGAGTTCGGGCATCATGACGTCGAGCAAAATCAGGTCTGGCTGCCATTCGCGCGCGGCCGCTATGCCGTCGCGGCCCGATCCGCAGGTACGAACCGCGAAGGACGGATCGAGTTCGAGCGCCATTTCCGCGACCTCGCGGATATCGCTTTCGTCGTCGATATAGAGAATTCGACTGCTCATTTGCCGCCTCCGACGTTGGCGCGCGCCGAAACCACGCGATCGGTCACCTCGCGCACCAGCGTGTCGAGGCTGGCGCGCGATTTGACGAGGACAAGATCGATATCGTCATTCGGCGCGATATCGACTTCCTGTGCGGTGAAAAGGACGACGGGCAGGCCAGGCGACCGTTTGCGCAGCGGTGGGACGAGGTCGGTGCCGCAACCGTCGAGCATCCCGACATCGAGAATCGCGGCGTCGTAGCGCGTTTTCCGGATTGCCGCCCGCGCCTCGGCGACGCTCGGGGTCGAATGAATCGTCGCCTTGCCGTCGAATGCGCTCGCCACGACCGCAAGCATGTCGGGGTCGTCATCGACGTGGAGAATGATCGGCAGATCGCCCGCGGGAACTCGCGGCGCATCAACGTCCGTCGCCGGGAATGCGACATCGGCCAAGGCGGCGGCCGGCAAGTCGACATGAAAGATGGTGCCTTCTCTCTCAACGCTGTCGAAGCTCACCGAGCCGCCGAGCCGAACGACGATCTCGCGCACGATGCTGAGTCCGAGACCTGTGCCCCCCTTTTGCCGCGAATCCGACGCGTCGGCCTGCGCGAACTTGCCGAAAATACGGCTGCGAAACGCCTCGGGAATGCCTTCGCCGCGATCGATGACGCTGATCCGGTACCGCCGATCGAGCGGCGCGACACGAACCGTCACCGTCTCTCCTCGCCGCGAGAATTTGATCGCGTTGGACAAGAGATTGGTGACGACCTGTAGCAGCCGGTCCTCGTCGGCGAGCACCGCAGCGGCGGGTATCACCGGTTCGAGTTCGACCGCCACGCCATATTCGTCCGCGAAGCCAGCCGCCTGGTGCACTGCCGCATCGAGCAAGACCGCGAGTGGCAGCGGCCTGATGTCGAACTGCATCCGCCCCGCCTCGATCTTTTCGATATCGAGGATATCGTTGATGAGCCGTACCAGCCGTGCGGCATTGCTATGCGCAATCTCGACCAGCCGCGCGATCTTTGGGGTCATTTCGCCGGCCGCGCCCCCGCTGATCAGCCCGAGCGATCCCGCGATCGAGGTCAGCGGGGTACGGAGTTCGTGGCTGACCGTTGCGACAAATTCGCCCTTCATCTGTTCGATCTCGCGGCGATCGCTGATGTCGCGGATCACCGCGAGGAACAGCGTTGCATCCGCGAGATGGACCGGGCTCACCGACACTTCGAGCGGAAAAGTCGCCCCGTCCTGGCGGCGCCCGACAAATTCCTGGATCTGGCCATAGACTTCGCGGCGATTGGCCTTGAGCCGGCGCAGGAAGGTTTCGATCTGCCCCCGATCGGGTGCGACTTCGAACAGCGAACCGATATCGCGGCGGAGAAGCGATTCGCGCGCGACGCCGAACATCGATGCCGCGGCGGGATTGAGACTCTCGATGCTGCCGCTGGGGTTGAGGACGATCATACCGTCCTTGGCGCTGTCGAAAATCGCTTCCTGCCGCGCGGCGAGGTCGTGCGCGCGCCGATGTTCCTTCTGACGCGCCCACTGGCTGCGCGCGATCAGCAACGCGGCCAGCGCCAGCAGGAAGATGAGCCCGATCTGGAGTATAAAACTGCGCTGCCGGAGCGCCGCGCGCGCCGAATTTGCCAAAGTCGTCCGCTCTTCCAGTTTTTGCCGTTCGGCCTCCGAGATTTCGCCAATCAGTCGCCGAATGTCGTCCATCGACCGCTTTCCCTCGCCGCTCGCGATCAGCCGGATCGCTTCGTCGCGCCGCCCGGCGTCCACAAGGCCGATCGTCCGCGTAACGAAGCTCCTTTTTTCCGCCGAGAGCGTCCGAAGTTCGGCAATGCGCTTTTCCTGGCCGTCGTTCCCAGCCAGTGCTGCGAAACGGTCGAGATTGGCGTCGATGCGGGCTTCTGCCTCTCGGTATGGATCGAGAAAACGGCGATCGCCGGTGATGACATAGCCGCGCTGGCCAAGTTCAATATCGAGGTGCCGCGTCAGCACAGCCTGCAATGCTGCCCGCGCGTCATAGGAGCTGGCGACCTGCTGTCGAAGCAAGGAATTTTGTTCAAATCCGCGATCGGTCGCAAGCGAGAGAAAGAATAATATCAACAGCGTGCCAAGGCTGGCGGCGATCACTACCCAGTTCGCCTCGACCGCCCGGCGCCAAGTCGATGCACGTCTTAACATACCGATCCCATTCTATCCGGCCGCGAGGCTATCCTTAACGACAACATATCAGAAATCGCACGAATTGGCATCGAAACTGATGGTTAATCAATAGGATCGAAAGCTTGAGCGATATGACATGAAGCTGCACCCCCCGGCCGAAATCCAATTATCGGCTTTAGGGTCAGGATCCATCGATCAAAGCTACAAGATGACAGTCGCGAGTACGGCTACAGCGGATAAGAAAGCCTTCGGCATCTATCATAGCGTGTGGCGACGCGCCGCCAGTCTTAGAGGCGGCCAGAATTGATCTAGGTGCGATTGCGGCGTTTGGCCGCTGCACGAACCGCTTCGCGGATTGGCGCTAGCCTCGATGTAAAGCAGCCCTTCGAGCGCCGCGCCTGATTGAACGTGGTCTGCCGCAGGCAGACCCTTTCGGCTCCTTTACCTGAGGAGTC
>JAESGF010000180.1_pt1 | contig 42656 bp, 34 predicted proteins | sample 9269621 | NCBI WGS metagenome assembly JAESGF01 (sample SAMN14515066, study PRJNA621663) | algae metagenome | isolation source: Tolypothrix carrinoi HA7290-LM1 and co-occurring heterotrophs from dry rock... | place: USA: Makauwahi cave, Kauai, Hawaii | collected 2011-01-06
GAGGAGGGTGCCACCACCGAGGCGGAGCGCCGTCGCCGGCAGGAGGAGCGCCAGGCCGAGCGCCAGCGCGAGGAGGGTGCCACCACAGAGGCGGAGCGCCGTCGCCGTCAGGAGGAGCGTCAGGCCGAGCGCCAGCGCGAGGAGGGTGCCACCACCGAGGCGGAGCGCCGTCGCCGGCAGGAGGAGCGTCAGGCCGAGCGCCAGCGCGAGGAGCAGCAGCAGGAGCGTCGCGCGGAGCGTCGCGAGGAGCGGCGTCGGGCGGAGCGCGCCGGTGAGCGGCCGGAGCAGCGCCGCGAAGAGCGCATCCAGCGCCGCCGCGACATCGGGCGGACCGACGAGCAGCAGCTTCGCCGTCGCGCCGAGCGGGCGGAGGAGCGGGCCGCATCGCTGCGCAATCGCCGCAACGATCTCCGGCAGGAGCTGCGCCAGGAGCGGCGGGAGGATGTCGTCGAGGAGCGGCGCGAGGTCCGTCAGGAGCGTCGCGAGCGGCTGCGCGAGTGGGAGCGGCGCGAGGCGCGGCAGGAGATCCGCCAGGAGCGCCGCCTCGACGCCCTGCGCCGCGATCGGCTCGACTACTTCTACGGCGACGTCATCGAGCGGCGTAACGACAGGGTGTTCTTCCGCGAGAACGGCCGCGTCGTCATCGTGAACCCTGACCGCGACCGCTTCCGCTGGCGCGCCGACCGCTACGACGTCTACGAGCTCAACAACGGCTGGACCGAGACGGTCGTGGTTCGCCCGAACGGCGTGCGCGTCGTGACCGTGAGCGACCGCTACGGCGTTCCGATCCGCCGCTGGCGCGAGCTGCCGGACGGCAACCGCGTGATCCTCTTCAACAACCTGCCGGGCTGGTGGGACGACCAGACGACCGTGGTCGTCGACGTGCCGCCGGTGCAGGTCAACATCCCGCAGGAGACCTACATTGTGGAGCCGTCGCGGGCGACGCCGCAGCAGGTCTACGAGACGGTTCTCGCCGAGCCGGTGCAGGAGATCGAACGGCCCTACACGCTGAACCAGGTGCTGGCGAACCCGACGCTGCGCGACTACATGCCCCGCGTCGACATCGACACGATCACCTTCGACACCGGCTCGGCCGAGGTCCGCGAGGACCAGATCGACTCGCTGGAGACGATCGGCATCGCGATCGAGGAGGCGGTGGCGGAGAACCCGGCCGAGGTGTTCCTCATCGAGGGCCACACCGACGCGGTGGGTTCCGACCTCTCCAACCTCGACCTCAGCGACCAGCGCGCCGAGTCGGTCGCGAACATCCTGACCGAGTACTTCGAGATCCCGCCGGAGAACCTCGTCTCCCAGGGGTTCGGCGAGCAGTACCTCAAGGTTCCGACCGAGGGACCGAGCGAGGAGAACCGGCGCGTCACGATCCGCCGCATCACCCCGCTGATCTCGACCGACGACAACATCGCCGGCCTGTCGGAGGAGGAGGAGGAGTCGCTCGAGTAGCCGCTCGTCTCCTGAGGAAGATCAATGGCGGCGGGGGTGACCCCGCCGCCCTTTTCCGTTGCGGGCCCAAGCGCGCGTGCCGGCGAAGAGCTCAGTCACCGCGGCGGGGGAGGGCATCGCGCCGGCGCTCGCGCCCGGCGACGGACAGCGTCCCCAGCGTGCCACTCTCCCGCGTCTCGAGTGGGTCGCGAGGCGGGTGCACCCGCAGCGCGTCAGGGGCTCTCTGGGGAGGAATGGACGGGCGCCAGCGCGCCATCGGCTCCTAGGGCACGATAAAAGCACGTCCGTGCCCCGGTGTGGCACGCGCCGCCGTCGCCGCCGACCGTGACGCGCAGGACAATCGCGTCCTGGTCGCAGTCGACGAGGATGGCGCGGATGGTCTGGATCTGCCCCGACGTTTCGCCCTTCTTCCAGAGACGGCCGCGCGAGCGGCTGAAATAGTGCGCCTCACCGGTGCGGATCGTCTCCGACAGCGCCTCCGCGTTCATGTGGGCGAGCATCAGGATCTCGCCCGAGGCGTCGTCCACCGCGACGGCCGTGACAAGGCCGCTCGCGTCGAACTTCGGGCGGAAGGCGGCGCCCGCCTCCTGCTCGGCGGGGTCGGCGGATGGGGGCGGGAAGTGAGACACGACGCCTGCCTTTCTGTCGGGAGCGCGGGGCCTTATATCGGACGGGCGGAGGTCGGACATGCTGAGCGAACTCTACAACGAGAAGATTCTCGGATACGCCGCCAACATTCCCCGGCTCGGGCGCCTCGACGCGCCGGACGCCTCGTCCACGCAACGCTCGCGGCTTTGCGGCAGCCAGGTCACGGTCGACGTGCGCATGGCGGACGGTCGTGTCGCCGACTTCGGGCACGAGGTGAAGGCCTGCGCGCTCGGCCAGGCCTCCTCCTCGCTGATGGCGAGCCATGTGATCGGCGCGACGGTAGAGGAACTGCAGACCGTCCGTGACGAGATGGCGGCCATGCTGAAGGAGAACGGCCCGCCGCCGTCCGGCCGTTTCGAGGAGATGCGCTATCTGGAGCCCGTCCGCGAGCACAAGTCCCGCCACGCCTCCGTGATGCTGACGTTCGATGCCACGCTCGAGGCGGCGAAGGCTGCGGTCGCGAAGGAGGCGGCCTGACCCTCGCCGGGCCACGCGGCGGCAGCATCGCCGCCCGCACACTGCGCGGGTTGATCTGCGGCTACCGCGTCACCTTCTCGGCCGTGCTCGGCCGACAGTGCCGCTACCTCCCCACCTGCTCGGAGTACGGCGAAGAGGCGATCGCGCGCCACGGCGCATGGGTCGGCGGCTGGTTGACCGCCGCCCGCGTCTGCCGCTGCAACCCGTGGGGACCGTCGGGCTTCGACCCCGTTCCTGACCTCCCTCCCGAAGCGCGGCGCCGCCCCTGGGCGCATGCCCGCTGGAGCGGCCGCCACATGGACCCCAAGACGCGGCTCGATCGCTAGCCAAGCCCTGCCAGAGAGCGCGAGAGCTTGATCATCGCGGCTTTCGGGGGGCGTCGCCGCGCGCGGTGCCGACCCCGTGGCCGAGCACAAGGCCTTCCGGGCGCCTCGCGCGGCGCTCTCCAGCGGGCGCGGCGAGCCATTGCATCGCGCTCCGCTCTCCGCCATAGCGGCGTGAGCTTACCTGCACCCGTAGGCAGCGAGTGGGCCGGAGAGACCGATGCCGAAGATCACATTCCCAGACGGGAATTCCCGCGACTACCCCGATGCCGTCACCGGCGCAGAGGTAGCCGCCTCCATATCGAAGAGCCTCGCCAAGAAGGCCGTCGCGATGACGGTGGACGGCACGCTCGCCGACCTGTCGGACCCGATCGAGCGGGACGCGACGGTGAAGTTCGTCACCCGCACCGACCCCGAGGCGCTGGAGCTGATCCGGCACGACGCCGCGCACGTGATGGCGGAGGCGGTGCAGTCGCTCTGGCCGGGGACGCAGGTGACGATCGGCCCTGTCATCAAGGACGGCTTCTACTACGACTTTGCCCGCGAGACGCCCTTCACCACCGACGATCTGCCGAGGATCGAGGCGGAGATGCGGAAGGTCATCGCGAAGAACGCCCCGTTCACGAAGGAGGTCTGGAGCCGCGAGAAGGCCCGCGACGTCTTTGCCGGAAAGGGCGAGGGCTTCAAGGTCGAGCTCGTCGACGCGATCCCCGAGGGGCAGGACCTCAAGATCTATCGCCAGGGGGACTGGTTCGACCTCTGCCGCGGGCCGCACATGACGTCCACGGGCCAGGTGGGCGACGCCTTCAAGCTGATGAAGGTCGCGGGCGCCTACTGGCGCGGCGATTCCTCGCGGCCGATGCTGACGCGCATCTACGGCACCGCGTGGGCCGACAAGGCAGCGCTCGACGCCTACCTCCACATGCTGGAGGAAGCGGAGCGGCGCGACCATCGCCGGCTCGGCCGCGAGATGGACCTCTTCCACCTGCAGGAGGAGGCGCCCGGCGCCGTCTTCTGGCACCAGAAGGGCTGGCGCCTGTTCCAGACCCTCATCGCCTACGTCCGCCGCCGCAACGAGCAGGCGGGCTACCGCGAGGTCAATACGCCGGAGCTGATGGACCTCAGCCTGTGGCAGCTCTCCGGCCATGCCGAAAAATTCGTCGACGCGATGTACCTGACCGAGCCGAAGGACGAGAAGACCTTTGCGATCAAGCCGATGAACTGCCCGGGCCACGTCCAGGTGTTCAAGAATGGCCTGAAATCCTACCGCGACCTCCCCGCCAAGGTGGCCGAGTTCGGCAAGGTGCACCGCTACGAGCCGTCGGGCGCGCTGCACGGCCTGATGCGGGTCCGCGCGTTCACGCAGGACGACGCGCACGTCTTCTGCACCGAGGACCAGATCGCGGAGGAGGCGCTCAAGATGCACGACCTCATCCTGTCGATCTACCGTGACTTCGGCTTCGAGGACGTCATCATCAAGTTCTCCGACCGGCCGGAGAAGCGCGTCGGCTCCGACGAGATCTGGGACCGCGCTGAGACGGCGCTGCGCGACGTGCTGGAGCGCACCGGCCGGCCCTGGTCGCTCAACCGTGGCGAGGGCGCGTTCTACGGGCCGAAGCTCGAGTACACGCTGCGCGACGCGATCGGCCGCGAGTGGCAGTGCGGCACGGTGCAGGTCGACTTCAACATGCCGGGCCGGCTCGGCGCCTTCTACATCGGCCCGGACGGGGAGAAGCACGTCCCCGTGATGCTCCACCGCGCGATGGTCGGCTCGCTCGAGCGCTTCCTCGGCATCCTCATCGAGAACTACGCGGGTCATCTGCCGCTGTGGCTGTCGCCACTCCCGGTCGTGGTCGCGACGATCACCTCCGAGGTGGACGGTTACGCCCGCGAGGTGGTGGCGCAGCTTCGCGCCGCCGGGATCGAGGCGGAAGCCGATACGCGCAACGAGAAGATCAACTACAAGGTCCGCGAGCACTCGGCGGCGAAGGTGCCGGTGATCCTCGTCGTCGGCGCGCGCGAGGCGGAGGAAGGGACAGTCAACGTCCGCCGCCTCGGCTCGCGCGATTCGGCGACGCGGTCGCTCCGGGACGTGATGGCGGAGCTTGCCGCGGAAGTGACGCCGCCCGACGTGAAGCGCGCCACCGCCGCGCAGGCGCGGCCCGTGCCGGAGCAGAGGATCGACGTCGTCGAGGTGTTCGAGGGGTTCGTCGTCAACGACCGGGCGGAGATGCTCTCCTCCGACGTCTTCGAGACTCGCGAAGAGGCGGTGGAGACCGCCCGCCGCATTCTGACGGAGCGCGGCGGGGGCATCGCGACGGTGTCGACGCTCGCTGGCGAGACGGCCCGGCTGACAGTCTCGCCAGAGGCCTGAGCGGCAGGGCGGGGCACCGGGCCTCGGCGCCGCACGCCCGGAGAGGCGCAGGCACACCCTGGTTGTCACCCGCGCCGGACCGGCGCGGGGGCACAGGACGACGGCGCGCCCGCGAACGGCTTCGCCCCGCGATATCCGTGCCCGCCCGGGTGCCGAAGTGCTTCCGCCGGCCGCCGGGCCTCCGCTACAGAGGGAGGCAGCACGGGAGGACTTCATGACACTGAAACTCGGCATGGTCGGCGGCGGCGAAGGCGCCTTCATCGGCGCCACGCACCGCTGGGCGTCGCGGCTCGACGGCGAGTGGACGCTCGTCGCAGGCGCGCTCTCCTCCGATCCGGAACGGGCGAAGCGCTCGGCCGCGACGCTCGGCATCGCGCCCGACCGCGCCTACGAGGACTTCGGCGCGATGGCCCTCGCGGAGGCCGCGCGGGAGGACGGGATCGACGCCGTCGCCATCGTGACGCCGAACCACATGCACTTCGCTCCCGCTGTCGCGTTCCTGCAGGCCGGCATCCACGTGATCTGCGACAAGCCGCTCACGACGAGCCTTGCCGAGGCTGAGGAGCTCGCCCGGCTCGTCAAGGACACCGGCCTCGTCTTCGCGCTCACCCACAACTACGCCGGCTACCCGATGGTGCGGCAGGCGAAGGCGATGGTCGCGGAGGGCGCACTGGGAGCGATCCGAGTCGTCAACGTCGAGTACGCGCAGGACTGGCTGTCGACGCCACTGGAGGAGACCGGGCAAAAGCAGGCCGCCTGGCGGACCGACCCGGCGCGCTCCGGTCCCGCCGGCGCGGTCGGCGACATCGGCACCCACGCCTACCAGCTCGCCTCGTTCATCACCGGCCTTCCCTGGGAGGTGACGGCGGCACAGGTGCACACCTTCGTCCCCGGCCGGCGGCTCGACGACAACGCGTTCGTCTGGATGGCAGCCGGAGACTCGCGCGGCCTCCTCTGGTGCAGCCAGGTGGCGCCCGGGAACGAGAACAATCTCCGGATCCGCGTCTACGGCGAGAAGGGCGGGCTCGAGTGGCACCAGGAGGAGCCGAACGTCCTCTGGTACACCCCGCTCGGCGAGCCGAAGCGGATGTTGACCCGCGCCGGCGCCGGTGCCGGCCCGGCCGCGGCGCGGGTGTCGCGAATCCCCTCCGGCCACCCGGAGGGCTACCTCGAGGGCTTCGCCAACATCTACGTCGAGGCGGCGCGGGCGATCCGGGCGCACAAGGCGGGCGAACCCGTGCCCGCGGAGGTCACGTTCCCGACGGTAAAGGACGGCGTCGCGGGCGTGCGTTTCATCGAGAGCGTCATCCGGCTCGGCAAGCGCTGAGTGGACGCGGCCGTCCGCCTGCAGCGCAGCACGGGCCGAGTCCGCGTGCGCCTCGCGGGCGGCCGCCTTGCCGAGGCGTTCCAGGAGGGGAGTGGCAAGCTCCGCTTCCCCGCTCCGGCGGAGGCGCTCGTGCTCAACACCTCCGGCGGGCTCGCGGGGGGCGACCGCTTCGAGACGGCCTTTGCCGCGGAGGGGGGCACGCTCGCCGTCGCGACCGTCGCCTGCGAGCGCGTCTATCGCTCGGAAGGCGCGCCGGCCCTCGTGCGCCAGCGCCTCGCGGCGGGAGCGGGCGGCACGCTCCGCCACCTGCCGCAGCCGACGATCCTCTACGACGGCGCCGTCCTCGACCGGCTGACCACCGTCGACCTCTCGGAGGACGGCGGGCTCACGGCGGTGGAGGCGATCATCCTTGGCCGCGAGGCGATGGGTGAGGCGGTTCGCACCGCGACCGTCCGCGACCGTGTCGAGGTCAGGATCGCGGGCCGGCTCGCCTTCGTCGATGCGCTGCGGCTCGGGACGGACAGCCTCGCGCGGCTCGCCACGCCGGCGGGGCTCGGCACGGCGCGCGGCATCGGCCTCGTCCTCCACCGCGGGCCGGACCTTCCCGCCGCGCTCGGCCGTGTCCGCGCGGCCAACATGGCGGCAAGCCTCGTCGGCGGCCTTCTCGTCGCGCGCTGTCTTGCGCCGGGCCACACGTCATTACAGGATGACCTCGCGAGGGTCGTCACGGCGCTCGACGGGGTGCCGCCCCCGCGCTCCTGGCGGCTCTGACCCGGCGCTCCCCGCCGGGCGAACCGAGGACGCCGATGAACCTGTCGCCGCGTGAGAAGGACAAGCTCTTGATCGCCATGGCGGCGGAGGTGGCACGGAAGCGCAGAGCGCGCGGGGTAAAGCTCAACTATCCGGAGGCGATCGCCCTCATCTCCGACTTCGTGATGGAGGGGGCGCGCGACGGCCGCTCCGTCGCCGACCTGATGGAGGCGGGCGCCCACGTCGTCCCGCGCGACGCTGTCATGGAGGGCGTCGCCGACATGATCCACGACGTGCAGGTGGAGGCGACCTTTCCGGACGGGACCAAGCTCGTCACCGTGCACGCGCCGATCCGTTGATGCTGGCGCTCCGACCCAATTGCGAGTGCTGCGACCGGGACCTGCCGCCTGACGCCGAGGCGCGCATCTGCTCATTCGAGTGCACCTTCTGCCCGACCTGCGCTGTCGATCTCCTCGGCGGGATCTGCCCGAACTGCGGCGGCGAACTTGTCCGCCGTCCCGTCCGTCCCGCGGCGGCGCTCGCCCGCCATCCGGCTTCCGCGGAGCGCGTCACGAAGCCCGGCGGGTGCGAGGCGCGCGCATGATCCCTGGCGAGATCATCACTGCCGAGGGCGACATCGTCCTCAACGAGGGAGCAGAGGCAATCGAGATCGCGGTCGCCAACACGGGCGACCGGCCGGTCCAGGTCGGCTCCCACTACCATTTCGCCGAGACCAATCCGGCACTCCGCTTCGATCGCGCCGCCGCGCGCGGCATGCGGCTCGACATTCCTGCCGGATCGGCGACGCGGTTCGAGCCGGGACAGGAGAGGACGGTCCGGCTGATCCCCTTCCGCGGGGCACGGATCGTGCACGGATTCAGGGCCGACGTTTCGGGTCCGCTCGACTGACAGCAGGCAAAGGAGAAGCGCCATGTGTGGGTCTCACGTCATCGACAGCGTCCGCTCGCGCATGCTGAGCCGCCGCTCGCTCCTTCTCGGCGGCGCGGCTGCCGGTGCGGCGCTCACCGCGGCGCCCATGCTCGGCGCGGCGCCGGCGCGGGCGCAAACCGCAGGCGGCGCGATCAGCGACCTCACGCATCCGCTGTCGGCGGAGTTCCCGACCTTCTTCGGTGTGCCCGGCTTCGCGGCGGAGCAGAAGTTCAATTGGGACGAGCACAAGTTCAACCTCTTCGAGCTCACGATCAACGAGCACACCGGCACGCACGTGGACGCGCCGCTGCACTTCTCCGAGGACGGCCAGTCGGTGGACGAGGTGCCGGTGGAGAATCTCATGGCCCCGCTCGTGATCGTCGACATTGCGGCGAAGGCGGCCGAAAACCCGGATGCGCAGGTGACGCCCGACGACCTCCGCGCCTGGATCGCCGAGCACGGCGAGATGCCGGAGCGCTGCTGTGTCGCGCTCTACTCGGGCTGGGCGGAGAAGGTGGGCAGCGATGCATTCCGCGGCGCCGACGCGGACGGCAAGCTGCACTTCCCCGGCTTCCACATCGAGGCGGCGCAGATGCTGATGGATGAGACGAGCGCGATCGGCATCGCCGTCGACACGCTGTCGCTGGACCACGGCCCGTCGCCGGACTTCGCGGTTCATTACGCCTGGCTGCCGACGAACCGGTGGGGGCTGGAGTGCGTGGCGGGCCTCGCTGGCCTGCCGCGGTCAGGGGCCACGATCATCGTCGGCGCGCCGAAGCACGTCGGCGGCACCGGAGGCCCGGCGCGGGTGTTCGCGCTCAGCTGAGGCGCGGGACCGGACGCTCGGGAAGCAGGCTCTCTGGCGAATCATTGCCCCGGGACGGTTCGGGGCCGCCGAGCGGGCAATGCGAGGTGCACGGGCGGCGCCCGGGGCGAGGGGTCGCCGTGCCTCCCGTGGTGTTCCCCCAGTCGGTGAGCCTGCGGAGACCGAGTCGCTCAGCGCCGCGCTAGGGCGGCGGCCGGACGTCCACCGCTGTTTGCAGGCATCGACAATGCTGCTCCGCCGATCCGCTCCCCTGTCCCGTCAGCGGTTGATCACGTCCTCCTCGAACTGGCCGAGGACGACGCGCCACCAGTCCACCGTGTCCTCGAAATTGCCGCCGGTCACGCCGAAGTCGAGGTTGACGGACATCTGAATGACGGGGTCGTTTTCCACGTCGAGGAATGCCTTGCCGAAGCGCTTGGCGCGGTTCCACTCGTTGATCGTCTCGGGCGTGACGCCGGCGACGTCCCAGCTCGCCGTGAACGTCAGGTTCTTGCAGGCAGCGTTGTCGGTGCAGCCATAAAAGGAGACGAGGTACTTGATGCCGTTGATGTTGCCGCGGATCATCGGATCGCCGACATCGTCCCGGTCGAGCTCGGCGGAGCCGAACTTGGCGAAGAACGGAAGAAGCCGGTCGGGCGAGGTCGCGTCGACGACCTCGTCGCCGAGGGCGGGCGCGCACGCAAGCATGGCCGCAGCGGCCGCCGCAGCGAGGAGTTTCATGAGCCGTTCTCCGGGCTGGTTCGTCCTCGGATGGTGGTCCGATGCCGCCCGGCGGTCAACGGCAGCCTTGCGCGGGGCTGGCGGGGGTGGATTGACGATCCGTGCTGGGGGGATCGCCCTTGCGCTCATCCTGTCCGGCGCAGCGGCGGCCGGGCCGCGGGTGGTCGACGGCTTCGAGGGAGAGACGCTCGACACCTCCGCCTGGCTTCCGAAGGATGTCCGCTACGGTGAGGGCGAGGACGACCCACAACTCACCCTCACCACGGAGGACCGCCGCTGCGGCGCCCGCGCGGCGCGGGTCGAGATCGACGCCGCCGATCCAGGGCGCGCGTGCGTCGGCTGCCAGCGCGCCGAGGTGTGGCAGGCTCCCGCCGTCCGCCCGCGCTGGGGACAGGAAACGTGGGTCGGCTTCTCGATCAAGGTGGCCGGCGGCTCGCCGGCAGGATCGAAGCGCACCGTGATCGGCCAGTGGAAGACGCCGTCGGACAGGAGCCCCTTCCTCGCCGCGCGTTACGACAATCGCGTCCTTCACCTGACGGTGGACACGGTGAACCGCACCCCCGAGCTCGGCGGACCCCGCTCCGTCCGGCGCACAATCGCCTGCTCTGTGGGTGACCCGGAAAGCCTTATCGCCGTGCAGGCGCTCCTCGGCACCCTCACACCCGGCGACCGACCGCGCTCGCTCGCCGAAGCCGCCGGGCTGCACGAGCGGGCGCTCACCCTCCTCTCGCCCGACAGCTACGCCCCCGCCGGCGCGCCAGACGCGACGGAGACGGCACCGCGCCTCGGTCGCTACCTCCCGGAGTTCGCCTGCATCCAGGACCCGGCGTTCTACGCCTATCCGGCGCGGGTCACGGTGACGCCCGGCGTGGCGCCGGTGCTGCCCGACCCCGGCGCGGACTGGGTAGATCTCCAGTTCGGTTTCCGCACCGGCCATCAGGACTCGACCGTGGGGTCGACCGACAGCCGCATCGAGGTCTGGGCGAACGGCCGGCATGCGGCGACGATGACCGGCGATCTCGACGCGCCGCTTCACCCAGGGGAGGACCGCAGCCTCTACTTCAAGTTCGGCATCTACCGCGAAAGGGACGAGCGGCAGGACGTCGTTCTCCTCGACGAATTCCGGCAGGGGACGGCGCGCGAGGAGGTGGTGCCCGGCTGCCCGCGGCCGTGAGCTCATTCCCTGTGCGTGTGGACGCCCTCGTGGATGACGAGGTAGCGGGCGTTCACCCATCCGGAGCCGCCGTCGCCCCACGAGACGTGACACCAGACCGGGTCCGGCCGAGCGACGCGCGGGTTCCGGGTGCATCGGTTGACGTCGACGCCCGCCCACGTCGGCAGCGCGCCGACGGCAGGCGCCCGCGGCGACGGCTCCGCCCGCATCGTCAGCGTGTCGCCCTCCGCAACGTTTGCGATGTCGGCAAGGGTGATGCGGGGGGCGATCCACTCCGCGCCCGCGTCCGCAGGGACGATAGCGGCTCCGAGGGCGAGCACCGCCGCGAGGCAGACGGCGAGGCGGACGGCGGGGGCAGGGCGGCGGTGCATCGGCGGTCTCCGGAGCGGCAGGTCCTTCTGCCACAACGGCCGGCGGGCGGCCCTATTCCGCTCAGCCCGCCTCCAGCTCCTCGCGCTTCATCTCGAGTTCCAGCCAGCGCTCCTCAGCGGCGTCGCGCTCCGCCTGCCGCTCACCGAGCCGCCGGGTGAGGAGGTCGAACTCCTTCGGGTCGCGGCTATAGAGCGTCGGGTCGGCGAGGAGGCGGGTGAGGGAGGCAATCTCCACCTCCAGCGCCTCAAGCCGGGCCGGCAGGGTGTCGAGGTCGTGCTTCTCGCGAAATGAGAGTTTTGCTTGCCGCTTCGGCGCGGCGGGGGCGGCCGCCTTCGGCTCGGGGCGAACCGGTGCCCGCCGCGGATCCGCAGCGGCCACGGGCGAGGCGCCGCGCTGGACCACCATGTCGGAGTAGCCACCCGCGTACTCGCCCCAGAGCCCGCCGCCCTCGGCGACCAGCGTCGTCGTCACGGTGCGATCGAGGAAGTCGCGGTCGTGGGAGACGAGGATCAGCGTCCCGTCATAGTCGCCGATAACCTCCGCGAGGAGGTCCAGCGTCTCGAGGTCGAGGTCGTTGGTCGGCTCGTCGAGCACGAGGACGTTGGACGGCATCGCGAAGGCGCGGCCGAGGAGGACGCGGGCCCGCTCACCGCCCGCCAGCGCGCCGACCGGGGTGTTGAACTGCTCGGGCGTGAACAGGAAGTCCTTCAGGTAGCCTGCGACGTGCTTGGTGGTGCCGCCGACGGTGACCTGCTCGGCGCCAGCGGGGCTGATCGCGCGGCGGAGCGGCTCGTCCGGGTCGAGCGCGGCGCGGCGCTGGTCGATGAGGTTCACCTCGAGGTCTACACCGAAACGCACCGTCCCCGCATCCGGCGCGAGGCGGCCGAGGAGGAGGTTCACGAGCGTCGTCTTTCCCGCCCCGTTCGGGCCGACAATGCCGATCCGGTCGCCGCGCATCACGGTGAGCGAGAAGTCCTTCACGACGGTCTTGTCGCCGAATGCCTTCGCGACGCCCTCGGCGATGATGAGGCGCTTGCCGGACCGCTCGGCGCCGGCGAGCTGCATCTCGGCGAGGCCGGTCGCCTTGCGCTGCTCGCGCCGCTCCTGCCGCATCGCCTGGAGGTTGCGCAGGCGTCCCATGTTGCGCTTGCGGCGCGCTGTCACGCCGTAGCGGAGCCACTCCTGCTCCTGCTCGATGCGCTTGTCGAGGCGGCGACGCTCCTCCTCCTCGGCTGCGATGAGGGTATCGCGCCAATCCTCGAAGAGGCGGAAGTTACCCTCCATCCGGTGCGTGCGGCCGCGGTCGAGCCAGACGACCGAGCTCGACAGCGTCTCGAGGAAGCGGCGGTCGTGGCTGATGAGGACCAGCGCGCCGCGGCGGTATGCCAACGTCTCCTCCAGCCAGGCGATGGCGGCGATGTCGAGGTGGTTGGTCGGCTCGTCGAGGAGGAGGACGTCGGGGTCCGGCGCCAGCGCGTGGGCGAGCGCGGCGCGGCGCTGCTCGCCGCCCGACATCGGCCCCGGCGGGGCGTCCGGATCGACGCCGAGCGCCTCAAGAGTAGCGCGGGCGTTGTGCGGGTCATCCCCGGGCGCGAGGCCGGTCTCGACGTACTCGAGCACGGTCCGGAAGCGCGACAGGTCCGGCTCCTGTGCGAGGTAGCGCACCGTCGCGTCCGGCTGCATGAAGCGCCGCCCGTCGTCCGGCTCGATCAGCCCGGCCGCCACTTTCAGGAGCGTCGACTTGCCCGAGCCGTTGCGGCCGACGAGGGCGATCCGCTCGCCAGCCGAGACCTGCAGCGCGGCACCCTCGAGGAGCGGCGTGCCGCCGAAGGTGAGGGCGATGTCTTGCAGCGTGAGGAGCGGGGGGCGGGCCATGCTGGAGGGAATAGAAGCGCGCGCGCTTGCCCGCAATGGGGATGGAGGGCGGCAGTGATGCTTCGTTAACCGACACCGTTCACGCTCTTTTCATACGTGAAGGAGAGTCGGCGATGGCGGTGCATGGAGTGTTCATTTCCTCAAAGACCACGGACGGCGTGGCGATCGACCGCGCGCTCCGGTCGCGCTTCGCCGACGTCTACCGGGTTGGCGTGGAGTTCTGGCTCGTCGACACCGCCCGTGACGCCGACCAGGTGGTGGCGTCGATGAAGCCGGCACTTGCCGCCGCCGACAAGATGTTCGTCGCCGCGCTCACGCGGGACGCGGTGCCCGTCCTGTCGCCGGCCGCCCACCAGTGGCTCACCTCCCCGGCCCGGACCTGGCGCGAGCGGGCGGACGGACGAGGCACGGTGCCCGCGAGCGACACGCCGCTCACTCTTGCCGCCTGAGGCACTACCAAGGATTGACACGGGCCCCGGCGAGGCGCCTCCTTCTCACATCCGGGCGAGCGGCGCGGAGCTGCCCCTAGGGAGGCCCTCATGATCCGACTTGCCGGCGCGGCGCGCCTTCTCGCCGCCGGGCTCCTCGCGCTCGCGTTCGCTGCCGCTCCGGCGGACGCTGCCCGGACGCTTCGCGTCACGCTGCAGCTGCCGCTCGAGTCCAACCTCGGCGCGAACCTTCTCCTGTTCAAGGCGGAGGTGGAGCGGCTGTCGGGTGGGGTGATCACGATCGACATCCGCGCCGCCGGCGCGATGATGGGCGAGGCGGCGGTGCCGACGGCGGTCGCGTCGGGGGTGGTCGAGATGGGGGTTGCCTCACTCACCCAGTACGCCCGTGCCGTGCCCGCGGTGGAGGTTTTTCACCTGCCGTCGCTGCTCGATACCGACGCGAAGATCCTTGCCGCCGTCGCCCCGGACAGCCCCGTCCGGCAGGCGATCGACCGTGCCATCCTTTCCACCGGCGCACGGGTGCTGTGGTGGCAGGCATACGGATCCACCATCCTCCTGTCGAAGGCCGAGCCGGTGCGGATGCCCGAGGACATCCGGGGCATGCGCGTGCGGGTGTTCGGGCGGACGCTGGGGCGGTGGGTCGAGAGCGTCGGAGGCATCCCGGTCGCGATCTCCGGCGCCGACCAGAAGGCCGCCTACCGCGACGGGCGGGTCGAGGTCGGCATGACCGGGATCTTCGGCGTCGAGGCGCGGGCGCTGTGGGACGTGATGGAGACGGTGACACGCACCAACCTCGCCGACATCGAGTTCGTCGTTCTCATCAACGAGGAGCTGTGGAACAGCCTTTCCGACGAGGAGCGGGGCTGGATCAGAGTCGCGGCGGCAATGGCCGAGCGAGCGAGCCGCACGGAGATGACGATGATCGAAAGCCGCGCCTACCAGGCGGCGGAGGCGAACGGGATGACCGTCTATGACCTCACGCCCGAGGAGAGGGAGGCCTGGCGCGCCGCCTCGCAGCCGCTGGTGGACCAATGGCTCGCGGAGGCGGGCGCCCTCGGACGGACGGTGTACGACGCCGCGGTCGGCTTCTGATCGACGAGCGCGGGACTTCATCCCTAGGCACCCTTGAAGCCGGCGGCCCGGCCGCGCCAGAGTGCCGTGCGGCCGAAGCGGGCCGCGCCAACGGAGCGCCGGGGATGACGCCGATCATGAACCTCGACACGATCACCACGTTCGACGACGTGGAGGAGAACGGCCTCTACACATCGAGCCGCGCCTTCGTCGGTTCGCGGATCGGGGCGCGCAAGATCGGCTACAACCTGACCGTCCTGCCGCCGGGCAAGGTGCAGTGCCCGTTCCACTCCCACCACGGCGAGGAGGAAATGTTCCTCATCCTCGACGGCGAAGGTGAACTGCGCTTCGGCGACCGGCGCTATCCGCTGCGCCGGCACGACGTGGTCGCCTGTCCGACCGGGGGGCCGGAGGTCGCGCACCAGATCATCAACACGGGAACGGTGCCGCTGCGCTATCTTGCGCTGTCGACGATCGAGGCGATCGACATCTGCGAGTACCCGGATTCCGGCAAGGTTGGCGTCGGGGCCGACGGGCCGGACGGAGGCCACGCCCATTGGCGTTTCCGCGCGGCCGACGGCCGCGTCGACTACTATGACGGCGAGCCCAACGAACGTTAACTCTTCTTCGAAACCCTCGATTCGGGGCCGGCGGATAGGGTCGGCCCCATGCAGACGCGATCCTTCTCCCTTGCCGTTGCAGGTGCATGCGCGCTGGCGCTCGCCGGCTGCGGCTCGACGCCGCCGACGCAGATCAACGACATCTGCGCGGTGTTCGCCCAGCGCGACGGCCTCTTCAACGACTGGTATGCCGAAGCCAAGAAGGCCGAGCAGTCCTACGGCATTCCCGTCCACGTCCTGATGGCGACGGTGCGCGTCGAGTCCGGCTTCGACGGCGACGCGAGGCCCCCGCGCAAGACGCACCTCGGCTTCATCCCCGGCAAGCGGGCGTCGTCCGCGCTCGGCTACAGCCAGGCGCTGAACGGGACGTGGGAAGAGTACCAGCGCGAGACCGGGCGCGGCGGGGCGCGGCGGACCGACTTCGGCGCGTCGGTGGACTTCATCGGCTGGTATCACCGCAAGACGGTCGAGCGGTTCGGCGCGCCGCCGGACGACGCCTACTCGCTGTATCTCGCCTACCATTCCGGCTGGAGCGGGTATCAGCGCGGTGTCTGGCGCGAGCGACCGGTGGCGCAGAAGGGAGCCGCCAAGGCCGCCGACATGGCGTCCCGCTATCAGGCGCAGATGACGATGTGCGGGCTCTAGCTCAGCCCGCCCGGAGCCGCTCGATCGCCCGCCGCCGCTCGTAGAGCGTCAGCAGCGCCTTGAGGGCGCGGCCGCGCTCCGAGGTAAGGCCGCGGTCCTTCGCCACCACCAGACGGGCATCGTCGGTGGCGGCGGCGAAAAGGTCGGCGTGTGCGGCGAGGTCGGCGAAGCGGAAGATGGGCGCGCCGGACTGGCGCGTGCCGAGGAGTTCCCCTTCGCCCCGGAGGCGCAAATCGTCCTCGGCGATGCGGAAGCCGTCGTTGGTGGCGCGCATCGTCTCGAGCCGCTGCCGCGCGATCTCGCCAAGGGGTGGCCGGTAAAGGAGGAGGCAGGTCGACGGCCTGTCCCCGCGCCCGACGCGCCCGCGCAGCTGATGGAGTTGGGAGAGGCCGAACCGCTCCGCGTTCTCGATGACCATGATGGTCGCATCGGGCACATCGACACCGACCTCGACCACCGTCGTCGCCGTCAGCACCTTCAGCGCGCCGTCGCGGAAGTCCGTCATCACCCGCTCGCGCTCCGCCGTCGGGGTTCGGCCATGGACAAGGCCGACCACGGGCCCGAGCCGCTTCGTGAGCGCCGCGTGGCGTGTGGTGGCGGCCTCGGCCTCCAGCATCGGGTTCTCCTCGACGAGGGGAGAAACCCAGTAGGCCTTTTCGCCCCTCGCCACCGCGGCCGCGAGCCGGTCGAGGACGGCCTCGATCTGGCTCGCCGGCACGGCGCGGGTCTCCACCGGCTGGCGCCCGGCCGGCTTGTCGGTGAGGCGGGAGACGTCCATGTCGCCGTAGTTCGCGAGGACGAGCGTGCGGGGAATGGGGGTCGCGGTCATCACGAGGAGGTCCGACGTCGGCCCCTTCTCCGACAGCGCCATCCGCTGCTCGACGCCGAAGCGGTGCTGCTCGTCCACCACCACCAGCGCGAGGTCGCGGAAGGCGACCGCCGTCTGGAACAGCGCGTGCGTCCCGACGGCCACTTTCGCCGTGCCGTGGCCAAGGTCGGCGAGCGCGGCGGTACGCTCGGCTTCCGACATGCGGCCGGTGAGGAGCCGCACCTGGATCTCCGGCTCGAGGTGGCGACGCAGCGTCTCCGCGTGCTGGCGGGCGACGAGCTCCGTGGGCGCCATCAGCGCTGTCTGTCCGCCATCACCGGCCGCCATCGCCGCAGCGAAGAGGGCGACCATGGTCTTCCCCGACCCAACGTCGCCCTGCACGAGCCGCACCATGCGGTCCGGTGCGGCGATGTCGGCGGCGATCTCCTCGATCGCAATCCGCTGGGAGGCGGTGAGCGGGAACGGCAGCCGCGCCTCCAGCGCCTGCAGCGCCGTGGGATCCCAGCGGCGGGCACGCCCCCGGCCGGCACGGTCTCGGTCGCGCACGATCGCGAGCGCCAGCTGGGAGGCGAGGAGCTCGTCGTAGGCGAGGCGGCGGCGGGCGGGCGCCTCGGGGAGGAGGTCCGCCGGACTCTCCGGACGATGCAGCGCGCGCAGTGCCGCCGCGAACGGCGGGAAATGCTCGCGGCGAACATGCGCCGCGTCGAGCCATTCTGGAAGCTCCGGCACGCGGCCGAGCGCGTCCGTGATGAGGCCGGAGAGGACGCCGGGGGTGATACCCTGCGTCAGCGGGTAGACGGGGTCGAGGCCGAAGCGGTGATCGGGCGGGGCGTCCGGCCCGTCCACGATCGCCGTCACGTCGGGGTGGACGATCTGCGGCTGGTTGTCCCTCCACTCGACGAGGCCGGAGACGCGCACCCATGCGCCGATCGGGTAGGCCGCGAGCCGCCAGTCGGCCTTGCCCTGAAAGTAGAGGAGGGCGAGCTCGCCCGTCCCGTCGTCGCCGAACACCTTCGACGGCCGCCGCGGCGGGCGACCCGCCTCGTGCCGCACCACCTTCACCGTCAGCGTCGCGATCTCGCGGTCCGGCGCGGCCGCCACAGTCACCGTGCGGCGACGGTCAATGATCCCGACCGGTCGATGAGTGAGGAGATCGAAGACGCGCGTTTCTGCCGCACTCTCGCGGCCGAGAAGATGCGCAAGACGGCCCGCCCGCGCCGGCCCGACGCCGGCGAGACGATTGACCGGAGCCGTCAGCGGGCCGATATCGAGGATGTTCACGCCGACGCTCCGGATCCGGGGCGGCGGCCGTCGTGCGTTGGCGGGTCGGCCTGTGCCGCACCGCGGAACGGCGCCCCCAAACCGGAGTTCCCATGTCTGGCACGACCCGCTCCTCCGCCGACCTCGAGCCGCGGAAGAAGCGCCTCCTGTTTCAGTCCTGGCATCGTGGCACGCGCGAGATGGACCTCCTCCTCGGCCAGTTCGCAGATGCCACCATCGGCGACTGGTCGGACGCCGAGGTCGCCGAGATGGAGGAGCTGCTGCGCGTGCCCGACCCCGAGCTCTACCGCTGGATCACCGGCCAGGCCGACATTCCCGACAACCACCGCTCGCCGATCCTTCTCCGCGTGATCGCGTTCCACAGGTCCCCGTCATGAGCATGCCGAAACTGAAGGCGAAAGGCCTTGCCGAGATTCGCGACGCGGGGAAGCCGAGCATCAAGGCTCTCGCCAACGACGACCTGCCGCCAGCGCTGGTGGTCGAGGGTGTGCCGGACGGCATGGAGGGCGAGGTGCTCGCCACCCTCGTCCGCGCCGATCGCCCGGTGCTCTTCGTCGCCCGCGACGGCACGCGGCAAATGGCGGCGGAGCGCGCCCTCGGCTTCTTCGCCCCCGAGGTGACGGTGATCCGCCTGCCGGCGTGGGACTGCATGCCCTACGACCGCGCCTCGCCGTCGGGCGTTGTGCAGGCCCGCCGCACCGCCGCGCTCGCCGCCCTCGCCGACGGGCTCGACGGGCCGACCGTGGTGATGACCACGGCGAACGCGATCCTGCAGCGCGTGCCGACGCCGGACACGATCCGCGCCGCGACGCGGCGCTACCGCGCGGGTGCCGACGTCTCCATGAAGAACGTGATCGCCTGGCTCGAGGAGAACGCGTTCCTGCGGACCCCCACGGTGCGCGAAGCGGGGGAGTACGCCGTCCGCGGCGGCATCGTCGACCTCTACGCACCCGGCGCGCCCGAGCCCGTCCGCCTCGACTTCTTCGGCGACACGCTGGAGACGATCCGCCCGTTCGACCCGGAAACGCAGCGCACCACCGGCCAGTGGACCGATATCCGCCTCGTCCCGATGAGCGAGGTCGTGCTGACGGACGCCTCCATCAGCCGCTTCCGGGAGGGGTATCTGCGCCACTTCGGTGCCGCCTCCAAGGACGACATCCTCTACCACTCGGTCTCGGAGGGCGTGCGCGCCGCCGGCGTCGAGCACTGGATGCCGCTCTTTCACGAGGAACTCGCCACCGTTCTCGACTACCTCCCCGGCGCGCCGGTCGTGATCGACCACCTCGCCGAGGACGCGATGGCCAAGCGCGTCGCCGAGATCGAGGACCACTACGCCTCGCGCCAGACCGGACCCACCGTCGTCGGCAGCGCACCGTACCACCCGCTGCCGCCCTCCGACCTCTACCTCACCGGGGCCACACCGGCGCTGATCTTCGAAGGCCGGCGCCAGCTCCGCCTCACTCCGTTCACGGACGTCGAGCGGCTGACGGTGCTCGCGATGCCGGCGGGCGGGCGCGTCGGCCGCAGCTTCGCGGCGGAGCGCTCGGCGGGTAACGTCAACATCTTCAACGCCTTGATCGAGCATGTGGACGACCTGCGCGAGCGCGGCCTCCGCGTCATCATCGCGGCGTGGTCGGAAGGATCGCGCGACCGCCTCGGGCAGGTGCTGCGCGACCATGGCCTCCAGCGCATCGAAGCGGTGGAGTCGTTCGCCGACGCGATGGCGCTCGAGAAGAGCCGTGCCGCCATCGCTGTTCTCGAGCTGGAAGAGGGATTCGAAACGCCGGACTACGCGATCATCGCCGAGCAGGACGTTCTCGGCGACCGACTTGTCTCGTCCGGCCGCCGGCGCAAGCGCGATGCGAACGTCCTCACCGAGGTGGCGAGCCTCGACGCCGGCGACCTCGTCGTTCACGTCGATCACGGCATCGGCCGCTTCATGGGCCTGAAAACGCTGACGGCGGCGGGCGCGCCGCACGACTGCGTCGAGATCGCCTACCATAACGACGACAAGCTCTACCTGCCGGTCGAGAACATCGATCTCCTCACGCGCTACGGCTCCGAGGCCGAGAACGTGACGCTCGACCGCCTCGGCGGTGGCGCCTGGCAGGCGCGCAAGGCGAAGATGAAGGAGCGCGTCAAGGCGATTGCCGACGAGCTCATCAAGACCGCCGCCGCACGCCTCATGAAGAAGGCGCCCGTGATCGAGCCGCCGACCGGCGTCTACGACGAGTTCGTCGCGAAATTCCCCTACAACGAGACGGACGACCAGCTCGCCGCCATCGAAGCGGTCGCCGAAGACCTTGCCGAGGGTCGCCCGATGGACCGCCTCGTATGCGGCGATGTCGGCTTCGGCAAGACCGAGGTCGCGATCCGCGCCGCCTTCCTCGCCGTGATGACCGGCCGTCAGGTGGCAGTGATCGTGCCGACGACGCTTCTCGCCCGCCAGCACTACAAGACCTTTGCGGAGCGGTTCGCGGGCCTTCCCGTGAAGGTGGCGCAGGCGTCCCGCCTCGTGAACGCGAAGGACATGAAGGCGGTCAAGGAGGGGCTGAAGTCCGGCGAGGTCGACCTCGTCGTCGGCACCCACGCGCTCCTCGGCAAGGGTATCGAGTTCCGCGACCTCGCGCTCCTCATCGTGGACGAGGAGCAGAAGTTTGGCGTCAAGCACAAGGAGGCGCTGAAGGCGCTGAAGGCCGACGTCCACGTCCTGACCTTGTCGGCGACGCCGATCCCGCGCACGATGCAGCTCGCGCTCACCGGCGTCCGCGATCTCTCTCTCATCGCAACGCCGCCCGTCGACAGGCTCGCGGTCCGCACCTTCGTCACTCCGTTCGACCCGCTCACCATTCGCGAGGCGCTGCTGCGCGAGCGCTATCGCGGCGGCCAGTCCTTCTACGTCTGCCCGCGCGTGTCGGACCTTGCGGCGCAGGAGGCCTTCCTCGCCCAGCACGTGCCGGAGGTGAAGGTCGGCGTCGCGCACGGGCAGATGTCCGCGACGGCGCTCGACGATGTCATGAACGCCTTCTACGACGGCCGGTACGACGTGCTCCTCGCCACGACGATTGTCGAATCCGGCCTCGATATCCCGACGGCGAACACCCTCATCGTCCATCGTGCCGACATGTTCGGCCTCGCCCAACTCTACCAGATTCGCGGCCGCGTCGGCCGGGCGAAGACCCGCGCCTACGCGCTGCTGACGACCCCGTTGGACAAGACGCTGACCGCCACCGCCCAGCGCCGCCTCAAGGTGCTGCAGAGCCTCGACAATCTCGGCGCCGGCTTCCAGCTCGCCTCGCACGACCTCGACATCCGCGGCGCCGGCAATCTCCTCGGCGAGGAGCAGTCCGGCCACATCAAGGAGGTCGGCTTCGAGCTCTACCAGCAGATGCTGGAGGAGACCGTCGCGGCCATGAAGGAGGGCGGCGAGGCGGAGACGGAGGAAGCGTGGAGCCCGCACATCTCGATCGGCGTGCCGGTGCTCATCCCGGAGGAGTACGTGCCCGACCTCCAGCTCCGGATGCAGATCTACCGCCGCCTGGCGGATCTCGACGACGCCCGCGCCATCGACGCCTTCGGCGCCGAGCTGGTCGACCGCTTCGGCCCGATCCCGGACGAGGTGGAGTGGCTCCTCAAGATCGTCTTCATCAAGTCGCTCTGCCGCCGGGCGAACGTCGAGAAGATCGACGCCGGCCCGAAGGGCTGCGTCATCACCTTCCGCGACGCGAAGTTCGCCAACCCCGCAGGCCTCGTCGGGATGATCCAGCAGGAGGGGACGCTGGCGAAGATCCGGCCCGACCAGAAGGTGGTGTTCATCCGCGACTGGCCGGACGCGAACAAGCGCACCCGCGGCGTGGCGCAGATCTTGGCAAAGCTCGCGAAGCTGGCGGAGGGGGAGGAGAAGGCGGCGGCCTAGCGGCTGCGAGATCTCCCGTCCAGGGGAGGACGTTCGCCACAGGATGGCCTATGATGCCCGGGCGTGCAGATTGGAGGGTACGATGCGTCTCTCCCGCCCTCGCGGCACCGTGCTTACCGCCACATTGATCGGGCTGTTCGCGATCGCTGTGGCTCCTCCCGTCGCGGCACAATCGCACGGGGATCCAGCGATCGTCGCCGAGGAGGCGGCGGCCGCCTCTGCCCGCGACGAGTTCCGTCTTTCGGAAGTGCTGGGGGCGCGAGTCGTCGACGAGTGGGGCGAGGCGATCGGCGAGGTCGTCGACCTAGTGATCGAGAACGGGCACATCGCGGCAGCGCTTGTGGAGGGTGGCGCTTTTCTCGGGATCGGTGGGAACAGAGTCGCCGTTTCCACGGAGAACATCGAAATCTCACGATCTGTGGATGGCATCGTCGAGATCGTCGTCCGTGAATCGCCGCGTTCAGCTGCATCGGTCGAGGCAAACGGCCATGCGTCACCATCGGCAGGGACCGGTGCCAGCGACCGCGAGAATGGGCGCTTCGCTGTCCGTCTCTTCGCCGCTCCGGGCCAATATCCCCCGAGCGACTACGCGGCGTACGGGATCGTGGCCTTTCCCGCGCTTGCCCTCGCGTCGGACCGCGCGCGGCATCTTGCCATCTGTTCGGCCTACGCGGCGGTGCTGCGTCCCTCGGATCTCGTCGACGCGCCGACGACGGCAAAGATGGTGACGGTCTGGCCGGTGGAGGACGCGGACACGGCGGCGGCGGTGAACGCGGCAGGGCGACGTCCGGATTGTGCGGTGGCCGTTGACCGGTACGGCATCGCCCTCGCCAAGGAGGCGATCGATCACGCGCGCCGCGCGGGTCACGCGATGAGCGGGCGCGGTCCCTTCCTGATGGCGTGGGCGCCCACCTCCCAGATCGGTGCTGAAGATGCGATCATCCTCAACGTCGACCTCTCAAACGTCACGACCGAGGCCCACGCGCTCGACATCTTCCTCGACTGGGAGCGCGACATCGTCATGAACCCGGAGCTGTGGGACGATGGGTGGAGCCTCGAGAAGGTGCGCGTCGCGGTTCGTCTCTGGGCTGACCGCTATGGCGAGCAGATCATGAGCCTTCTCGAGTAGCCCGATGATCGGTAAGCTCCTCGCGACCTTCGCCGGACCCGTCATTGCCGGCATCCTCGTCGGCGTCGCGGTGGTCTGGTTCGTCGAGCCGACCACGGACGGCGGCACGGCCCTCCTGGTGACGATCTCGGTCCTTCTCTCGATCGCGGTCTACTGGGTCGCGCGCTTCATCGCCCGTCTCGTCACGGCGGGTCGCCGGAGCTGATGCCCGGCGGATCGCGGGAGAGGGCCGGGCGACCCTGAATCCGCGATCAGATATCCAGCGCCTCCGCGCTCGCGAACTCCGCATTCTCCTGAATGAACGCGAACCGCGCCTCCGGCTTGTTGCCCATCAGCCGTTCCACCGCGTCCCTCGTCACCCCCGCCTCGGCCACGATCTGGACCCGCAGCAAGGTTCGCGTCGCAGGGTCCATCGTGGTCTCCTTCAGCTGCGCGGGCATCATCTCGCCGAGGCCCTTGAAGCGGCCGACCTCCACCTTCCCGTTCTTGAACTCGGTGCGGACGAGTTCCTCGCGGTGGCGGTCGTCGCGGGCGTAGAGCGTTTTCGTGCCCTGCGTCAGCTTGTAGAGGGGCGGTACGGCGAGGAAGAGGTGGCCGGCCTCGATGAGCCCCGGCATCTCGCGGTAGAAAAACGTGATGAGGAGCGAGGCGATGTGGGCGCCGTCGACGTCGGCGTCCGTCATGATGATGACGCGCTGGTAGCGCAGCTTGTCGACGTCGAAGAGCTTGCCGGTCTCGCAGCCGAGCGCGAGCACGAGGTCGGAGAGCTGCTGGTTCGCGGCGACCTTGTCCCGCCCGGCGTTCGCGACGTTGAGGATCTTGCCGCGCAGCGGAAGCACGGCCTGCGTCGCCCGCTGGCGCGCCTGCTTGGCGGAGCCGCCGGCCGAGTCGCCCTCGACGATGAAGATCTCCGTCCCGTCCGCCTTCGACTGCGTGCAGTCGGCAAGCTTGCCTGGAAGGCGCGTCTTGCGCGTGGCGGAGCGGCGGGCGATGTCCTTCTCGGCGCGGCGGCGCAGGCGCTCGTCGGCGCGGTCGATCACGGTGTCGAGGACGAGGTTCGCCCGCGCCGGGTCCTTCGCGAGCCACTCCTCGAAGGCCTGAAGGACGGCCTGCTCGACCATCCGCGTTGCCTCGTTGGTGGAGAGCTTGTCCTTCGTCTGCCCAACGAACTCCGGCTCGCGCACGAACACGGAGAGGACGCCGGCAACGGAAGCCATCACATCGTCGGCCGTGATCTGGCCCACCTTCTTGTTGCCAACGCGCTCGGCGTGGGCGCGCAGCCCCTTCGTGAGCGCGGCGCGGAGGCCCTGCTCGTGGGTGCCGCCCTCGGGCGTCGGAATCGTGTTGCAGTAGGAGCGCGTGAACTCGTCGACAGGGACGAACCCGACCGCCCACTCCACGGAGCCGCGCTTCCCCGCCTCGCCGGAGCGGCCGGCAAACAGCGTGTCCACCACCTTCGGCCGGCCTTCGAGCTCCGTCGCAAGGAAGTCGGCGAGGCCGCCGGGAAAGCGGAACGAGGCCTCCGCCGGCGGCGCGTTCTTGGCCGTCAGCATCGACGGATCGGCGCGCCAGCGGAGCTCCACGTTGGCGAAGAGGTATGCTTTGGCGCGGGTCTGCGCGAAGAGGCGGGCGGGGTCGAACGCGAGGTCCTTGAAGATCTGCGGGTCCGGCCGGAACGAGACGGTGGTGCCCCGCCGGTTCGGTGCCGCGCCGACCTCCTTCAGCGGCCCCTCGGCCACGCCGCGCGAAAAGGTTTGGCGGTAGAGCTTGCGACCCCGGGCGACCTCCACTTCCAGCCACTCGGAAAGGGCGTTCACGACCGACACGCCCACGCCGTGGAGGCCGCCCGAGGCCTCGTACGCCTTCGAGTCGAATTTTCCGCCCGCGTGCAGCGTGGTCATGATGACCTCGAGCGCGGACTTCTTCGGAAAGCGCGGGTGCGGCTCGACGGGGATGCCGCGGCCATTGTCGGACACCGTGAGGCGGCCCGGCGCCAGCGTCACCTCGATAAAGGTGGCGTGGCCGGCGACGGCCTCGTCCATGGAGTTGTCGAGCACCTCCGCGAAGAGGTGGTGGAGGGCGCGCTGGTCGGTGCCCCCGATGTACATGCCGGGCCGGCGGCGGACGGGTTCCAGGCCCTCCAGCACCTCGATGTCGGCGGCGGTGTAGCCCTCCTCGCCGTCACCCCGCGGGCGGGGGGCGCGGGCAGGGGCGGCGGGCTCGCGCGCGGGGTCGGCCTGCCGCGAGCGGCCGGCCCTGCCGCCTGCGCCGCCGCCGAAGAGGTCTCGTTCCGCCATCGTCTACTCCTGAACGCGTGCTCGCGAGCCTAGCCGGTCTTCCCTGCCGCCGCGCCGATCAGGAGGAGCCGTCCACAGCCTCGCGACCACTCGACCGCGGCCGCCGGGCGCCCCTGTAGCTGGTGCCGAGGATGTAGTCCCAGTGCGGCCAGAAGAGGCCGAAGTTCGTGTCATCGTCGCGGTAGTGATGCAACATGTGGTGGCGCTGGATCACGCCGATGAAGCCGCGCTGCATCGGCATGTGGTGAGCGCTGAAGTGAACGAGCTCCTGCGCCACATAGTTCGCGCCGCCGGCGGCGATCGCGACAAGGCAGAACCCCGTCGGCACGAACGGAACGGCCCACGCGAGGAGGGCGAGAACCGCGGCGAAGGCCACGATCGGGCCCTGGACACCGTTGATCGCGCCGCCGTACTTGCCCGGGTCGTCATGATGCCGCAGGTGCTCCCGCGCCACGTTGCCGGTGGCGAGCTGCAGGATCCGGCTCTCCGGCACGTGGTGGTAGAACCAGCGGTGCGCCACGTATTCGATGAAGCTGTAGACGACGATGCCGAACAGCGCGGCGGCGACGATCGCCAGCGGGTCTCGGACGAGGGCGATGCCGATTGCCGCCGTCGCGATGCAGAACGGGCCCCACACGTAGAAGAGCTTGCGCGCCTTCCAGAAGGATAGCATGTCGCGCAGCGTCGCCGTGCGGGCGGCCACGGAGAGGGGCGTGCCGTCCGGACCCTGGACGCGGGCGAGCGCCTCCACCGGGCGCGAAGTGCGGGCCATACGGGGCTGGTCCGTCGTCGTCATCGTGGGGCGGATCCTCCGGCGGACGGCCGGTGTAGGGAGCGACTCGGGGCGGACGCCGATCGGCAGCCGCCGGACCTTCGCGATAGCCGGGCGGCGGGCGGCTGTAAACGCGACAGCGGCGGGCGAGACCAGCGGACGCACCCCCCGTCGCGGCAGCAAACCAATCACGGAGCTGCCGGCGCTGGCGCGGGAACGGTGGAGAGCAGCGCCGCGATCGGATCGGCCGCGGCGGCGCCGAGCGTGGCCTCGCGGCCGCGCGGGGGCGTGGCGGAGGCGCGGGGTGCCGGCGGGGGCAGCGGGACGGCCCCGCCACCGGTCCGCACCTCGCCGCCATCGATGCCGACGCTGGTCTCCCTGTCGGCGGCGGCGTTCCCGTCGAGGTCGACCGCATCTCCGTCGGCGTCGACCGACGCTCCGTCGCGCCGCCGTCCCGGCGCGTCGCCGGACACAGGAGCCGGGCCGGAAACGGTGCCGTCCCCGTTGACGTCGAACGGCGGGACGGGGGGTGGAGCGTCGGAGGGCGCGGCGGGCGGGCCGAGTTGCTCGGCCTCGGCGGCAAGCTCGCGGTTCTGCGCCTCCACCGTCTCCACCTGGCGCTCGAGCTGGCGCAAGCTCAGCCAGGCCGTGAGCTCGGCGACCTCCACCGACCGCTCCGGCGACGCGAGGGGACCCGCAAATCGGACCGTCACCGCCGAGCGGCCGTCCGTCCACTCGGGCGTCACCGGCAGCGCCCAGTCGGCGAGGAGAGAGAGGGTGCCGAGATCGAGCGTCGCCGTGCCGCTTGCGGTGCCGGCCGCGACGTCCCTCGCCCTGAGCGTCCCGGCGGCGATGTCGATGGGGATCGCGACGGCGCCGATCGTGGTCCGCCCGGCAAGGTCGGCGAGGATCGCCTCGCGGACGGCGGCCTCTGATGGGGTCTCAGCCTCCGCGAGGCTCGGCACGGTGACCGGCGAGAGGTCCGCCGCGACCGCGCCGCCCTCCACCCGCAGCGTGCCGGAGCCCGTGAGGCCGGAGGCGAGGCCCGCGACGGTGACCGCGGAGGAGGTGAGGCGCGCCTCCATTCCGAGCGTGCCCGTCGCGACCGGCGATCCGTCCACCACCCAGACAAGAGGAGCGAGTGGAGCGCCGGCGAGGGCCAGCTCGGCGGCAAGACGCGCCGCCGGCCCGTCACGGTCGAGGCTGGCGCTTACGGCAACGCGCCCGCCGGCGAACGCGCCCGACAGGTTGCGGAGCGCGATCCGGCCGGTCTCGAGCGAGAGATCGAAGGCCGCGTCCGTCACCCCGGCATCGCCGAGCGAGAGGCGGCCGGCGGTGACGGAAATGTCCGCCGGCATCGGGAGAGCGACTGGTGCGGCAAAGGCGGTGACCGGCCATCCGCCGCCGGCCGGCGCGGGCGAGAGCGCGTCGGGGCCGAGGACGGCGGCGAGAAACGGCTCCAGCGCAAGCTCGCCCACGGCAAGCCGGCCCGTCAGGCGGTTCGACGCGGCGACGAGCGTTCCTTCGACGGTGCTCCCCGCGAGAGTGCCGCTGACCGCCTCCAGCGTCAGAGCGCCATCGGACCGTGCCACCTCCGCCGCGAGGTCCACCGGCCCGATCTCGGGCAGCGACAGGCCGGCGAGCACGGCAAGGGGGGCGACGAGGGGTGCCGAGAGGCTCGCCGTGCCGCGGAATGCAACGCCATCGGCGACCGTCGCACGTCCACTGTAGCGGGCCGATGCGGCGCCGAGCGTCACCTCGGCCGTCGCGCTCAGCCCGTCGGCGGGAACGCCGTCCATCGTGACGGCAAGGCGGGCCTCACCGTCGCCGAGAGGGCCAAGGCCGAGCGCGGCGAGGAGCGGCGCGGGCGCTTGGCTGGTGAGGGTCGCGTCCACCGTCACGGGGCGGGCGAGAGCGCTCTCGGCGAGCGGCGCGCCCGTGGCAGCGATGGCGATGTCAACCGCGCCCGCCGTGCCGGCAACATCGAGCGCGAGGTCCGGCACCTGCTCGGCGGGCCGGCCGGTAAGTGCGAACCGGAGGTCGGCCGGGGCAAGCGCCGGGAGCACCGCCGCGAGCCTCTCTGCCGCCTGGCCATCGAGGAAGGCCCACGCGGCGGTCCCGAGCCGTGCGCCGTCGGCGACCGCAAGCGTGCCCTCGATGCGTCCGACGGGAACGCCGGTCAGCCCCGCGATCGACCCCGAGGCGAACACCCGCGCGCCGGCCATGTCGTCCGCGACGAACGCATCCACCGTCAGGGTATCGTTGCTGTAGTCGCCGCGCAGCGTCAGCCCCGAGCCCTCGACGGAGCCGACGCGCAGCCGGTCGACGGCGAGGTCGAGCGCGACGGCGCCGAGGCCTGCGGGCGCGCCGAACGCAGCGGCGGCATCCGAGAGGCGCGCGGCGGCCTCAGCGTCAACCAGAGGCGCCGCGAGGGCGAGATCGAGGGACGGCGCGGTCCCGCCGGTCCAGCGCGCGCGGCCGGTGGCCGTGGTGTCGCCGATCCGGAGCTCCAGCCGCCGCGCGTTGACGGTGCTGCCGAGCGTCTCCACGTCCGCCGTCAGGATCACGGGGTCGATCGCGGTGCCCGTCGCCCGCGTCCCGGTCCACCAGCCGAGCAGCGCCGACGGTTGCGACGCGCGCGCCTCCACCGCCCCGGAAAAGCCGGCGGCGAGGCGACCGGAGAGGGCGACGGCCGTGTCGCCGGGAAGAAGCGCCTCCGCGCGGTCCACGACGATGCCGTTGAGCGTCGAGCGGGCGGCGAGCGACAGGTCGCGGACGAGCGAGCCGCCGGCGAGGACCGAGCCGATGTCGAGCTGAACCATGGCCTCGGGCGCGCCAGGACCCGGACGGGCGAGCGTGGCAAGGGGGCCGAGGAAGGCACCGAGCCTCTCCGCCATCTCGCGCGGGGGCCGGGAGGGCGGGGCGAGCGCGCCCTCCGGCAGGGACGCACCGGCGAGCGTGTGGTCCAGCCGGTCCAGGTCCACCTGCCGCGCCTCGAGCGCCACGTCGATCGGCTCGGCGCTCGCGAGCGGCACCGTCGCCCGGCCGGCGAGGGCAAGGCTCGCCTCCGGGCCGCCGTAGGTCACGACGGCATCGGCGACGGCGATGCGTTCCGTCGTCGCCGTCAGCGTCCCGCGGACGGCGACGGCCACCGGCGCCGCCGCCGCCACCTCCAGCCGCCCCGCCAGAGAAAAGGCGCGCGGGGCGGGCGAGAGGGCACCGTCGAAGGCGAGCGTGGCATCCTCCGCCTCGGCACGGACGGTGAGCGGCATCGTCGCGCCCTCGAGGACGCCGCCGGCGACCTGCAGCTGCATCGACCCGCCCGCGACCGTCGCCGTCCCCGCCATCTGGAACGGCCCCTGCAGCGAGCCGGCGCTGCCCGAGGCGTTGATGCCGGTGACCCGGGAGCGCGAGACGTCGCGCCGGTCGATCAGGACGACTGTGCCGTCCGTTGCGGAGACGCTCTCGACCTCCACGTGGCGGGCATCGAAGAACGGGCCGAACTGCCGGTCCTCCGTAAGGTCCGGCACGGCGATCGCGCCATCGGCCTCGATCCGCACATAGGCCGTCGGGCGCTCGATGCGGAGGTCGGCGATCCGCACCTCGCGGCGAAAGAGGGGGACGAGGTCGACGTCGATCGCGATGCGGTCGGCCTCCATCAGCGGCCGCTCCGCCGCGCCGATCCGCACATTCTCCAGCACGAGCCGCGGGCGGGGGAGAAGGCGGACCTCCGCCTCGCCGCCGATCGAGACGGGCGTGTCGAGGATGCGCTCAGCGTGCGCCTCGATCACCGCGCGGTAGGCCGTCCAGTCGACGAAGAACGGCCCGACCACGGCGGCAAAGAGCGCGAGGACGAGCGCCGTGCCGATTGTGATGACGAGCCAGTTCATGAAACGCGATACTCCTCCGTCCCGTCTCGGCCCAGCGGCCGAAGCAGCTTACATGCCGCCGTCACGCCCGGGCACAAGTGACACCGTGCCCGACCGGATGCGCGGCGGCCGATGACCGCCTACGCGAAGATCTTGCCCGGATTGAGGATGTCGTCCGGATCGAGCGCGGCCTTGATCGTCCGCATGATGTCCACCGCGGGGCCGAGCTCGCGGCGTAGGTACTTCATCTTGCCCTGGCCGATGCCGTGCTCGCCGGTGCATGTGCCGTCCATGTCGACCGCGCGGAGGGCGAGACGCTCCATGAACTCCGCCGCGCGGCGTTTCTCCGCCTCGTCCGCCGGGTCGACGAGGACGAGCGTGTGGAAGTTGCCGTCGCCGACATGGCCGACGATCGGGCCGATGAGGCCCAGTTCGTCGAGGTCGGCTCTCGTCGCCGCGACACATTCGGCGAGCCGCGAGATCGGCACGCACACGTCCGTGGAGATCCCGGACGCGCCGGGGCGGAGGCCGAGCGCCGCCCAGTAGGCGTCGTGCCGGGCCTGCCAGAGCCGCGTGCGCTCCTCCGGCCGCGTCGAGAAGCTGAACGGTCCGCCGCCGAGGTCCTCGGCAATCGCCACCACCGCCGCGGTCTGCTCGGCGACGCCGGCCTCCGAGCCGTGGAACTCGAGGAACAGCGTCGGCGCCTCGGCGAGGGAGAGCTTCGCGTAAGCGTTCACGGCCTTCATCTGCAGGGCGTCGAGAAGCTCGATCCGCGCCACGGGTATGCCGGACTGGATGGTGAGGATCGTCGCCTCGCAGGCGGCCTCCACGCTCGGGAACGGGCAGACGGCGGCGGAGATCGCCTCCGGGATGCCGGAGAGGCGCAGCGTCAGCGACGTGATGAGGCCGAGCGTCCCCTCCGAGCCGATGAGGAGGCGCGTGAGGTCGTAGCCGGCGGAGGTCTTCTTGGCGCGCGAGGCGGTGCGGATCGTCTCTCCGTTCGCCATCACCGCGGTGAGGGCGATGACGTTGTCGCGCATCGTGCCGTAGCGCACCGCGTTTGTGCCGGAGGCGCGTGTCGCCGCCATGCCACCGAGCGAGGCGTCCGCGCCGGGGTCGATAGGGAAGAAAAGGCCACGGTCGCGCAGGTGCTCGTTGAGCGCCTTGCGGGTCACGCCCGGCTCCACGGTGACGGTGAGGTCCTCCTCGTGGAGGTCGAGGATCCGCGCCATGCGGCTGAAGTCCAGCGACACGCCGCCGGCGGGCGCGTTGACGTGGCCCTCCAGCGAGGAGCCGGTGCCGAAGGCAATGATCGGCACGCGGTGGGCGCGGCAGATGTCGACGAGGTCCTTCACCTCATCGGCCGCCTCGACGAAGACGACCGCGTCCGGCGCCTCGCTGGCGAGCCAGGTGGTGGTGTGGGCGTGCTGGCGGCGCATCGCCTCGCCGAGGTCGCACCGGTCGCCGAAACGCTGCTTCAGGATCGGGATCGCGAGCGCGATCCCCGCCTCGTTGCGCGACACCCGCCGCATCGGCTGCGCCATGCGAATAACTCCCTCACACACGGCCGGCACCCTAGCAGGCGGTGCCATCGGGAGGAACGCCTGCGGAGGAGGGGGCGGAATACTCGACCGCGGGGAGGTTGGGACGCCCGCGGAACAGAAAAGCGGTATCTCCGCGGCGAGGGGCCGAGGCGCCCCCTCGGGCTGGCACGACGGGCGCGAGCGTGTAATGTCCCGCCCGTGACGGAACGGATGATGCGCGTGCAGGCTGGTGCGGCGAACGGTCGTGACGACCTTGTCTGGTCCGACCCGTTTGCAATCGAGCTCGGCTGGCTCGACGGCAACGGCCACCTCAACATGGCCTACTACCATGTGATGTTCGACCGCACGGTGGACCGCGCACTCGACGCGCTCGACCTCGGCGGCGCCTACCGCGAGCGGGCGGGGGCGAGCATCTTCAACGTCGAGACCCACGTCGTCTACCGCCGCGAGGTGCAGGCGCACGACCGTGTCCGCGTCTCCTTCCAGCTCCTCGGGCGGGACGAGAAGCGGCTGCACGCCTTCCTGACGATGGTGCGGCTCGGCGACGGCGAGCTCGTCGCAACCTCCGAGAGCCTCTTCGTCCACGTCGACCTCGCGACGCGCCGCGCCGCGCCGCTGCCTCCGGAAGGCGCGGCGCGGGCAGACACAATGGTAACGGTCCACAGGGAAGCCGGCGACCCCGCGCTCGCCGGGCGGCGCATCGCTCCCCTCACGGCGGGCCGCTAGCGGGCGGCCGCCGATCAGCCGCCGATCGGACGGCAGCGTGTCGCGAGCCAGGCCCGTTCCGCTGCATCGAGATCACCGACAAGCGCGCCATGAACGCGCGCGTGGTAGCTGTCGAGCCAGCCGATCTCGTCCGGCGTGAGGAGTGTGGGGATGACGAGGCGAGTGTCGATCGGCACAAGCGTCAGCGTCTCGAACCAGTGCATCGGCTTGAGGCCGCCGGGCGGCACGCGCGGCTCGCGCACGAGAAGCACGGTCTCGATCCGGATGCCCCACTCTCCCGCCCGGTAGTCGCCCGGCTCGTTCGAGACGAGCATCCCCGTGGCGAGCGGCTCGCGGCCGCGTTTGGAGATCCCCTGCGGCCCCTCGTGGACGGCGAGGTAGGCGCCGATCCCGTGGCCCGTCCCGTGCGCATAGTCGTGCCCGGCGCGCCACAGCGCGGCGCGGGCGAGGGGGTCGAGCTCGGCGCCCATCGCGCCTTCGGGAAAGCGTTGCCGCGCGAGCGCGATGTTGCCCTTCAAGACGCGGGTGAACTGGACGCGGAAGTCGTCCGTCGCGGTGCCGGCGACCATGGTGCGGGTGACGTCCGTCGTCCCGTCGGCGTACTGCGCGCCGGAATCGAGGAGCACCGGGTCGCCGGCCTCCACCCGCCGGTCGGTCGAGCGGTCGACGCGGTAGTGTACGATTGCGCCGTTCGGGCCCGAGCCGGCGATGGTGTCGAACGAGAGGTCGAGCGCGCCGGCCTCGCGGCGGAACGCCTCCAGCCGCTCGGCGAGGCCGATCTCCGTCGACCCCACGGCGTGGTCGTCGAACCAGGCGAGGAAGCGCGTCACGGCGACTCCGTCACGCACGTGCGCGGCCCTGACGCCGGCGATCTCGGCAGCGTTCTTCTCCGCCTTCAGCCGCATCGTGGGGTCCACGCCCTCGACAAGAGTGCCGCGCGCCTCGATGGCGGCGAGCGCCGCGTCAGGCGAGCGGGCGGGGTCGGCGACGACGCGCTTGCCGGCGGCGAGCTCCTCGAGCGCGGAGAGGAACGTCGCGGGTGCGGCGATCCGCGCGAGGCCGGCGAGCTCGCCCGCGAGGTCGTTCGGCAGCTTCTCGGGATCGACGAAGACGACCGCCTCGCCCTCCTTCGGCACAATGGCGCGGGCGAGCACGAGCGGGGTGTGGGCCACGTCCGCACCACGCCAGTTGAACAGCCACGAGACGGCATCGCTCGCGGTCACAAGAACCGCGTCTCCCTTCGTCGCGGCGCGGACGGCGGCGAGCTTTTCGGCCGGCGACTGGCCGGCGAGCGCCATCGGATGCGCCTTCACGCGGCCCCGCGGCGGCGCCGGCCGGTCCGTCCAGACGTCGTCGACAGGGTGGCCGTCGAGGCGGACGATGGTCAGCCCTTCGATCTCGCCGAGCCGCTTCAGGTCCGCCCTTGTATGGAGGCGCGGGTCGACGCCGAGCCGCACGCCGGGAAGGTTCTCCTCCTCCCAGGCACGCGCCGCCTTCTCCTCGCTGACGCGGTGGAAGAGGTCGCCCGGCACCTGCCGTTCCAACTGCAGCGTGTAGCGCCCGTCGGTTGCAAAAAGGGCACGGTCGTTGAGCACGATCGCGCGCCCGGCACTGCCGGTGAAGCCGGTGATGAAGGCGAGCCGCTCCTCCGACGCCGGGAGGTACTCGCTCTGGTACTCGTCCTCGTGCGGGATCACGACGCCATCGACCCCGAGCCCCGCGAACCGGGCGCGCAGGGCGGCAACGCGGCCGCGGATATCATCGGAGGATGTCGCGGGCGGCTCGAACGACTGGAAGCTCATCGACGGTCCCGCGGGGCTTCAGAAGCGGTCCTTAAGGAAGTCATACCAGCTGCCCTTTGCTGCATTGCACAATCCAAATCCCTGTCATGCGCGGGGCGGCGTTGCCGGGAGACCGCGCATGAATACCTTATCTATCAACGAGGGCGGAATGACTGCCCCGAACCGTCCGGGCCTCGCCGCCCGAACCCGATGGAGGAGACCTCGGGAGCGTTGTTGCAACGCACAATTTTGGAGAAGACCATGTCGTCCATCAGCGCCCACGATTACGCGCTCACCGGTTCCGCCCGTGAGCAGGGCTTCTGGAGCCGCCTCGGCGCGAAGATGGTGGACTCCCGCCGTCGCCAAGCCGATCGCGCGGTCGCCAGCTACCTTCTCAGCTTCGACGACGAGACCCTGGCGCGCCTCGGCTACACGCGCGCCGAGATCCAGCGTCGCGAGCCGGCCGGCTACACCTTCCTCTGAGCTGACCTTCGGGCCGGCGCGGTCCTCCCCCCGCGCGCTGGCCCGGCTGCCGGAGACCCGCACGCCTCCCCCGGCGCGGGTCCGGCGGGGCGTGCCGCTGCTCACTCTGCGAGCCACTCGATGTGGGCGCGGGGTGGGCGGCGGCTCGTCCCTTCATAGGCCTCCCGTGGCGCGTCGCCGTAGCGGCGTGGGCGGCGCAGGATCAGCGTAACCCAGTCGCCGATGACGATCCGGCCGGCGAGCACCAGCCCGCGGGCGCGGTAGGCGGCCGTGACGCGTCGCGCGTCCGACCGCCGCAGCCCGGAGAGGATGAGCATCCTGCGGGTATGCCGCGTGATGTTGGGTGCGAGAGCCACAAGCGGGCGGGCGAGGATATTTGCGATCACCGTGTCGGCCGTCGCGGTCGCGCCCGAGGCGGCGCGCACCGGGATCGGCCGACCGCGGTTGGCGCGCACGTTCGCCCGCGCGACGTCCACCGCCTCCGGGTCGAGGTCACCCGCCGAGACCGGCCACGCGCCGAGCCGCTCCGCGGCGATCGCGAGGATGCCGGACCCTGTCCCCACATCGTGCACGCTGCCGAGCGGCCCGCGTCGCGCCAGCACGTCGAGCGCCTCCAGGCAGCCCTGCGTCGAGGCGTGGTGCGCGGTGCCGAAAGCGCGGCCGGCGTCGATCTCGAGTCTCCAGCGGGACGGGAGCAGACGGTCACGGTCGTGGCTGCCGTGAACGATGAAACGGGCGGCGCGGATCGGGTGGAGCGCCTTCTGGCTCTCCGCGACCCAGTCCCGCTCGGCGAGCGCGTCGAACTGGAAGGGCGGGATCTCGGGTCGCATCTCTCGTGCGATTCCGAGCCAGCGCTCCAGTGCGGCCTCGTCGGCGTCGGTGAAGAGGATGTCCAACGTCCACGGGCTATCGTCGTCGGCACGCCAGACGGAGAGGATCGGCTCGCCCTCGTCGGTCAGCTGGTCGAGCGCGGCGAGCGTCTCGAACGCGGGGCGGCGGAAATCGTCGCCGGTGCCGAGTTCTGCGAACGCGCGTGTGACCATGGGGGCTCCTGCCGCGGGCCGGAAGGCGCCGCCGAGCGCCCCTCATGCCGCGAGGACGGGCCGGCGGCAAGCGGGCGCGGATGGATCGAATTCCTCGCCCAGACGGTTTTCCGGTTTTGAGAAGGAGCCGTGCCGTGCACGACACGACCGTGAAGAAGGTCCAGTCTGCCAACTCGCCGAGGGGCGAGAAGGGAGAGATCCACCTTGCCATGGGCAAGCACATGGGAATGCGCCTGTGGAAGGACGAGGCACCCACCGACGACAAGCCCCCCCACAGCCACGATTACGAAGTGGTCGGCTACGTCATCTCCGGGCGCGCCGAGCTCGAGATCGAGGGGCAGACGATTACGCTGGAGCCGGGCGACTCGTGGCTGGTGCCGCCGAACTCCGAGCACCGCTACCGGATCATCGAGCCGTTCACGGCGGTGGAGGCGACGAGCCCGCCCTCAGCGGTGCACGGACGATAGGGACGATCCGCGCCGACGCGCGCCCGCGCTTTGCGCGGGATTTCGTGGGCGCCGCCCCCGCCCGTCAACGGTCAAGCCGAGCGCCTTCGGCGCCGTTGACGGGGCCCACCCCAGCATCTCGCCGCGTGGCAGGGGTTCAGCGGTGCTGACCCCTGCTGCTATCGTGAGCGCAGCATCGACGTATCGACTGCGGTTTCGCAGAAAGAGAAGAGCCCCGTTGGCCGGGGCTCTTTTTCGTTGGCGCGGGTATGATCCGCTCAGCTGCAGCCCGACGTCGACCCGCAGGTGTCGCACTTCAGGCACGTCCCGTTGCGCACCAGCGTGAAGTTGCCGCACTCGCCGCACGGGTCGCCTTCGAAACCCTTGAGGCGGGCCATGAGAGAGCGCTCCGCCGCGGTCTGCGACGGCTGCGCCGCGGCCGCCGGGGCGGGCGCCATATCGGCGAGGCCGAGGAGGGCGGCAACCTCCGCGCGGATGTCGTCGGCCGGCGAGCGCCCGTCACCGCCGGCGCGGGCGGACGGGGCAGGGGCCGCGGACGTCTCGAGCCGGCCGGCCACCTGTGGGGTGGGCTGGACGGCCGTGGCGGCGCGGGCGGTCGCACCGGCACGGCCGAGCGCGTTGGCGACGAGGTCCACCGCCCGGGCCTCCGGCGCGTCGGCGCGGATCACCCGCAGCTGCTGGCCGCGGACGAGGCCGCGCGACACCATCTGCGGCGCCGGCTTGTCGCCCTCGACGCCGCGGCCGAGCGTCGTCGCCCCGAGGTCGTCGGGCTGGACGTGCGCGAGGTCAGTCCGGCCGAGGTACGACACGGCGAGCTCGCGGAAGATGTAGTCGAGGATCGAGGTCGCGTTCTTGATCGCCTCGTTGCCCTGCACCAGCCCCGCCGGCTCGAAGCGGGTGAAGGTGAAGGCGTCGACATACTCCTCGAGCGGCACGCCGTACTGAAGGCCGAGCGAGATCGCGATCGCGAAGTTGTTCATCATCGCGCGGAAGGCGGCGCCTTCCTTGTGCATGTCGATGAAGATCTCGCCGAGCCGCCCGTCGTCGAACTCGCCCGTGCGCAGGTACACCTTGTGGCCGCCGATGATGGCCTTCTGCGTGTAGCCCTTGCGCCGGTCGGGCATCGACTCGCGGCGGCGGCTGATCACCTCCCGCTCGACGATCCGCTCCACCAGCCGCTCGGCGACGGCCGCGGCGCGCTTGGCGGCCGGCGCCTCGATGATTTCTTCGACCTCCTCCTCGTCGTCGGCGATGAGCTGCGACTGGAGCGGCTGCGACAGCTTGGAGCCGTCGCGGTAGAGCGCGTTCGCCTTGATGCCGAGCTTCCAGGAGAGCTCGTAGGCGGCCGTGCAGTCCGCGACGGTGGCGTCGTTCGGCATGTTGATCGTCTTCGAGATCGCCCCCGAGATGAACGGCTGGGCGGCCGCCATCATGCGGATATGGCTCTCGACCGAGAGGTACCGCTTGCCGATCCGGCCGCACGGGTTGGCGCAGTCGAACACCGGCAGGTGCTCGGCCTTCAGGCCCGGCGCGCCTTCCAGCGTCATCGCGCCGGCGACGAAGATGTTCGCCGCCTCGATCTCCGCCTTGGTCCAGCCGAGGGCGGCGAGGGCGTCGAACTTCGGGTCGTCGAGATTGACGCCGTTGCCGAGGATCGCGCGGAGGGTCGCCTCGCCGAGCGTCCACTTGTTGAAGGCGAAGCGGATGTCGAAGGCGGACTTGACCGCCTCCTCCGCCGCCGCGATCGCCTCCGCCGGCAGCCCCTTGTCGGCGAGCGTTCGGGCGTTGATGTGCGGGGCACCCTTCAGGGTGCCGTGGCCGACGGCATAGGCGATGATCGCGTCCCGCTCCGCCTTGCCGTAGCCGAGGGCACGCAGGGCCTCCGGGACGGCGCGGTTGATGATCTTGAAGTAGCCGCCGCCCGCGAGCTTCTTGAACTTCACCAGCGCGAAGTCGGGCTCGATGCCGGTCGTATCGCAATCCATCACGAGGCCGATCGTGCCCGTCGGCGCGATGACGGTCGCCTGCGCGTTGCGGTAGCCGTGCGCCTCGCCGAGCCTGAGCGCCCGGTTCCAGGCCGCGGCGGCCGCCTCGACGAGGCGCACGTCGGGGCAGGACGCCTTGTCGAGCGGGACGGGGCGCGTCGCGAGGCGCTCGTAGCCGCCCGCCTCGCCGTGGGCCGCCCGGCGGTGGTTGCGGATCACCCGCAGCATCGCGTCGGCGTTCTCGGCGTACTTGGGGAAGGGGCCGAGGTCGCGCGCCATCTCGGCGGACGTGGCGTAGGAGACGCCCGTCATGATGGCGGTGATCGCGGCGCAGATCGCGCGACCCTTGTCGGAGTCATAGGGGATGCCGGAGACCATCAGGAGGCCGCCGATGTTGGCGAAGCCGAGGCCAAGCGTGCGGTAGGCGTAGGAGCGCTGGGCGATCTCGGCCGACGGGAACTGCGCCATCAGGACGGAGATCTCGAGGACCATCGTCCACAGCTTCACCGCGTGCTCGAAGAGGTCGATCTCAAACGATCCGTCCTCGGCGCGGAACTGGATGAGGTTCACGGACGCGAGATTGCACGCCGTGTCGTCCAGGAACATGTACTCCGAGCACGGGTTCGACGCCCGGATCTCGCCGCCCGCCGGGCAGGTGTGCCAGTCGTTGATGGTGGTGTGGAACTGGATGCCGGGGTCGGCGGAGGCCCACGCCGCGTAGCCGATCCGCTCCCACAGCTCGCGCGCCGGGACCGTCTTCGCGACCGCATTCCGCGTGCGCCAGTTGAGGTTCCAGTCCGCGTCGCGCTCGACGGCGGCGAGGAACTCGTCCGTCACGCGGACGGAGTTGTTGGAGTTCTGGCCGGAAACGGTGAGGTACGCTTCCGAATCCCAGTCGGTGTCGAAGACGGGGAACTCGATCTCCGTGTAGCCCTGCTTCGCGAACTGGACGACGCGGCGGATGTAGCTCTCCGGCACCTGCGCGGCCTTGGCGGCCTTGATCTCGCGCTTCAGCGCCGGGTTCTTCTCCGGGTTGAAGCAGTCGTCGCCCGAGCCCTCGCAGTTGACGCACGCCTTCATCACGGCGGTGAGGTGCTTCTTCACCACCTTGGAGCCGGTGACGAGGGCCGCCACCTTCTGCTCCTCGCGCACCTTCCAGTCGATGTAGTCCTCGATGTCCGGATGATCGACGTCGACGACGACCATCTTCGCCGCGCGCCGGGTCGTGCCGCCGGACTTGATCGCGCCCGCCGCCCGGTCGCCGATCTTGAGGAAGCTCATGAGGCCCGACGAGCGGCCGCCGCCCGACAGCTTCTCGCCCTCGCCGCGGATCGCGGAGAAGTTCGAGCCCGTGCCGGAGCCGTACTTGAAGAGCCGCGCCTCGCGGACCCAGAGGTCCATGATGCCGCCCTCGTTGACAAGGTCGTCGGACACGGACTGGATGAAGCAGGCGTGCGGCTGCGGGTGCTCGTAGGCCGACTGCGACCGGACGAGCGCCTTCTTCTGGGGGTCGACGTAATAGTGGCCCTGGCTCGGGCCGTCGATGCCGTAGGCCCAGTGGAGGCCGGTGTTGAACCACTGCGGCGAGTTCGGTGCGACCTTCTGGGTCGCCAGCATGTAGCGGACCTCGTCGAAGAAGGCGCGGGCGTCGCTCTCGTCGTCGAAGTAGCCGCCCTTCCAGCCCCAGTACGTCCATGCGCCGGCGAGGCGATCGAACACGGCGCGCGCATCCGTCTCGCCGACGGTGCGCTCGTTCTCGGGCAGCTCGGCGAGCGCCTTCGCGTCCGGCACCTGGCGGCGCAGCCAGACCGGGACGGCGGACTCGGCGACGGGCTTGCGCCGGGCGGGGACGCCGGCCTTGCGAAAATACTTCTGCGCGATGATGTCGGTCGCGACCTGGCTCCAGGACGCGGGCACCATGACGTTGTCGAGACGGAAGACCGTCGACCCGTCAGGGTTGCGGATCTCGGAGACCGCGGTGCGGAACTCCAGTCCGTCGTAGGGCGACTGTCCGTCTGTGGTGTAGCGCCGTTCGATCCGCATCGGGTGGTCCTTCACACTTCGCCGTCATCGGCTCTGAAGGTGCGTCGGGAGAGCGGCCGACGGGAACCCGTCGACGCGCATGCCGCTGTGGACGGGACGAGTTCTCCACAGCGATCCACCGCTCACCCACACACCATATATGGTGTTGCGCACCGGGACGACCACTAAATGATGCGAACCTCCTACCATCAGGTTAAGGCGTGCCGGCCCGACGAAACCACCCGCGCCGGCTGACCGGCCGCGGCCTCACGCTGCGGAACGGACCGCCGCGGCAAGCGTGTTCCTCATCAGCATCGCGATCGTCATCGGCCCGACGCCCCCCGGCACCGGGGTGATGGCGCCCGCATGGCCGGCCTCCGCGAAGGCGACGTCGCCGACGAGGTGGCCCTTTCCGGCGCCGTCCGACACGCGGTTGATGCCGACGTCGATCACCGTCGCTCCCGGCCCGATCCAGTCGCCGCGGACCATCTCGGGCCGGCCAACGGCGGCGACGAGGATGTCGGCGCGACGGCAGTGGGCGGGGAGGTCGCGGGTGCGACTGTGGGCGAGCGTGACGGTGGCGTTCGCCTGGGTGAGCAGCGTCGCCATCGGCTGGCCGACAAGGCGAGAGCGGCCGATCACCACTGCCTCGAGGCCCGAGAGGTCGCGGCCGTGGACGCCCTCCACAAGGTGCATCGCGCCGAGCGGGGTGCAGGGGACGATCGCGCGCCGGTCACCGACGGCAAGGCGGCCGGCGTTCACGACGTGAAGGCCGTCGACGTCCTTGTCCGGGTCGATGGCGGCGACGACAACGGCCGCATCGAGGTGCGCCGGCAGCGGCAGCTGGACCAGGATGCCGTGGATCGCCGCATCGGCGTTGAGCGCCGCCACGAGGGCGAGCAGCGCCTCGGCGGAGGTGTCGGCGGGAAGGGTGTGCTGGACGGAGTGGAAGCCGCAGGCCTCCGCCGTCCGCGTCTTGTTGCGGACGTAGACGGCGCTCGCCGCGTCGTCGCCGACGAGCACCACGGCGAGGCCGGGCTGCACGCGGCCGGCGCGGACGCGGGCGGCGATCTCGTCGGTGATGCGGGCGGCGGCGGCCTTGCCGTCGATGAGGAGCGGCGAACTATCGGAAGACAATGGTGGACTGCCCGTTGAGGAGGATGCGGCGCTCGAGGTGGTAGCGGACGGCGCGGGCAAGCACGCGGCTCTCGACGTCGCGTCCCGCGGCGGCGAGGTCGTCCGGCGTCATCGTGTGGTCGACCCGCTCCACGTCCTGCTCGATGATCGGCCCCTCGTCGAGGTCGGCCGTCACATAGTGCGCCGTCGCGCCGATGATCTTCACGCCGCGCGCGTGCGCCTGATGGTAAGGCCGCGCACCCTTGAAGGACGGCAGGAAGGAGTGGTGGATGTTGATGACGCGCCCCTCGAGCCTGCGCGACAGCGCGTCCGACAGGACCTGCATGTAACGCGCGAGGATGACGAGTTCTGTCCCCGTCTCCTCGACGAGGGCGAGGAGGCGCGACTCCTGGTCCGCCTTCGTGTCCGCCGTGACGGGCAGGAACCAGAACGGCAGGCCCTCCGCCTCGACCCGCGTCCGCCAGTCCTCGTGGTTGGAGGCGACGCCGACGAGGTCCATCGGGAGGCTTCCCGTCCGCCAGCGGTAGAGGAGGTCGTTGAGGCAGTGGCCGCCCTTGGAGACGAGGATCAGCACCTTCTGCAGGACGTCCCGGTCGGTGACGGCGGCGTCCATGTCGTAGGCGAGGACGGTCGGGCGGAAGCCGGAGAGGAAGCGCTCTGGCGTCATCGTGTCCGGCGCGGTGAAGTGGACGCGCATGAAGAAGCGGCCGGAGGCGCGATCGAAATACTGCGCGCTCTCGACGATGTTGCCCTCCTGCGCGGCAATGGATGAGCCGACGGCGCCGACGATGCCGCGGCGGTCGATGCAGGAGAGGGTGAGGATGAGGTCTGGCACGGCGGGGGTCCTGGTCCGCCCGGCGCTCTGCCCGAGCGGGCGGCCCCGTGCAAGTGCCGCCGGGGTCGCGCCGGAGCGTGTCGCGCCTCGCGGCTTCATCGGGCCAGTTAACCCGCGCTCAGCGGGACGAGGGGGCGGAGCGGTTCAGCCGGACCCCGGTGCGGCGCGCCTGAGCCAGCCGCGCACGCTGCCCTTCAGTGCGTCCAGGGCGCGGCGCGGTCGGCGCGGAAGTTGTCGGAGTAGGCGATCGTCTTCTCGCGCGCGGTCTGCTCGTCCTCGACCGTGTAGGTGTAGCCGTGCCGCTCGGCGTAGGCGACGGCATCCTCCTTGGTCGGGAAGTCGAGGTGGACTTGGCGTCGCGTGTCGGCGCTGGAGGTCCAGCCCATCAGCGGCTCGACCTCGAGCGGGCTCTCCGGCTCGAAGTCGAGCCGCCAGCGCTTGGTCCTGCGTGTGCCGGACTGCATCGCCGTCCGCGCCGGCTTGTAGATGCGCACCCGC
>JAESGF010000181.1_pt1 | contig 42632 bp, 40 predicted proteins | sample 9269621 | NCBI WGS metagenome assembly JAESGF01 (sample SAMN14515066, study PRJNA621663) | algae metagenome | isolation source: Tolypothrix carrinoi HA7290-LM1 and co-occurring heterotrophs from dry rock... | place: USA: Makauwahi cave, Kauai, Hawaii | collected 2011-01-06
GCCGTCACCGCAGAGGGTGCGCAGGGGCGGCTCGCCGCCGACGCAGAGATTCGAGCCCTTCTCGATGTGCCGATAATCCCTGCGCGGCAGCAGGTCGAATGAAACTGTAGACGATTTTGCGCGCTGCCATTGTTTGCGCGAAATCAGATCAAGCATCGCCCCATTCGGGGGACGTCGAATGTGACGGTCAACGCGGCGTGGCACGTATAGGCGCGTGGCAATCGTGGCAGCGTGGCAACCCGTATTGCCGAAGCTGACGCCTTCGCAATGGCGGAGGGAGAGGGACTGCCGTGTAACCTTCTCCACTTCGCACCAAGCCGAAACGGCCACTGCTTCTAGCCTCTCCGGCGCCCTCCTGGCCGACGCTACACCCTTGGCCGCGCACTGGCCGTGGGCACTCCCTGGCAGGTCGCCCCGCTCTCCCGAGACCGCGGCCGGCTCCCGCCGGCTAAGCTCGGCTGGACGGCATTAGAGGCGCTCGGGTGTCGGCTCTTCGTTGCTAGCCCAGGACTGGTTCCACATCGTGGCGGACCCGGGTGCGCTTGTCGCGCGTTAATAGAACGGAGAGTGTTCCTGCCGGCCATAGCTGGAGAAGTACATGAAAAATTGGAGATTACTGACCGCCATCGTCGCGTGCTCTTTGATGAGCGTCAGCCAAACCGCGGCTCAGGACGGCGCCGCAGGCGAGGATCTTTATCAAAGCGTCTGCAGGAACTGCCACGGCCCGGGGGGGAAAGGAATGGCCAGCTTCCCGAAGCTGGTCGGATATGATGTCGATCACATCGTCTCTCGCCTCGAATCCTATCGCGCCGGCGAGAAGGTCGGATCCAATTCCGCCCTGATGTACCCCGTCGCGGCGGAATTGACGGACGAAGATATCGCCAACCTCGCGACCTACATCACCGAGGAGCTGGAATGAGCCGTACGCCGTCTCGGGTGGATGCTCTCATCCGCCTGCCGCAAGCCGACGGGCGGAGCACGGACGATGTGATCACGACGACCGTCCGCCTGACTGCGCCGCCGAAATAGCAGCGCAGTCAGGATCGCGTCATCTGCCCGGCGTGAGCTTGTGGATCATGCCTTCATCGACGGCGGCATAGAGGCTGCCGTCGGGTCCGAGGACGAGCGACCTGAACCGGCCCGCTTCCATCGGAAGGGTCATCTCGGTGACATCTTCAACCTCAAGGTCGTCGTTCAACTCGATCACATCGATGCGCTGGCCAATCGGCGTGCCGCCGAAGCCAATGCCCATGAGACCAACGGCAAGCGCACCGTCCCACTCCCTCCAGGCGTCGCCTTGCAGGAACGTGGCCGAGGCCATGCCCTGCGACCAGCCGTTGTTGGTCCAGATCGGCGGCATGGCGTCGGGATAGGTCTCGAAGTCAGTCATCGGCATGAAGGACGCCCGCTCGTAACGGTTCATGCCTTCCATCTGGTTCGGCATGTAACCGCAGTAGCCGTCGGGGCAGTCCTCTCGCCCTGCCATGTTGTCGCGAGGATCCCAGCCGCCGTTGCCGCCATTCTGCAGTACGGTGATCTCATCCGAGTGCCAGGGGCCGTGTTCCGTGATGATGGGCGTCCCGGTTTCCGGGTCGAACGCGATGCCTTGAACGTTGCGGTGCCCATAAGTGTACGTCCGGGGATCAAAGCCCTCCGGCGGGTTGTTGTCGGGTGCCGCGTTGCCGTCCGTGTCGATGCGCAGCACCTTGCTGCCCATCATGGTCGGGCTCTGTGGAATCTCCGGATTGTGGTTGTCGCCCGTGGTGAGATAGAGGAAGCCATCCCCGGGGTTGAACCGCACGCGGCCGCCGTTGTGCGCACCCGGATCACCGAACGGGTGATCCGTCGGCTTCATCTTGTAAGGAACGTCGTCTACAATGTCGGTGCGGTCCGCCACGTCTGTAAAGTCCTCGTTCACGACGAGACGCATCAGCCGATTGGTGTGTGGATCCGACATGTTCGAGCTCGAATAGACGTAGATCCTGCGGTTCTCCGAGAAGTTCGGATCAACGGCCACGCCCATCATTCCGCCCTGTCCCTCGCAGAACAGGTCGCCGGCAACGCTGGCGTAACCCTCGACTTCGCCCATCCCGAGAAGATTATTGACCTCGCCGGAGGGCATGCGCACCGACAGCCCCTTGCATTTCTCTGTAAAGAACATCGTCCCGTCGTCGAGGAACGCCATGTCCCAGGGGTTCTCGAGACCTTCCATGACAGTGCTGTGCTGAAGGCTGGTCGTGTTCAGGCCGCTTTGGGCAACCGCCACGCTTGCAACTGTACAGGTCAGAGCCACTGCCGACAGGGGAGCGACCAATCGTGCAGTCGTGCCGAGAACATTTCGGATCATCAAGCCCTCCCTTTGATGTACGGGGTTCTCCGCGCGGCCATTACCTGGGGAGCCGACCTGGTAGAACTCCCGGATTAAGTCCTCGTATGCGAAGTCTTCATCCAGTAGGAGCCGCACTTCGAAGAGCGGCGACGTACGCGACCAGTCTAGCGCCTCGTCATCGTCGGCTTGCCACTGCTCGAGCATACCGGGGCGGACCCGCGGAGCGCTGGGCTTTGGCGCAATCGCACCGAGCGCTGCCAACGTAAGCGACAGAATTGCATCCGGTTGTCATCCAGTCCATCTGCTTTTCAGCAGCGACGTAGCTCCTGCGAGGCCAAGAGCGTAGATTGCCCGCGCGCAGAGCGTTCCGGCTTCTTCGACATCGGCCGTCATCGCAGCGTACCGGCGTATCGCGACCCATCTCATGATGGGGTAACGGCAGACTCGCATCGTCAAGCCGCAGGCATGGGCGCGATGCGAGGAGAAAGGGCGGCAGTGGAACTGCCGTCCTTTCCTACCCGGTGATCCGGTGACGATGCTCATCCCTCGTATTCGGGATAGGCTTCGACCTGCTCCTCGGTAGCCTCGATATAAACACGCCAATCATCGCCACGATAGATCGACACCTGGTCGATGGGCACGATGATATCGCGATCTCCAATGTCCCACAGGCCGCCGATGCTCATCCTCAAGTAGGTCGGAGCGTCGCCCACCCCAACGATGACGTCGTCGACTCCGCCGATCCTCTCGTTTGTGATCGAAGAGAAAACGCCCTCACCTTCGAGATCCTCAAGTGTGGCTTGATCACCGCTGTAGTCGTAGCGTTCGTAGCCTTCCACTGGGGTCACCGGTGCGACAAAGACGATATCCGTCTCCGGTGCCGTCACCATAGTATCCTGCCCGAAAGCAGGAGCGACAAGAAGCGAGATTGCACTTATTGCAACAACAATTCTCATGATGCCTCCGATATATTTGGCTGTCGACGACACATTCGCCGGCTCTCATAATCAATGGAGGCTATGGGAGATTGTTCCTTCTGCGAACCTATTGAGGCGCTCGACGCAAGGCGACGCCCCACGCGAACGTAATGCCGACGCCACGATCGCACCGGCGTCGCCGGCATCGCACTTCTGCTGCTTGATTGACGGCTTCAAATTGCGCGACGTGACCAGCCGGAGTGGAGCTCTCGCGAACCCGACCGTCCCGTCAGCCACCGCGCCGCGCAGCTGGACACGTTCTTCACAAGGCCCGCTCCGATAGCCCCGCGTCCTTCACGGGATGCTCTTCCCCCCGTGGAACGCGTCGCCTGTTGCCCGGTACGTATGGGATCAACGCGAACTCAAGAGATTGTCCGCAGCGGCTTCCGGGATTGTCCCGTCAGCGACATCGGTGGGGTAGCCAGCGATCTCGTTGCCGAGCCCTCCCTCGGCCGACGTCACCTCAGCGGTCGGCTCGTCAGGAGCGGGGGTGGGTGCAGCCGGCGCGGACGCTGGGCTGCGCGCCTCGGCCGGGCGAATGATCGGTACGCCCTGAGGAAAGATGATCTCGCGCGCTTCGTCCGGCATCGAGATCCCGCGCTCGGTGAGCGCCCGCTTGATGAGCCGGAGCGCCGAGGAGCGGACGCGGAGCGGCGACAGCGTGCGGCCGTCGATCCAGAAGTGTGCCTTGAGGCTCACCGTGGCCGCCCCAAGCGCATCGACGAGGACCATCGGCGGCGGGTCGTCGAGGATCGCCTCATGCCCACGGAGGACCGCGACGATGACGTCCTGTGCCTCGGCGATCGTGGCGTCATAGCCGATCCCGACCCCGGCGGTCACCCGCCGGGCCGGCGCCGCCGTAAAGTTGACGATGGTGCTCTTGAACACGGTCGCGTTCGGGATCTGCACGTGGTGGCCGTCGATCGTGAGGAGCACCGTGGAGCGCGTGTTCATCGTCTGCACGACGCCCTCGTGCCCGGCGACCTCGATGACGTCCCCCTGCCGGAACGGCCGGCGGATGCTGAGCATCAGCGACGCAAGAAAGTTCTCTGCAATGTCGCGGAACGCGAAGCCCAGAACGATGCCTATGATGCCGGCACCGCCAAGTAGCGAAACGGCGAGCCCGGTCAGCCCGGCAAACTGGAGGACGACGTAGACGCCGAGGAGGAACACCGGAATCGCGATCGTGCGCGCGATGACGTGGCGAAGGAAGTCCTGCTCGACGCTCGGCGCGAGGAGGCGTCGGATCGCCCGCGCGAGGAAGCTCGACAGCCACCACGCCAGCGGCAGGATCAGGACGGAGAGCACGATCAGCGGAAGCGCTACCGCTAGCTGCCGAGCGAGCCGCTCAATCTCCTCGAAGGCCGGCGTGAGGTCCCACGTCACCTCCTCGCGAACCGTGACGCGGTTGACGACGGCGACGACGTCCTCTGTCCGTCGCGCCACTTCGCGTGCCCAGTCACGGTGGTCCTCGTCAGTCGTCACACCGTCGAGGAAGACGACACCCTCGTCGACCGCGACGGCGAGTTCGCGGAACCAGCCGGTAGCCTGTAGGATGCGCGAGAGGCGCGCCTCGATGGCTTCGTCACGGGCGGCCGGCTCGACGGCGACCGCCTGCTCGGGCGGAGCGACGGGTGTTTCATCGGAAATCTGTGCGAACGCTGGCGTTGCGCTGGTCAGGAGGATCGCGAGGAGGATGGCGCTCCAGCGCATTCGCCGCACAGCGCCGCGGCGACCCGGCTCCCTTCGACAGGTCGAAGCATGCACTCCAAGAATCGATTTGGATCTTCTACCGGTCAGCACGAGGCACGGGAGTCATTGTCGGCATCCCCAAATCATGAAGCGGTCGCTTGGGGAGGTGGGTCAAACGCGACCCAAGTCGAATCGCGACGTTCGCGCGGCCTTGTTTACGGCGATTTGCAGACGAATGGCCAAGGAGCGGATGCTGCCCGACCTGCGCACCCGCAATGTGGAGGTCGACTACGGCAATCGCTTCTCCAGGGAGGCGGATGTCGACTGCGTTTGCTTGATCCTGAGCGTCGCGACTGCGCGACAGAATGGTGAGATGAAAGCCGCCCCAGCCGTAATCTCAGCCTCCGGCCCATCACGTCCGACCTTCGGTCACCATCGCACGGGCCGCGTCGACAGAGGCTTCGGCCTCCTTGATGTCGCCGAGGTCGGGCGCGGGCGCGCACTCGCGGTGGTGCTCGCCATCTCCACCTGCGTCCGGATGAGATCGTCGCCGCGCGCGCTCTCATCCGTTTCGAACGACTGCGTCCACAGCACCGCGCCGGTCCCGGCCTCGACGAGGCTCACCGTCACGCGCAGGTTGACGTCCTCGCCGCGAACACTGCCGTCGATCGTGTAGTCCGGACGCACCTCGCCGGAGCCGCCCGTCTGAACGAGATGCAGTGGAACGACCTCGCGAAACAAGGCGAGCTGGTGATTGATCTCCTCGGAAAGGCTTAGGGCATATTCCGCGGCACGACTGCCACCCACGGCCTTCAGCCGCGAGAAAATATGGTTGGGCGTTACTCCGGTGAGCGCTCGGGAGACTCGGCATATTCAGCCCACCGCAAAGCACTCATCATCCTCCCGCAGCGTCGAGTATTGGCAACGCTCGAACTCGCCTTCGCTGAACAAATGTGCCTCCAGCGAAGGCTCCGAGCACAAAACGAACGTCGGGACGTGACGAGACTGTATCATACTGCCAAAGCGTTCGTACAAGGAATATATGCACCCGCGGACAGAAACAATTCCGGCCGGATGGTCGCTGCCCGGACTGAGACCGAGAAACACCATGTCGGGTCGACATCGCCGGCAGCGGCGATGAACCTGCCGGCACGCCCAGCGGAATCCCCATGATGTACAGGACCGCCCTCATCGTCGCTGCTCTTGCCGTGGGCTTCGGCCCAGCCGGCATTGCCACGGCGCAGACCTCGCAGCAGGACTGCGCGTCGGCTATCGAGGCCCTCAAGACGATGATCACCTCGGAGCAGGGCGCGACGACGAAGGCGCGTGAGGAAGCCGAAGGGCTCTCGCAGCAGGCGTCCGACGCCCAGTCGTCCGGCGACTACGCACGCTTCGTCGAATTGAGCGCACAGGCGATGAACCCCTCCTGAGGTGGGCGGGCGATCGGCCTCCGGGGCGCTTCGCGCCCGGAGGCTGTTCTGACGGACGGGGCGACACTCGAGACGGCAACGGGCAGAGCCTCGCGGCCGCAAGTCAAGGCGTCCTGCGCCAATGGCACGTAGTTTACCCCGTAAGCGACTGTAAGCTCCGAATTGGCACGTCGCGCGAGCCGCAGCGGGATGGGAAGGTCTTGCCATTCCAGTCGGGCGAGGGGCTCACATGGGTGGACGACAGATGCTGATCCGGCTCGGGGCTGGTGCCGCCGTGCTCGCGCTGATGGTGCCGGCCGCGATGGCCCAGGCGCCGCAGCGCAACGCCTACTTCGGCGAGACCCACGTCCACACCAGCTGGTCGTTCGACGCCTACATCTTCGGCAACCACTTCACCGGCCCCGCCGACGCCTATCGCTACGCCAGGGGCGAGGCGATCCCCCATCCGCTCGGCTACGATGTGAAGATCACGACCCCGCTCGACTGGATGGGCGTGACCGACCACTCCGAGTACGCGGGCGTCGTGCGGCTCTCCAACGACCCGCAGTCGCCGATCAGCAAGCTCCCGATCGCCTCGCAGCTCAAGGTGCGCGATCCGGCGGACATCCAGCGGATCTACCTCTGGCTCGGCGGCAGCATGATCGAGGCGAAGCCGATCGAGGCGCTGGTGCAGCCGTCGATCTCCGACACCGTTTGGAAGGCGAACAACGACGCCGCAAACGCCGCGAACGAGCCGGGGAAGTTCACCGCCTTCTGCGCCTACGAGTGGACGTCGAACCCCGACTTCCGCAACATGCACAGGAACGTCTTCTTCAAGGACTGCGCGAAGGTTCCCGACCGGCCGTTCTCGTCGCTCCAGAGCCAGGCGCCGGAAGACCTCTGGGCGTGGATGGACGAGCAACGCGCCGCCGGCAACGAGCTCCTCGCGATCTCGCACAACGCGAACCTGTCCGGCGGGCTGATGTTCCCGACCGAGGTCGACTTCAAGGGCCGCCCGATCGACCAGGCCTGGGCCGACTCCCGCGAGCGCAATGAGCGGCTGACCGAGATCAAGCAGATCAAGGGCCAGTCCGAGGTGCACCCGCTGCTGTCGCCGAACGACGAGTTCGCCAACTTCGAGGTGCTGAACTACCTCCTCGGCGATCCGCAGGGCCAGTTCATCACCATCGGCGGCAGCTACGTGCGGCAGGCGCTGAAGGATGGCGTCGCGATGCAGGAGGCGCGCGGCTACAATCCGTTTAAGACCGGCGTCGTCGGCGGCTCGGATTCGCACAACACCGCCGTTCCCTACCGGCAGGAGAACTTCTTCGGCGGCCACGCCCGGCTCGATGGCACTTTGAAGGAGCGCATGGCGGGCCACAACTTCGCCGGGATGGACGTCCGCTTCGAGAACCCGGCCGGCCTCACCGGGATCTGGGCGGAGGAGAACACCCGCGAATCGCTGTTCGACGCGATGCAGCGCAAGGAGACGTTTGCCACCAGCGGCCCGCGCATGACGATCCGGATGTTCGGCGGGTGGGACTACCCGGCCGACATCACCCAGAACGCGGCCTGGGTCGACGTCGCCTACACCGGCGGCGTCCCGATGGGCGGCGACCTCCAGCCCGGCACCGCCGGCAAGGCGCCGACGTTCGTGGTCTCCGCCGTGAAGGATCCGACGTCGGGCAACCTCGACCGCATCCAGATCGTGAAGGGCTGGGCGAAGGACGGGCAGTCGTTCGAGAGGGTCTACGACGTCGTCTGGGCGGGCGACCGGACCCCGGATCCGGTCACCGGCAAGGTGCCCGCGATCGGCACCACCGTCGACATCGCGAACGCAAGCTACACCAACGACATCGGCACGGTGGAGCTCACCGGCACCTGGACGGACCCCGACTTCGACCCGGCGCTCGACGCCTTCTACTACGCCCGCGCGCTGGAGATCCCGACGCCGCGCTGGACCACGATCCAGGCGAAGGGGCTCGGCGTCCCGCCGCCGCAGATGGTCGCCGCCACCGTGCAGGAGCGCGCCTGGTCCTCGCCGATCTGGTACACGCCGCCTGCGGATGCGCGCGGCGGCCCGGTCGGCACCACCGTGGCGCAGCTGCGCGACCGCGGCGCGACGCAGCTCACCACCGCCGAGCTGACGACGCTGCTCGACGGACGCTTCACCTGGGTCCGCAACAACGTCACCGGCGGCACCTTCAAGGTGCAGTGGACGAAGGACGGCCGGATGCTGGTCATGAACGTCGACCCCCGCTTCGACCAGCCGTCCGAGGTCGGCGACCTCGCCGAGAGCTCCTATCTCGGCCAGTCGACCACCTACACGATCCAGGACGACACGGTGGTCACCAACTTCGGGAACCGCGACTACACGTTCACCGTCTTCAAGGTCGCCGGCGGCACGGGCGACATGGCGGCGACGGGCGACACCTACATCGCCGCCCGCTCCAACGAGTTCGGGTTCGCGAACTACGAGGTCATCCCGACGCCGGTGTTCCTCAACACGGCGATACCGGATGCCGTGGTTCCGACCGGAAACGCGCCGGCCCAGCAGTGAAGCGTCTCCTCCGCGCTCTTGCGCTCGCCGGCCTGCTGGCCGGCGCGGCCGGGCCGGCGAACGCCTGCGCCATCTGCCTCTCCGCCGTGCCGGTGACGGGCGGCGACCGGCTCGACGGAACCGACCGCGCGGTTCTCGCGACCGCGGATGTGGGCGGGCTCCGCGTCGTCGCGGTGGTGAAGGGGACCGGCGCGGTCGGCGAGACGATCGCCCTCGACCTCGTCGTCCCGCAGCCGGAACCCGTCGCTGGCGGTGCGCTCCTCCTCGCCCACAACGCGCTCGCGGACACATGGACCAGCCTCGGCGCGACCGACCCCGGCAACGCGGACTGGCTCGCCGCGCTCGCCGGCTCCTCGGGCGAGGCTCGACTGACGCTGGCGGCACGGCGCCTCGAGGATGCCGACGCGCTGGTGGCGGCGCTCGCGCACGACACGATCGCGAGCTCGCCCTATGCTGCGATGGCGACGATCGCGGACGAGCTCGACCCGGCGCGGCTGCGCGCGCTCGCCTTCGACGCCGCGGTCGGCGCGCGGAGGGCCACCTACACACTCCTCCTCGGTCTCTCGGGCAGCCCCGACGATGCGGCGGCAATCGAGCAGGCCCTCGGCGACGCACGCCTCTCCGGTGACGCTACGCTCACCGCGGCCCTCCTCGCCGCGGACCTCGAGCTGCGCGGCGCGGAGCGGGTCGCGTGGGTGGAGGAGACCTACATCGCCGATCCCGCGCGCACCGTGCCGGAAATCGAGGCGGCACTTCTCGCGCTTGCGGTCCACGGCGAGGCGGACCGGACCATCCCGCGCGAGAGGGTGGTTTCCGCCTACCGCCGGTTCATCGCTCTGCGGCCCCGCATGGCGGGCTTCGTCGCGCCGGACCTCTCGAAGTGGCGGGCGTGGGAGGCGAGCACCGATTACGCCGCCCTGATCGCCGCCGGCGACGTCTCCGATCCGGCGCAGGATTTCGCCATCCTCTCCTTCCTGCGGGAGAGCCCCGAGGCCGGCGCCCGGGAAGCGGTGGAGGCCATGCTTGCCACCGGCGCGTGCGTGGCTCCCGCCGCGGCCTCGGGCCGCTCGCTCCTGTGGGCATCGCCGGCGGAGCGGGCACTCATGCTCCGGTGCCGCCGCTGATGGGGACCGGGACGCCGTCGCTGGCCCGGCGCATCGCCCGCGACCCGCTGCTGCACTTCGCCGTCGCGGGCAGCCTCCTCTTCGCGGCATGGTCGGCGTTCTCGCCCGAGGCGGCAGCGCCGGCGGACCCGATGCGAATCGAGCTCACCGTCGACGACCTCCGCCAGATTGCCCTGGTCCAGCTCTCGCAGGGCCGCGCGATGCCGGAGGCGGATGAGTTGCAGGCGCTCGCCGAACAGGCGGTCATGCAGGAGATCCTCGCCCGCGAGGCGGTCGCGCTGGGGCTCGACCGGGACGACGAGATCATCGAGCGCCGCCTCGCGCAGAAGATGGACTTCCTCCTCGCCGACCTCGCGCGACTGGAGCCTCCCGCGCGGGACGAGCTCGAGACGTGGTACGCCACGAACGCCGCCGCATTCACCTTCCCGCCGCGGGCGAGCTTCCGGCACCTCTACTTCTCGCCCGACCGGCGGGGCGGCGAGGGCGCGCGGGACGCCGCTGCTGCGGCACTGACGGAGGTGGCGAGCCTTCCGGGCGACGCGCCGGACCTCCCGCGCCTCGCCGACCGCTTCATGTTCAGCGACTACTACGGCGGGCGTACCCCCGAGGACGTCGCGAAAGAGTTCGGCCCGGCGTTCGCGGCGGGCCTCTTCGCCGTCGAGCCGGGCGCGTGGGCGGGGCCGATCCGCTCGGGCTACGGCTGGCACCTCGTCCATGTCGACCGGCTGGAGCCGGCCCGCGTGCCGGCGCTCGACGAGATCGAGGCCGACGTCCGCGCCGCATGGACCGGCGAGCGCTACAGCGAGATCCGCCAGCGCGCCGCGGACGAGATGCGCGCCCGCTACACCGTCGTGATCCCCACCGTCGACCCCGCGGAGCTGAGGATCGTCGCCCCGCAGCGCGAGACCGCCGCGGACCTCGTCCGGTGACCGCCGTCGCCCGCCTCGCGCTCGTCCTCTTGGCGGTGGCGTTCTCGCTGGGGCACGCCGGCGCGCACGAGGTGCGGCCCGCCTACCTCCAGATCGACGAGGCGGGGCCGGACCGCTACGCCATCGTCTGGCGGACGCCGCTCCTCTCCGGCATGCCGCTCCCGGTCGTGCTGACCTTCCCGGACGACGTCCGCACGGTCAGCGGTCCCGGCGTGCAGGATTTTCCCGGCTCCGTCCTCGAGCGGCGGATCATCGAGGCTCCCGGCGGCCTCGCCGGGCGGCGGATCGACTTCGTCGGCCTCAGCGCGACGATCACCGACGTGCTCGTCCGCGCCACCGTCGACGGCCGCACCACGACGACGCTGGTCCGGCCCTCCGAGCCGTGGGTCACGATCGAGGCCGCGCAAGGCGTGCTTGCCGTGGCGCTCACCTACGTCCGGCACGGCATCGAGCACATCCTCTTCGGGATCGACCATCTCCTGTTCGTCGCCTCGCTCATGCTGATCGTGCGCGACTGGCGCGCCCTCGTGAAGGCGATCACCGCCTTCACGGTCGCCCACTCGATCACGCTCGCCCTCGCCACCTTCCGCCTCGTGACGCTGCCGGCGGAGCCCGTCGAGGCGATGGTGGCGTTCAGCATCGTCCTCGTCGCCGTCGAGGCGGTCCGCCTCCGCCGCGGGGAGACGAGCCTTGCCGTCTCCTGGCCGTGGGTGGTCGCGTTCGGCTTCGGCCTCCTGCACGGGTTCGGCTTCGCCGGCGCCCTCGTCGACCTCGGGCTGCCGGCGGACGACATCCCGCTCGCGCTCCTGTCGTTCAACATCGGCGTCGAGATCGGCCAGCTGGTGTTCATCGCCGCGATCCTCGCCGTCGCAGCCTCGCTCCGGCGCATCTTCCCCCTCCCGCGCGGCGCGCCGGTGGCGGCCGCCTACGCGATCGGCATCGTCGCCGCATTCTGGGGTGCCGAGCGCCTCGACGCGATGTTCTTCTAGGAGCCCATCCAATGCGCTTTCCTCCTCTCGCCGTGGTTGCCGCCCTCCTCATCATCGCGGGTCCAGCCCTCGCCCACACCGGCGAGGGCGCCGGCGGAGGGTTCGCGACCGGCTTCATGCACCCGATCCTCGGCCCGGACCACGTGATCGCCATGATCGCGGTCGGCCTCTGGGGCGTGTTTCTGGGCGCGCCGGCAATCTGGCTCCTGCCAATCGTCTTCCCGCTCATCATGGCGCTCGGCGGCGCCTTCGGCGTGATCGGCATCCCGCTGCCGGCCGTCGAGACGGGGATCGCACTCTCGGCGGTGGTGCTCGGCCTCTGCATCGCCTTTGCCTGGAAGCCGCCACTCGCCGTCGCGGCCCTCATCGTCGGCGTCTTCGCGATCTTCCACGGCTATGCCCATGGCACCGAGATGCCGGACGCCTCCGACGCGGTCTCCTACGCGCTCGGCTTCGTCATCGCGACGGGCCTCCTGCACCTCGCCGGCATCTTGTTCGGCTTCATCGGCGCGTCGACGCCGGGCCGCGCCGCGCTGCGGGCCGCCGGCGTCGTCATCGCGGTCGCCGGCGGCGCCTTCCTGACCGGGTTTGCGTGAAACGCGCAGGGCTCGCCGCGACCCTCGCGCTCACGCCCGGCGAGGCGCTCGCGCACGGCGTGGTCGAGGGCGTCGGCGACATCTACGCCGGCCTCCTCCACCCGCTGCTGGTGCCCGGCGAGGCGCTGACGCTCCTCGCGCTGGCGCTCCTCATGGGGAGTTCCGGCCTCAACGCGGCCCGTTTCGGCATTCCGGCGCTCGCGGCCGGACTCGCGGTGGGCCTTCTCGCCGGAGCACACGTGCCGTCTGCGCTCGCCACGCCGCCCCTTCTTGCCGTCGCCCTCGTCGCGGCGGCCCTCGTTGCCGCGGGTGCGCGGCTCGCGCCAGTGGCCGTCGCAGTCCTCGCAGCGGCGGCCGGTGTTGCTGTCGGCGTCGACGCACATCCCGAAAGCAACGCGCTCCGGCCGGCGCTCGTCGGTGGTGCGGCAACGGTCCTCGGCGGCACGGCACTCACCCTTGCCATCGCCGCGCTGGTGCTCGGCCGGACCGCGCTGTGGCAGCGCGTCGCTGTGCGGGTGGCTGGCTCCTGGATCGTCGCGACCGCCGTCCTCTACCTCGCGTTGACGTTCGGCGAGGCGTGGAGCGGACCAAGGTCCACGCTGCCGTCCGTAGCTTACGGGGAGCTACATGTGGATGGCTGGATCGTTCGCTGCCGACGGCCGATGGTCGCCGGCGAACACGCTGAGCTTTCGCGCGTTGGCGAACTCCAGGGAGCGCTCACATGAGAAATCTTGCGCTGCTCGTCGCCACCCTCCTGCTGTTCGGCGCAGCGATGGCCGCATCGGCCCAGCAACAGGGTTCGATCGGCATGGACGAGATCGACGCGAGCCTTTCCCGGGATTCCGGAGACTGGTCCGACGCCGATCGTGCGCAGAACGAGGCCATGATGCGCATCAACGGGAACACGCGAACGATGAGCGAGCAACTCAGCGACCTCCAGCGGCGGATCGAGGCGCTCGAGGCTGCGCAGCAGGAGTGACGGCCGAGGTGCCGGAACGCTCGCCCGTCGTGCGCGGGGTTCGGAGGGCGACTCGACACGATGACCGAGGCACGAGCGGGAGGCTACACATGGACGGCGGAATGGCGGACCGACGGTCGAGGCGGGACATCCTGAGAGGCGGGCTAACCGCGTCGGTGGCGATCGGTATCGCCGCGGCCTCGGCGGCCGAAGCCGCCGGGCCCGAGGGAACAGGCGAGTTCCTCTTCGTGCAGACTGCTGAGGGGCTCATGTACGACGGGGCGTCCGGCACGCTGACGCTGACCGGCGTTGCTCCGCAAACGCTCTTCTTCACCGACCGCCCGGACCGCATTGCCGGAACGATGACGACGGAGAGGTTCGTCCCGTTCTGGAGCGAGGGCTCCGACAGCTTCCTCTCCGATCCACCGAACGCAGACGTGTCGGCGACGGTGGACGGCAAGCTGAGCGAAGTCGTCGTTGTGCTGAAGGACCCGCGGCTCGAGGGCACGAACCTCGTCTACTCGATCGAGGTCATCGAGGGCGTGATGCCCGCCGCGGCCACGAACCCGTCCGTCTTCATCGACATCATCGGCATGCCGCTCACGCCGCTGTCGTACGCGGGGGTGCGCAGACGGGCGTGGAGAAGGGCGGTCCTTTACTGACGGCTCAGCAACGGAGGTCACCAACGAACCGTCCCGCTGCGATGCATCGGCGAGCAGGACGACTTATTGTCTGAGTTCACAGTCGCGCAGGCGGTCAATGCCGTCTTGGTTGTGGCGGAGCACGGCGCCAGCGGTCGGTCAGTTGATGTTGGGCCGAAAACAGCATCAAGCTTTGAAAGCACTCGTCCCTCCTCAGGCCGCCTGTCGAATCTCGACAAGCGCTGTAGGCGTCACCAGAAAATTGTCGGCCTGCGCACCGGTGCAGACAATGTCGACGGAACTGATAAGCTGACATCAATCGAGATGCTTCGTTTTGACGATGCAGTCGTGGTGATCGGATCAGGTAAATAATTTCGACGACGCTTGATCTTTAGAGATTGAGCAGATCGTTGGTTCACCAGAAGCGTTTCTATCTCGATCATCGCTCGATTTGCAGGAAGACCCTTACGATCCTTCCAATTTTGGTGACATTACGCGCAGTTCTCAGGAAATCATGATCACATCCAAAGGTGGATCTGCTGATTTGTCTTGAGCATTCTCGTTTATTTCTGTCTCGAAGTCTTGGCGCAGAGCTGCTGAAGACAGAGGCCGAGGTTGTCTACGACACCCTTGGTGCCTCTGTTGACTTCACTGCCAGAATCGGCGGCGTGAAGTTTGGAGTGGAGGTCGTCCGCGCATTCGCCTTCCCACCCGGGAGCATCTACTCCGTTCCGCAAGCTACTTCTCTGATTATCGATAGGATCGCCGACATCACAGAAGCGGAGTCTAACATGTCGTTCGCCGATTCTTGGAACGAGGTATCGAGAATAACGTCGCAGTCGCGGACGAGGGCGATGCTGTCGATGAGGTCCAAGGCGCCTTCTCGCTCGGGCCGGCCCGTGAGGTTGCCGACGCTCTCGAGCTCGATGAAGGCTTATGCAGATGCCGCAACGGATTCTCCGGTCTGGTCCTCGATGGCGTGTGGCTGCTCGTGCTCCTTCGGATCGACGACAGCTGCCCGCCGTCCAAAACAGTCACGATCGCAGCCCTTCTGCTCCCTTCGAGTCGCCGGCGGCGGTAGAACTCGAGATCAACAGACTCTTCGAGCCGCGTATGTCTCCGGAGCGCTATCTATTCCGGGCCGGCCTTCGCCTGCCTCAAGGTCTTGATCGCCGACCGACGGCCTTTCTCCTCCAGGCGTCGTCGCTTTGAGGCGAGAGGCGGCTTGGTGGCTCGCCGGACGGCTTCCGCAACGGTGGCTTCGCGGATGAGCTCGACAAGCCGCCCGAGTGCGTCCTCGCGATTTCTCTGCTGGCTGCGATGGGTGCGGGCTGTGATGACGATCACGCCGTCCCTGTTCAGGCGTCCACCCGCCAGCCGCATGAGGCGCACGGCAACATCGTTGGGCAGTGATGGTGAGCGGCGGGCATCGAAACGAAGCTGGACCGCGGACGACGTCTTGTTCACGTGCTGACCGCCAGGCCCGGAAGCCCGGACGAAGCTCTCCTCGATCTCGGTCTCGTCGATGGAGATTGTGGGCGTGATCTGAATCATTGGGCGACGTCTCCGCTTCGGAGATTGCGGATCAGGCCGCGATGACGAATTCGCTATACGATGTTTCGCATTGCCGATCGCGATCAAGCCACGCGCGGACGGATTAGGCTACAGACTTCTCGGCGGCCTTCTCGGGGAACAGACCCGAGAGCAGCGGCACGATCGCACGGTTCACGATCGGCATGAGCATGAGACCGACGGCCAGTCCGATGGCTCCGTCGATCGCTGCCGTCACCAGCCAGCGGGTGGCGCCCGCCGCCGCACCGGCCCCGGCCGCGACCGCGTCCGCCGCGGTCCGCACCATCTCGTAAGGAGGGTGGACACCGAGATCGTGAAGGCCGTGGACGAGGATGTTGCCGCCGACCCAGAGCATCGCGGCCGTGCCGACGGCCGAGACCAGCTTCATCACCACGGGCATCGCCTTCACGAGCCCGCGGCCGAATGAACGCGTCAGCGACAACCCTCCGTCGCGCGCGAGCCTCAGCCCAAGGTCGTCCATCTTCACAAGCACCGCCACTGCTCCGTAGACCAGCGTCGTCAACGCGATGGCGACGGTGGCGAGCGTCAGGGCCCGCGTCAGGAACGAGTCGGTCTCGATGGCCGCGAGCGCGATCACGGTGATCTCGGCCGACAGGATGAAGTCGGTCTTGATCGCGCCCTTGACGCGGCGCTCCTCGAGGTGTGCGGCGTCCAGTGTCTCCGCCTGCTCCACCGGCGAGTGCGCATGGGGGGCGAAGAGGTGGGCGACCTTCTCGGCCCCCTCGAAGCAGAGATACGCTCCGCCGATCATGAGGAGCGGCACGAGAATCCAGGGAAAGAACGCGTCCAGCAGGAGCACGGCGGGCGCCAGGATGACGAGCTTGTTGAAGAAGGAGGCCCGGGCGATCTTCCACACGATCGGCAGCTCGCGCGCAGCAGGCAGGCCGACAACGTACTTGGGCGTGACCGCCGCATCGTCAATCACGACGCCAGCCGCCTTGCTGCCGGCCTTGGCCGTGTAGACGGCAACGTCGTCGAGCTGGGCGGCCGCGAGCTTGGCGATGGCCGCAACGTCGTCGAGAAGTGCCAGGAGCCCGCTCATTGCCGTTTCCTTTCTTGCCGCTCACCTCCGCCGTACCGATGAGAGTGCCGCCACGCGGCCACGGTGATGAGCGTCGGAGCGGGCCGATTTGGCAGACTGCGGCTGCTGGGGCAACATACAATGGACAGAGGGGACAGATACCCGAAGCCGAGTACTACGCAATCACGATCCGTGCCTACGAAAGGTTAAATCCAAACATTTATTGTCATCTCGTTGCGATCTAATAAGTGTTGATCGTCGTGCGAGTAAGAATTTTCGAAATCAAGAATTTCCACGGAATCAAAGACCTCGCTTGGCTACCCTCGTCAGGAGTAAATTGCCTCATCGGGCCGGGTGATAGCGGCAAGTCATCCGTGCTCGACGCCATTGATCTCTGCGTCGGCGCCGCCGCAACCTTCAGTTCACAGACGTGGAATCTTGTCTCTTGGACATCGAAAACCCGATCACTATCCCTGTGACGCATGGTAATCTCGATGATGCTTTTAGGAACCTCGACCTTGCCCCTTGGAGTGCCCTCGATCTGAACTGGGCTCCGTTGAACGGAGACAGAGATGAAGAAGAGCCGTTTCAGTGAGGAGCAGATCATCGCTGTGCTGAAGGAGCACGCGGCGGGAGTCGGCGTCGCAGAGCTCTGCCGCAGGCACGGGATCAGCGACGCGACGGTCTACACTTGGCGCAAGCGCTACGGCGGTATGGAGGTGTCGGACGCCCGGCGTTTGAAGGCGCTCAAGGAGGAGAACGCGCGTCTGAAGAAGCTCCTGGCCGAGCAGATGCTCGACGCGGCGACGCTGCGGGAAGCCCTCGGAAAAAACTTCTGACGCCCGGGTCGCGGAGAGACTTCGTGAGCTGGGGCGATGGAAAGGGAGGGCCTCTCGCAGCGGCGCGCCTGTGCCCTGATCGGGATGCACCCGAAGACGCTCCGTTACACCTCGCAGCGGCCGGACGATGCGGCTGTTCGAGAACGGACGCGCCTGCGGGGAGCGTGTGGGGAACAGCTGGCGCCGCTACGGTAAGTCTCTCATCCCATTAATTATTTGGGCGCGGGCTGGCGGAGCCGGAGGGATTCGAACCCTCGATACGGGTTTACCCCGTATAACGGTTTAGCAAACCGTCGCCTTCAGCCTCTCGGCCACGGCTCCACGACGCTTGGGTTCCCGCTGCTGCTGGCGGCGGGGCGGGCGGGCGATCGGTGCCCGCCGACGCCGGTGTCGGTATCATGTCGGCCGGCGGGTCCGCAAGGCAAGGCTGGCCGAGCGATCAGCCCCGGGCGCGTTGGCCGAACAGGACCGACTGGGCGTCCTTGTCGGTGGCAAGGTTCATCCGCTCGCGTTCCTCCTTGCCGAGCGCCATGCCGCGCTGCACGGCCGGGCGCGCCTTCACCGCGGCGAGCCAGCGCTTCACGTTATGAAATTCCTCGAGGTCCATCTTCTGGCGCTCCCAGCCATTCGCCCAGCCCACGCAGGCCATGTCGGCGATCGAGTACTCGCCGCAGATGAACTCGCGGCCGTGCAGGCGCTTGTTGAGGACGCCGTAGAGGCGGTGCGTCTCGTCGGTGTAGCGCTTCTTGGCGTACGGAATGTCCTCGGGCGCGTAGGTGTTGAAGTGGTGGTTCTGGCCGAGCATCGGGCCGAAGCCGCCCATCTGCCACATCAGCCACTCCTCGACCTCCACCCGGGCGCGCTCGTCGGCCGGGTAGAACTGGCCGAACTTTCGGCCGAGGTACATGAGGATCGCGCCCGACTCGAAGACGGAGATCTCGCGCCCGTCCGGACCGTCGTGGTCGACAATGGCGGGCATCCGGTTGTTGGGGGAGATCGCCAGGAACTCCGGCCTGAACTGGTCGCCAGCGCCGATGTTGACGTAATGGACGGCGTACGGCGCACCAAGCTCCTCGAGCATGATCGAGACCTTCCAGCCGTTCGGCGTCGGCCAGTAGTAGAGGTCGATGGGTCGGCTCATGGCGGTCGGTCCTCGCTGTCACCCTCGGGGTGGCGACGAACCTAGGTCCGGTGCGACGGCCGGGCAATGCGTGCCATGTCACCTTCTTGCGACGGAGAACTTGGTCTTGCGCAAAAAACAGCTTGTGGTTGAATAGGGACACTAATCACAACGAGGTCAGCGAAAGTGTCTCTCTCGGTCCCTCAGCAACCCGGCCTCTTCAGTCCCTACGGCACGCGCAGCCGGCCGAGCTTCGCGGTCATCACCGTCGGCCTCTTCATCGTGTCGGTCGCGCTCGGGATCGCAATGGCCTACGCGGGCAAGGACGATGCGGCCGTGGCGATCGCCGTCCTCGCCGGGCTGGTGGCCGTCAACTGGGTCAGCGTCTGTGTCTACGCGCAGCGGTCGCGGGACGCCGGCTACAATCCGTGGATCGCCGTCGTCTCGATCGTTCCGATCGGTGCCTTCGTGCTCTGGCTCATCCTGATGACGCAGCCATCGCGGGGCTGAGCCGGCGGCGCTTGCCGACGCTCAGAGCGCGTCGAGCACCGCGTCGGCGACGATCGTGACTTCCTCGTCCGTCACGTCCGGGCCCATCGGGAGCGACAGGACCTCGTTCGCGAGGCGCTCGGCGACGGGGAGGTGCTCCGCGCCCGTCAGCGTCGACGCGAAGGCGGGGTGGCGGTGCAGCGGCACGCGGTAGAAGAGGCCGGTGCCGATCTGCCGCTCGGCGAGGCGGGCGCGGACCTGATCGCGATTTGGGACCCGGATCGTGTAGAGCGCCCATGCGGAACGGACGGTGGCGGTATCGGCCGGCGGCGTCGCGACGGCGTCGAGGAGGAGCGTGTCGTAGAGCGTCGCGATCTCGGCGCGGCGGTTGAGTTCCGCCTTGAAGACCGAGAGCTTGGAGAGGAGGATCGCGGCCTGGATGGTGTCGAGCCGGCCGGTCATGCCGATGCGCATGGCCTCGTCGCCATCGCCCTGGCGGCCGTGGGTGCGGATCTGGCGGACGGCCTCGGCGAGGTTGTCGTCGTCGGTCAGGATCGCGCCGCCGTCGCCGAACGCGCCGAGCGGCTTCGTCGGGTAGAACGACACGCAGGTGATCGGGGCGAGTGCGCCCACCCGGCGGCCACCCTCCGCGCCGCCGAACGACTGCGCGGCGTCGGCGAGGACAATCATGCCCTCCGCGTCGGCGGCGGCGGTGATGGCCGCGTAGTCGGCGGGGCGGCCGAAGAGGTCGACCGGCATCACGACGCGGGGCGCAAGGCCGCGGGCGCGGGCGGAGGCGGCGGCCTCGGCAATCCGGCCGGCGTCCATGTTCATCGTGTCGTCGACGTCGATGAAGATGGGCGTCGCGCCGCAGGTGATGACGACGGCGGCCGTGGCGGAGAAGGTGAAGGCGGGGACCAGCACCGCGTCGCCGGGGCCGACGCCGAGCGCCATCAGCGCCATGATGAGCGCGTCGCGGCCGGAGGAGACGCCGATCGCGTGGGCGACGCCGGAGAAGGCGGCGATCTCGGCCTCGAGCTCCTTCACCTCGGGTCCGAGGATGAACTGGCCATGGTCGAGCACGCGGGCGACGCGGCGGTCAATGTCGTGGCGGAGCCGCGCCTGCTGGCGGCCGAGGTCGAACAGCGGGATCGACGAGGGCTGGAGGGCCTCTGCCGGCAGGGCAACCCGCGCGAGTACGTTCATCTTGCGACCTCTAGGCAACAGACTGGAGACTGGGGGCGGCGATGGCGGCGCGGATGCGCGTCGCAATCTCGAGCGCGGCGGCGCCGGCCCGACCGTCCACCCGAGGGGTGGCGAGGCCGAGCGAGGCGCGGACGAACTCGTCGAGTTCGGCAGCGAGGTTGTCTTGCCCGGCTGGCAGGGGGACCGGTGCAACGGTCGTGCCGGTCGTGCGGTCGAGCCGGCCGACGCCGAGGTCGGCGCGGAGGACGCCCGCCGCGTCGTGCACGGTGAGCGTGCGCTCGGTGACAGGGGAGAGGCGGCTCGCCGAGAGTTCGGCGACGAGGCCGCCGGCGAAGTCGAGCCGGGCAGAAACGGAGTGGCCGGCGGCATCACATGGCACCGCTGCGACGCGGACCACCGGGACGCCCGCGAGGGCGAGCACGAGATCGATGTCGTGGATCATGAGGTCGAGCACGACGTCGACCGACGGCTGGACGGCCCGCGGCGGATTGTGCCGCCGCACCGCGATGTGGCGGATGCCGCGCGCCTCGCCGGCGAGCGCGGCGAAGGCGGGGGAGAAGCGCTCGATGTGGCCGACCTGGAGGACGCGGCCACGCCGCTCGGCCTCCGCGATCAGCGCGCGCGCCTCGTCGGCCGTCGCTGCGATCGGCTTCTCGATGAAGACGTGAGCGCCCCGTGCGAGGAAGGCGCCGGCGACCGCACGATGGGCCTCCGTCGGCACGGCGACGACGGCGGCGTCCGGCGCGACCTCGGCGATGTCGGTCGCGACGGCGGCGCCATGCTCGCCGGCGATCGCCCGCGCCCGCTCACCGTCGCGGTCGACGACCGTGACGGAGCGGACCAGGGGGTGACGGCTGAGGTGCCGGACGTGGTGCTTGCCGAAGGATCCGGCGCCGACCACGGCCACGTGAATCGCTTGCATGTCGGTCAGGTAGCATGCCGTTCACAACGAAGAAGTTACCTGGCGGCAACACGGGCGTTTCGTGCGCTCAAACCACGTTGCAGCCTGTTACATGAAAAGCTGAAAACGCAGGTGTCACAGGTCTCGGCTGAACGCGTCACCGCGCCGTCGACGGCGCCCTAAGGATGCTCCTGGAGGATGATCCCGGTGGTGCCCGGCTCCAGCGCCTCGAAGACATGCGGCACGTCCGCCGGATAGGCGATGTAGTCGCCGGCGGCGAGCTCCACGGTCGCGCCGACGGGGCCGACGACCGCCCGCCCGGTGGAGAGGACGATGTGCTCGCGCGAGCCGGGCGGGTGCGGCTGCGATCGGCGGACTGCGCCGGGCTCCACGCTGAGGCGGAAGAGGTCGCGGCGCGCACCGGGCGGGCTCGAGGAGAGAAGCGTCGCCGTGTAGCGCGCCTCGTCCGCCACGACCGCGAGTCCCTCGCCGGCGCGGATCACGAGCACCTGCGGCTTCGGCGGCTCGATGAGGCGCGTGATCGCAACGCCGAGCGCCGTCGCGAGCGCCCACAGCGTCTCGATCGACGGGTTGCCCGCGCCGGCTTCCAGCTGGGAAAGCGTCGACTTCGCCACTTTCGCGCGGCGGGCAAGCTCGCTCACCGTGAGGCCGGCGCGTTCGCGCTCGAAGCGGATCGCAGCGGCGATGGACTCGGCGAGAGGCGGCCCGCTCATTGTTCGGTTCGAGCTCCAGTTTGTTCGACTTGACGAACGCTTGCGGTCTGCCACTATACCGAACATGCGTTCGCTCTGGCAGTCTCTCGATCCCGCGACGGCTCGCGACATCGTCCTTGTCGCGGCGGCGAACACGCTCGTCGCCGCTTCGTTCGGCGCGATCGCGGTGGCGGGCGGGGAGCCGCCCTGGGTGCCGATCGCGATGACGGCGCTCGTCTTCGCGGGCGGGGCGCAGTTCGCGGCGCTCGGCATCGTGCTTGCCGGCGGAGGCGTGGCGGCGGCGGTCGCGACGGGGCTGCTGGTGAACCTCCGGCTCCTTCCCTACGGCTTCGCGGTGGCGGACATCGTCTCCGGCCCATGGTGGCGGCGGATCGTCGGCGCGCAGCTCACGATGGACGAGGCGGTGGCGTTCGCCGTCCGCGCGCCGACGCCGGCAGCGCGAACGGCCGCGTTCTGGGCGTGCGGGGTGACGCTCTACCTCTCCTTCAACCTTGCGGTGGTGGCGGGGGCGTTCCTCGGCCGCGCCGTCGGCGACCCCGCGGCGCTGGGGCTCGATGCGGCGTTCCCGGCGGTGCTCCTCGCGCTGCTCGTGCCGGCGCTCCGCAAGCCGGCCGTGCGGCGGGCGGCGGCGGGCGGGGCGGCGGTGGCGCTTGCCGCGGTCCCGTTCGCGCCGGCGGGGGCCCCGGTGCTCCTGTCGCTCGCCGGCCTCGTTCTCGTCGGACGGCGGACATGACCTTCGCGGCGATCCTCGTCCTCGCCGCCGGCACCTTCGCGATGCGCTTCGCCGGTCCGGCGCTCGCCGGGCGGGCAAGGCTGCCGGAGCGTGTGCGCGAGCTCCTCGAGACGGGTGCCATCGTGATCCTCGCCGCTCTCGTGGCGACGGCGACGGTCACGGATGGCGCGGAGTTCGCCGGCTGGGCGCGGCCGGCGGGCATCGCGGTCGCGGCGGCGCTCGCCGTCGCCCGCGCGCCATTCCCGGCGGTGGTGATTGCGGCCGCGGCCGTGACCGCAGGGCTGCGGGCGCTCGGGGTCGCCTAGACCGCCGCTGGCCCGGCGCGCTCAGGCTGCATCGTAGTCGACGGCGACGTCGGGTGTCGTGGGTGTCGACTGGCAGGTGAGGACGAATCCCGCCTCGACCTCGTCCGGGCGGAGCGAGTAGTTCGTCGCCATTTCCACGTGCCCCGCCGTCAGCTTCGCTCGGCAGGTGCAGCACATGCCGGCGCGACAGGAGTAAGGGACGTCGAGCCCCGCCTCCATGGCGGCGTCGAGGATTCGCTCGCCCGGCGCGAGGCGAAGCGTTGTGGTGACGCCGTCGAGCGTGACGGCGACGACCGTCTTCTCCGCCTCTGGTGCCGCGGCGGGCTTCTCCACCGGCGGCCGGCCCTTCGGCGTGGTGAACCGCTCCATCAGGATGCGGTCCTCCGGCGCGCCGAGCGCCGTCAGCCGGTCGACGCAGCCGTTCAGGAACGGCGCCGGGCCGCAGAGGAGGAACACGTCGACCGATTCCAGCGGGATGATGTGGCGCATGAAGGCCGCGACCTTCTCGCCGTCGATCCGGCCGTTGAGCGCATGGACGTCCTGCGCCTCCCGCGAGAGGACGTTGTGGACGGAGAAGCGGTCGACGTAGCGGTCCTTCAGGTCCTCGATCGCCTCGCGGAACAGGATCGAGCGGGACGTCTGGTTGCCATAGAAGAGGAACACGCGGCTCTTCGGCTCGCGCACCAGGACGGTGCGCATCTGCGAGGCGATCGGCGTGATGCCCGAGCCCGCCGCAAACGCGACCACCGTGCGCGGGCCGGTCGCCGGGGGCAGCACGAAGCGGCCGGCGGGGGGCATCACATCGATCGTGTCGCCGGCCTTCAGCCGCTCGTTGGCGAACGCGGAGAAGAGGCCGCCCTCAACGCGCTTCACCGCGATTCGCCACTCGCCGTCGTCGAGCCCCGAGGAGATCGAGTAGGTGCGGCGCTGCTCCTCGCCGTTCACCTCGGCCTTGAGGGTGAGGTACTGGCCCGGCGTGTAGCGGAAGCGCTCGGCAAGGTCCTCCGGCACCTCGAAGGCGATGGAGACGGCGTCCTCCGTCTCGCGGCGGACGTCGGCGATCACGAGGGGGTGGAAGCGCGGGCGTTCCGCAGCGGCGTCGATGGTCAGTGACATTTGAAATAGTCGAACGGTTCGCGGCAGCTCTCGCAGCGCAGGAGCGCCTTGCAGGCGGTGGAGCCGAAATCGGAGATCTTCGTCGTGCGCGTGGAGCCGCAGTGCGGGCAGGGAACCACCGGGTCCGCGCCGAAGAGGGCGCCGCGCCCGGCCGAGCCCTCGGGCGGTGCAATGCCGTAGGCGCGCAGCTTCTCGCGCCCCTCCGGCGTCATCCAGTCGGTGGTCCAGGCGGGGGAGAGGACGCGCTCCACCTTCACCCGATCGAAGCCGGCGTTGCGGAGGGCAAGCTCGACGTGGACGGAGATCATGTCCATCGCCGGGCAGCCCGAATAGGTGGGCGTGATGGTGGCGACCACCGTCTCTCCCTCCTCCCGGACGGCGCGCAGCACGCCGAGGTCCTCGATGGTGAGCACCGGCACCTCCGGGTCGTGCACGGTCGCGGCGGCGCGCCAGGCGCGGGCCTCTCGCTCGGTTCGGACGGCGGCGCTCACCACTGTGCCCCGGGGTAGGCGCGCTGGAGGAACTGGAGCTCGGCGAGAATGTACCCGAGATGCTCCGTGTGCCGCCCCGTCCGCCCGCCGGTCTGGAAGTGCTTGACTGGGGGTGGCGTGATGCCGGTGGCGGTGAGGGCGGTCTCCACCGTCCGCGCCCACTCGGCATGGAGCGTCCGCGGGTCGACGGCGATCCCGTCCGCCACCAGCGCCTCGACGACCCCGTCCACCTCGAACATCTCACCCGTATAGGGCCAAAGCGCCGCCACGGCCTCCGTCATCCGGCGGTGGCTCTCGGCGGTGCCGTCGCCGAGGCGGAGGAACCAGTCGCCCGCGTGGCGGACGTGGTAGCGCGCCTCTTTCTCCGACTTCGCGGCGATGGCGGCGAGCGTCTCGTCCGCCGAGGTGGTGAGCGCCTGCCAGTGGGGGAGGGCGAACGCCGAATAGAAGAACTGGCGGGCGATGGTGTGGGCGAAGTCGCCGTTCGGCCGCTCCACGAGGAGGAGGTTCAGGTAGCCCCGCGAATCGCGGCGGTAGGCGTAGTCGTCCTCGGTCAGCCCTTCGCCGTGCACCTCTGACGCGCGGTCGTAGAGCGAGCGCGCCGCGCCGATGTGGTCGAGGCCGATGTTGGCGAGCGCGATGTCCTCCTCCAGCATCGGCGCGTGCCCAGTCCACTCCGAGAGCCGGTGGCCGAGGACGAGCTGGTCGTCGGCGAGCCGCAGGAGGTACTGGAGGTGCGCCGAAGGGGAGGCGAGGGTGAGGGTGGTCATGGCGCCCTCACATGTTCTCGATGTCGTCGGGGATGTCGTAGAAGGACGGGTGGCGGTACGCCTTGGAGGCGGTCGGCTCGAAGAGTTCGTCCCTGTCAGTCGGGTCCGAGGCCGTGATGGCGTTCGACGGCACCACCCAGATCGACAGCCCCTCGCCGCGTCGGGTGTAGACGTCGCGGGCGGCCTGCAGCGCCAGCGCGGCGTCCGCGGCGTGGACCGAGCCGACATGGCGGTGCGCCATGCCGTTGCGGGTGCGAATGAAGACCTCCCACAGAGGGGTGAGCTCGGTCATGGCTGCCTCCGGTTGCCTCTCCGGCTGGGCCGGACTATGGGGGTGCCCGCCGCGGCGTCGCGGGATGGGCCCCGCACGCGCGCCTCGCGAGAGTTCTGCCGATGGCGTCCCCCCTTGCGCTCCTCGAACTCAGGATGCGCTCCCTCCTCGGCCATGAGAAGGCGTTCGAGCGGCTGTCGCCGCGCGAGACCCTGCGCCGCGCCGCGCACGACAATGTTTCGATCAGCCGGTTCGGCAACGGCGAGCTGCGGTTCTGCCTGAAGCGCGCGAGCAGCCGTTTCCAGCCGTTCCTGCCCGCGATGAACGATCGCCTCCTGCGGGCGCTCTACGAGCCGAAGGACGGGGTGCTGACCTGCTACAGCAACTCGTTCCGCGACACGCCCGCGCCGGAGTGGATCGTCCGCTACAACCCGCAGCGCTACGATTCCTACCGGACGGTGCGGGAGCCGAACGACATCGGCGTCCACAAGCGGAGCGCCGAGTACAGGGCCTACGCCGCGCGCTGGAACACCATCGCCAGGCGGACGAAGATCCGCACCTGGGGCGACACCAATCTCTTCCGCCTCGCCGTCTACGTCCCGGAGTACGCCGCCGGCAAAATGGGCGCGGTGCTCGACGACGTCTGCCGGCTGTTCGAGGGCAAGCGCATCCTGTTCGTGACGGCGAAGGAGCCGCACTACGGCGGATCCTACGAGGACAAGGCGCGGGAGCTCGCGATCCTCGGCGTGAAGGCGGCCGACTTCATCGAGGTTCCGGCCGTCGGCGCCCTCGGCGACGCGGACCGGGTGGAGCGGGAGATCCTCGCCAAGTGCCGCGGGATGACGGACGTCTTCCTTCAGGCCGGCCCGCTCGCGACGGTGCTGGCCTATGAACTCGCCGGCCGGATCGACGCGCGCCTCATCGACTCGGGCGCGCTCAACGCGCAGGTGTCGTACCTGGTGGAGCATGTGGAGGCCCGCGCAACGGCCTAGGAGGCGCCGGAGCAGCGGCCCTCGCGCCACCGCGTCAGGGCGAGGTGCTCCCACCCGAACGCGTGGTCTGTCGACCCATGGGCGCGCAAGTGAGCGAGGCGCTCGAATGCCTCGGGGACGGTCGGCCGATGCGCGTCGGGCACCGTCCACATGACGAAGTAGGCGTTACGATAGTTGTCGAACCATTCGTCACGCCGCCGGTAGAAGCGGTGGTGTACGGTGTTCCACACGAAATGCTCCAGTGCCGCTGCATCGCGCCAGAGGGAGAGATTCACGATCGCGTCCGGCTCCGACGGTATGGTGAGGTCGGTCGCGTTGCTGCCGTCGCCCTTGAGGCGCCAGATGAAACCGTCGGAGCGCTCGGCAAGGGCGTTCACCCGGTCGAGCGCGGCCATGAAATCGCCGAGCCGCGGATCGTCAAGCGCGTAGCGCGGCCGGGCGACGTTGAGCTCGGCGAGCGGCATCGCGGCGGTCAGGCGGCGATGCGGTCGGCCGCGCGGGCGCGCTGCTTCTCGGCGTACGCGAGCGCGGCCTCGCGCACCCAGGCGCCGTCTTCCTGTGCCTTGCGACGGGTCGCAACGCGGTCGGCGTTGCAGGGGCCGTCGCCGGCGAGCACGCGGTTGAACTCGTCCCAGTCGATCGAGCCGATCTCCCAATGGCCGGTCTCTTCGTTCAACCGGAGGTCGGGATCGGGGATCGCGAGGCCGATTCTGTGCGCCTGCGGCACGGTGGCGTCAATAAATTTCTGACGCAGCTCGTCGTTGGTAAAGCGCTTGATCTTCCACGCCATCGACTTCGCCGAGTGCACGCTCGCGGCGTCCGGCGGGCCGAACATCATGATCGCCGGCCACCACCAGCGGTTCAGCGAGTCCTGCGCCATCGCCTTCTGCTCGGGCGTGCCGGCGGCGAGCGTCACGATCTGCTCGTAGCCCTGCCGCTGGTGGAAGCTTTCTTCCTTGCAGATGCGGATCATCGCCCGGGCGTACGGGCCGTATGAACAGCGGCAAAGCGGGATCTGGTTCATGATCGCCGCGCCGTCGACAAGCCACCCGATCATGCCGATGTCGGCCCAGGTCAGCGTCGGGTAGTTGAAGATGGAGGAATATTTCGCCCGTCCGTCGACGAGCTCGTCCATCATCTCCTCGCGCGACTTGCCCAGGGTTTCGGCGGCCGCGTAGAGGTAGAGCCCGTGGCCGCCCTCGTCCTGCACCTTGGCGAGGAGCGCGGCCTTGCGGCGCAAAGTCGGCGCGCGGGTGATCCAGTTGCCCTCCGGCAACATGCCGATGATCTCGGAATGGGCGTGCTGGGCGATCTGGCGGACGAGCGTCTTGCGGTAGCCCTCGGGCATGTAGTCGTTGGGCTCGATGCGCTCTTCGGCGTCGACGCGCGCCTGGAAACGGGCCTCGCGCGGGTCGACGGCGTTGTCCTGCGGCAAGTCGAGGTTGTTCAGCGCCTGCGTGTACATGACTCTCCCCCGCGTTTCCCCGCACTATAGATGTGTGACAGGGTTGGCTTGGTCAAGTGAAATCCTGTCACATATCGGCGGCCGGAGGGTCGCTGAACCGGCTGGAAAGCTCCGCCGCGGGGAGCTTGCCGGTGGCGTTCTCGCCGTGGGCGGCGAGCCAGGCGTCGGAGGCGGGCTGAAGGGCGCGGTAGGTGGCGGCGAACGCACGGTAGGCGGCGTCGGCTGGCCAATCCGGTGGGAGAGCATCGGGCGCAAGGTGCGGGTCGCGCAGCGCGATCCGTCGGAAAGCGTGGACGACGGCGATGCGGAGCGCCACAGCGTCGGCGGGCCCGGCGTCGGCGGCCGCGGCCTCGAGCGGCGGCAGGGCGGCGAGAAACGCGTGGTAGCGGGCGGCGATATCGGGCAGCGGGTAGAGCGCTGCCGCGAGCGCCGCGTCGTCACCCTCGGCGACGAGGTGGATCGCACCAGAAACCCTGAGGGGCGGATGGCGCCGCGGCCGGACGAACACGCTCGGCACCAGTGCGCCGAACCCCTCGGCGGCAAGGCGCTTGCGATTGTCCTCGCCCTGAGGGATCACGATCTCCCACCCCGCCGCTGAGCGCGGCGCGCGGTTGCGGTAGATGACGCGCTCGGCCGCCCGGAACAGCCGGTCCGCCTCCGCGGAAAGAGCATAGTGGCTGAGCCGTCCCGCCCGGGTGCGCTCGAGGAAGCCGTCGCGGGCGAGCCGGCTCATCGCGGCGCGGACGGAGCCCGGCTCGACGCCGAACGGGGCAACCAGCTCGGTCAGTGTGCCGAGCCACAGCTCTCCCCCGCGCGGCAGCACGCAGTCGCCGTATATAGTGACGACGAGGGACCAGACCCGGGCCGGCGCCGGATCGAGCTCGTGAAGGAAGCCGGAGATGAGATGTCGCATCGAGGTGTTGACGAAAACGAAGGTCGGGGCGGGATGGATGCAGGACGGCCGCTCATTCGTTACACCGTTAAGGATCGGCGTGTCCGCGACCGGGGGGTGTGGTGATCGTCACGTGCGGGGAAGCTCTGGTGGACCTCGTCCCCGAGCGGGTCAACGGGGAGATGCTGTACCGCCCCGTGCCCGGCGGCTCGCACTATAACGTGGCGCTCGGCATCGCGCGGCTCGGCGGTCGGGCGGGCTACCTGTGGGAGTTGTCCACCGATGGCCTCGGGGACATGCTGCGCCGCCACCTCGCGGATGCCGGCGTCGACACCTCGGCGGTGCTGCTGCGTCCGCGCGCGACACCGGTCGCGGTGGTCGACCTCTCCGGTCCGGAGGCGCGTTACAACATCGCCGACCCTGACCGCGTGATGCTGGACACGCCGCTCGCCACAATCCCCGCTGACGCGGAATGTCTTCTCATCGGCTCGGCGGTGCTGGCGCGGGGCGCCGTGGCGGAAACGATCGAGGGCGTCGCGCTCGCGGCCGTCGCCGCCGGCTCGGTTGTGCTCGCGATCGACTACAACGTGCGCCCGCCGAGCATCGTCGACCTCGAGGCGTACCGCAACCGTCTGGTCCGTCTTTCTCGCCGGGCGGCGGTGGTGAAGGCGAGCGTCGCCGACCTCGAGCTCCTCGGCATCGAGCGGTCGGAGGACTTCATGGTCGACCTCGTCGCGAACGGGACGGCGCTCGCCGTGCTCACCGCCGCGGAGGACGGAGCGTTTGCGTTCCACCGATTAGGACTGATTGCCGCACCGACGCGCGCCCGCACGGTGGTGGACACCGTCGGAGCCGGCGACGCCTTCATGGCCGGTCTTCTCGCCGCGCTGCAGCAGCGTGGCATGCTCGATGCCTCCCGTCTCGCAGGGCTGACGGAGAGGGATGTCTCGGAGGTGCTCGACATGGCGCTGCGTGCCGCGGCATTCACCTGCGCAACACGCGGGGCGGTGATGCCGGCCGCCGCCGATCTCGACATGTCACTGGTAAGCGGATGACCTTGTGCACTGCACCTCAATATCGTCCGCACGGTTGCGGGCGCCCGATGCAGACCGTATGCGCTTGTGCCGCGGGCGCGCGTCGACGGGCCGGAGGGCCGAGGCTCGCCGGTTCCGCGCACGGCGCCGGGCCAGGGGATCGCGTCTATGACTGAGTCTCGGCGAAAGGTCGCGTTGCTCGGGGCCGCCTGCAGGCTGCCGGGAGCGAGGGGGCTCGCCGCTTTCTGGGACGTGCTGAAGGACGGCCGCTCCGTCATCACGGAAGTGGACGAGAAGCGATTCGGCACCCGCCAGCACTGGCATCCCGACCGCATGGCGCCGGGCCGCGCCGTCACCTTCGCCGCCGGACAGGTGGACGGCGTGTTCGACTTCGACCCGTTCTATTTCGGCCTCTCGCCGCGTGAGGCGGCGATCATGGACCCGCAGCAGCGGATCCTGCTCGAGGTCGCGGTGGAGGCGCTGGAGCACGCGGGCGTCCCGGCCGACACGCTCGCCGGCACCGAGGTCGGCGTCTATGTCGGTGCCTCCTCGCTCGACTACGGCACCCACGCACAGCTCGACCCTGCCGCCATCGAGCCGCAGTCGATGACGGGGAATACCCTCTCCATCATCGCGAACCGCATCTCCTACGTGTTCGACCTCAAGGGGCCGTCCTACGTCGTCGACACGGCGTGCTCGTCCTCGCTGATCGCGTTGCACCACGCGCTGGAGGACATCCGCTCCGGCCGGATCGACACGGCGATCGTCGGCGGCGTCTCGCTCCTCCTCCACCCGGTCCCGTTCATCGGCTTCTCGCGTGCCTCCATGCTGTCGGCGACCGGCCGCTGCCGGGCGTTCGACGCGGGGGCGGACGGCTATGTCCGCTCGGAGGGCGCGCTCGCCCTAGTGCTGCGCGCCGAAGACGTGGCCCGGTCGAACGGTGACCCCGTCCGCGCGCGGTTTGCAGCGTCCGGCATCAACGCCGACGGGCGGACGGCGGGCCTGTCGCTGCCCTCGATGGAGGCGCAGGCGTCGCTCCTCTCCCGCGTCTACGACGGCGCGGGCATCGATCCCGACCGTCTCGCCTTCGTGGAGGCGCACGGCACGGGGACCCGGGTCGGCGATCCGATCGAGGCGGAGGCGATCGGCCGCGTTCTCGGCCAGCGGCGGCGGGAGCGGCTTCTCGTCGGCTCGTCCAAGTCGAACTTCGGGCATCTCGAGCCGGCGTCAGGCCTCGTCGGTGTCCTCAAGGCGGAGCGTGCGCTCGCCAACGACTGCCTGCCGGCCTCGATCCACTTCGAGACGCCGAATCCGGACATCCGGTTCGACGAGCTGAACCTCTCGGTGGCGGCCACGGCGACGCCGCTTGAGCGCGGCGCCGAGCCACGTCTCGCCGGCGTCAACTCGTTCGGATTCGGCGGCGCCAATGCGCACGTGGTGCTGGAGGACGGCGACCGCGACGAGGCCTCCACGCTGGCGCCTCGCACCGACGCGCCGCTGGTCATCAGCGCCGCCACGGCCGCTGGGCTGAAGGCACTCGCCGCAGCGACGGCGGAGCGGCTCGCCGCCGCGGACACCGCCGCCTACGCCAACGCCGCGGCCTGGCGACGCGAGCGGCTCGCCCACCGCGCTGTCATTGCCCCCGCGCAGCCGGCGGCCATGGGCGCTGCGCTCGCTGCGGTGGCGGCCGGCAACGATCACCCCCTCGCCGTGGTGCGTGAGGCGGTGACGCGGCGCGAGGTGCCCGTCTTCATCTACTCGGGCAATGGCTCGCAGTGGGCCGGCATGGGTCGCGCCGCCTACCAGGGCGAGCCGGACTTCCGCCACGCCTTCGAGGCGACCGATCGTCTGTTCATGTCGGTTGCCGGCTGGTCGCTCGTCACCATGCTGTTCTCTGCCGACCTCGAGACCGAGATCGAGCGGACCGAGATCGCCCAGCCGCTCCTCTTCGCGCTGCAGGTGGCGCTGACGGAGGCGCTCCGCTCCCGCGGGGTCCGGCCGGGTCTCGTGATCGGCCACTCCGTCGGCGAGGTGGCGGCGGCCTGGGCGGCGGGCGCACTGTCGCTTCCGGATGCGGTCCGTGTGATCCACGCCCGATCCACGCACCAGGAGGTGACGCGGCACCTCGGCGGCATGGCGGCGCTGCTGCTCCCGGCCGCCGAGGCGCGGGGGGCGATCGCGCCCTTCCCGGGCCTCGAGGTGGCCGCGGTCAACTCGGACAGGTCGATCACGCTGTCCGGGCCGGCGGAGAGCCTCGCCGCGTTCGCCAAGGCGGCGCGCGGAAAGCGCTGGGCGGTCAAGCGGCTCGACCTCGACTATCCGTTCCACTGCGCCCTCGTCGATCCGATCCGCGAGCCGCTGCTCGCCTCGCTCAGCACGATTCGCCCGCGGAAGGCGACCGTGCCGATGATCTCCACCGTCACCGGCGGAATGCTGTCGGGCGAGGAGCTCGGCGCGTCCTACTGGTGGGACAATGTCCGCCGGCCGGTCAGCTTCCGTGACGCCGCCGTCGCGGCGCTCTCCTCGCACCGGCTCTTCGTGGAAATCGGTCCGCGGCCCGTCCTCACCGGCTACCTCGCCGACATCGCCCGCGGGGAAGAGAAGCACGCGCTTGCGATTCCGTCCTTCCGGCAGGGCGAGGATGCCGCCGATCCCGTCGGGCGCGTGGTGCGGGACGCACTTGCCGCAGGCGCTGCGGTGGACGACCTCGCGCTGTTCGGCCCCAAGGTGGCGCCGGCGGATCTCCTGCCGACCTACCCGTTCCAGCGCGAGACCTACCGCATCGAGACGACGGCGGAGCGTGTGCGGCTCGACGGCATGCTGGAGCACCCGTTCCTCGGGATGCGCTTGCGCGAGGAGGACCGGGAGTGGCGCGGCGCGCTCGATGCCAAGCGGCTGCCATTCCTCGCCGACCACAAGGTCGAGGACGCGGTCGTCTTCCCGGCCGCGGGCTTCGTCGAGATGCTGCTCGCGGCGGGCCGCATCCTTCATCCCGGCGCGCCGGTGGAGCTGCGCGACCTCGACATCGTCGCCCCCCTCGTCCTCGACGGGGAAGGGGAGCGCGAGGTGCGCACCCGCGAGATGGCGCCGGGGACCTTCCTCGTGGAAAGCCGGCCGCGGCTATCGGCGGACGGCTTCGCGCCGCTCGTGAAGGCGACCGTCGGCCGTGCGCCCGCGCCGCCCGCCGCCGAGCGGATGCCGATCGAGGGCGAGACGGTGGACAGCGAGCGCCTCTACGCGCTGACTCAGACCTTCGGCCTCCCCTACGGCACGGCGTTCCGGCGGGCGGAGAGCGTTACCGTCGGCGCCGGCCGGGCGCGGGTGCGGCTGCTGCCGGGGCTGGAGGAGGGCTTCGCGCTAGACCCGACACTGTTCGATTCCTGCTTTCACGCGCTCTTCGCCTTCCTCGCCGGCCGGACGCTGGAGCCGGGAACGGCGGTGCTCCCGGTGCGCGTCGGGCGGCTCGTCCTTGCCGCTGGAGCGGGCGCCCCGGTGGAGGCCGACCTCGTGGTACGGCTGCCGACCGAAGGCATCGTCGAGGCCGACTTCATCATGGTCGACGCCGCGGGTGCCGTGGTCGCGGTCGCGGAGGCGGTGCGCTTCCAGGCGGTGCCGCTCGGCCGACCGACGGGGACGATCCTCCACGCCGCGCCGGCCCTGAAGCGGCTCGCGCGGGCGGCGGACCCGTCACCCGTCAGGGCGGAACTCCTGTCCGCGCTGGTGGCGGATGCGCCGGAGCCGGCAGAGACGGCGCTCCTCGTCGATGCCGGCGTGCAGGCGGCTGCCGCCGAGGCGCTCAGGCCGCTCCTCGCCGAGCCGCTCGGGCTCGATGCCCTCGTCGCGCGCGGGCTCCTCGCCCCGAGCGCGCTGCCTCTTGCGGCCCGCCTCCTGATGGCGCTCGAGGGCGCTGGGACGGCCGAGGAGGTCGACGGCGCTTGGCGGCTGGACGGCGAGGGAATAGCCGTCGCCGATGCCGTCGAGCTTCTTCTCGCCGAGCATCCGGATCGCCTCGCGGAGGCGGCGATCGTCGCGGCGCTGCCGGGGTTCTTTGCGGCCGCCTTCCGTGACGGCCTCGCCGAGACGCCGCCGGTGGCGGAGGCGCTCCTGCTGCAGCTTCTCACCGACGCGCCATTCTCGGCGCCGCTCTTCGCCGCGCTCGCGGCGCAGGCCAGGACCGCCCTCGCCAGCGACGGGCCAGTCAGGATCGGCGTCCTCGGCGCCGGCAATGTCGCGTTCCTGCGCACGCTCGCGGAGGCGGTCGACCCGTCGCGGGCGACCCTCGTGGTCACGGACCGCAACGAGCAGACGCTGGAGCGGGCGCGGCTCGTGTTCGAGCGCCGGCCGGGGGTAGCGTTCGCGGCGTGGGAGGGGATGGCGGACGATGGCCATCCGCTCGACGCGCTCCTCGTCGCGCCGACGTTCGGCGGCTTCGACATCGCCGAGGTGAAGCGCGTTCTGAAGCCCGGCGGCGCGCTGTTCGGGGCAGTCTACGCTCCGGCGCTGTTCGCCGACGCGTTGGGCGGGCTTGCCGCGCCGTGGTGGGCGACCTCGGTGGACCCGGCCTCTCCGGTCGGCGCACTGTCGTCGGTGGCCGAGTGGCAGGCGGTGCTTGGCTCGGCGGGGTTCGAGAGGGTCACGGCCGGTGCGCTCGCGAGCGGCGAGACGGATGCTGTGGTCTTCGCCGCCGCTCTGCCGGCGGGCGAGGCGGCGATGCCCGCCCCGGCGATCCCGGCCCTCCATGCCGCCGGCGGCGACGCGCGGCGGGTCCTGGACGCGCTCTCCGCGATGGCCGAGCCGCCCGCCTCGGTTCAAGGGCTCGACGCTCCGGCGCCCGAGGGGGCGGTGGTGGTCGCGGTCGATGCCGACGCGGCCGATCTCTCCGGCCGTCTCGCGGCACTCGGTCGCTTCCTCGTCTCGCTGGGGACGGACAAGCGGGCGGTGACGCTCGTCACCTTCGGGGCGGAGTCGACCGGTGCCAAGGAGCTGCGGCCCGGGGCGGCCGCGCTCGCCGCGTTCGGCCGTGTCGCGGCGAACGAATTTCCGTTCCTCGACATCCGCCTCGTCGACGTCTCCCCGTCGCTCGCGCCGAGCGAGGCGGCGGTGCGGCTCCTCGCCGAACTGCGCCAGCCGAACGCGGAGCGGGAGATTGTTCTCGCCAGCGATCACCGGAGCGCGCTTCGCTACCTGCCGCTGCCGCCTGAGCGGACCGACGGCGAGGCGACGGTGCTCGCCGTTGCCAAGCGTGGCTCGATCGACAACATCGCGTGGGTGCCGCGGCCGCTGCCGCCGCTCGAGCCCGGCGAGGTTCGGATCCGCGTCGAGGCGACCGGCCTCAACTTTCGCGACGTGATGTGGACTCTCGGCCTCCTGCCGCACGAGGCGCTGGAGGACGGTTTTGCAGGCCCGACGCTCGGGATGGAATGCGCCGGCGTGATCGAGGCGGTGGGCGAGGGCGTCGACATGGAGCCCGGCGACCTCGTCGTCGCCTTCGCGCCGCAGTGCTTCGCGAGCCACGTGACCGTTCGGGCTGACGCCGTCGCCCGCCGGCCGGCCGCGCTCGACGCCGCGGCGGCCGCGACGCTGCCCGTGGCGTTCCTCACCGCCTTCTACGCGCTGGTGGAGCTCGCGCGACTCGAGGAGGGGGAGACCGTCCTCATCCACGGCGGCGCCGGCGGTGTCGGGCTCGCGGCGCTGCAGATCGCGAAGTGGCGAGGGGCGCGGGTGTTCGCGACCGCGGGCACGGCGGAGAAGCGGGCGCTCCTCGAGCGGCTTGGCGCGGAGAAGGTGTTCTCCTCGCGCGGCCTCACCTTCGCGGACGAGGTGCGGGCGGCGACCGGCGGCGAGGGGGTGGACGTCGTCCTCAACTCGCTGGCGGGCGAGGCGATGGAGCGTTCCGTTGCGGCGCTGAAGCCGTTTGGCCGCTTCTGCGAGCTCGGCAAGCGCGACTTCTACGAGGGGACCAAGCTCGGCCTCCGGCCCTTCCGGCAGAACCTCTCCTATTTCGGGATCGACGCCGACCAGCTGATGCGGCACCGCGCGGCGCTCGCCTCTCGGCTCCTGCGGACGCTGATGGCGTTGTTCGAGACCGGCGAGCTTTCGCCGCTGCCCTACCGGCGATTTGCGGCGGGCGGCGTGCGCGACGCGTTCCGTCTGATGCAGCAGTCGGGGCACATCGGGAAGATCGTCGTCGACGCGCCGGAGCCTTCGGTCGCGACCCGTCGCGAGGCGACCGTCATCGACTCCGACAAGACATACCTCCTCGTCGGCGGCACCTCCGGGTTCGGCTTCGCGACCGCCGAATGGCTGGTCGCCGAAGGGGCGCGGCACCTCGTTCTCGCCAGCCGGTCCGGCATCCGCGACGAGGCCGTCGCGGCAGCGGTGGAAAAGCACCGGGCCGCCGGCGTCGACATCGAGGTCGCGGCGCTCGATGCAACGGATGCGGCGGCGGTGGCCACTCTTGTCCGTCGGATCGCGGCGGAGCGGCCGCTCGGCGGCGTCTTCCACATGGCGATGGTGCTCGACGACGCGCTGATCGCCTCGCTCGATGAGGCCCGCCACGCGACGGCGATCGACCCCAAGGTGAAGGGGCTCGAGGCGCTGGAGGCGGCAGTGGCGGATGTCCCGCTCGACCTCTTCGTGGTCTACTCGTCGATCACGGTCCCGCTCGGAAATCCGGGACAGGCGAACTACGTCGCGGCGAACGCCTGGCTCGAGGCGGCGATGCGCCGTCGCCGGGCGCGCGGCCTGCCGGGCCTCGCCGTCGCCTGGGGTGCGATCGCCGACGCGGGCGTCCTCGCGCGGGACATGAAGACGTCCGAACTCCTCGCGAAGAAGCTCGGCCGCCACGCGATCACCGCCTCCGAGGCGCTCGCCGGGTTGAAGGCGCTCCTCGCGGCCGGGGCGATGCGGCAGGGACCGGCGGTGCGCCTCGTCGGCAAGGTGGACTGGGCGGCGGCGAAGAAGGACCTCGTCCTGGCTCACGCGCCGGCCTTCGAGGACATCGCCGAGGAGGTGGCGCCGGGTGCCGCGGACGGCGATGCCGGCGATCTCGCCGAGCGGCTGAAGGCGCTTGGCGAGGCAGAGGCGGTGGCGGAGGTGACGCGCCTCCTCGCCGCCGAGATCTCGCGCATCCTCAAGATGCCGGTCGCCGAGGTGGACCCGCGCAAGCCGCTGACTGCGCTCGGCATGGACTCGCTGATGGGTGTCGAGCTGCGCATGGCGGCGGAGGCCCGGCTCGGGGTCGACATCCCGCTAATGTCGCTCGCCGCCGGGGCGACGCTCACCGACATCGCGCGTAAGGTCGTCGCCCGGCTTCGCGGCGCTGGCGGTGCTGTGACGGAAGAGGCGGAGGAGCTCGCGTCCCGCCACCTCGGCACCGACCTCTCCGCCGTCGACAATGTCGGCGAGCTCGAGGCGGCCTTCCGCGAGAGGACCTCGGAGATCAGGACGATTCTCGGATGAAGAAGCGAACGTTCGGCGTTCTGAAGGACGCGGCGAAGGACCAGCTCCTCGCCGCAGCGAGGGCCTCGCGCAAGGTGCAGCTGGAGCGCACCTTCGACCGCATGGTGCCGGAGGAGGCCGAGCGGCGGACGGCATCGAGCGCGTTCGATTTCGGGACGCTCCCGGAGGTGCGGCAGCTGAGGCTGCACCGCGCCGCGGCTGAGGTGCTGAAGATCGAGAGCCCGTTCTTTCGCTCCCACGAGGTGAGGGCGGCGGCGCACACGGTGGTGGGCGGGCGCGAGCTCCTGAACTTCTCGTCCTACGACTATTGCGGCCTCAACGGCGACCCGCGCGTGTCGGCGGCGGCGCTCGCCGCCGTCGATCGCTTCGGCACGTCCGTCTCCGCAAGCCGCGTCGTTTCGGGAGAGCGGCCGTTCCACCGCGAGCTCGAGCAGGCGATTGCCCGCTTCCTCGGCGTCGAGGACGCCGTGGCCATGGTGTCCGGCCACGCGACCAACGTCACCACCATCGGCCACCTCCTCGGGCCGAAGGACCTCATCCTCGCGGATGCGTTCATCCACAACTCGATCGTGGAAGGAGCCCGGCTCGCGGGGGCGACACGGCTCACCTTCCGCCACAACGACCTCGCGCACCTCGAGGAACTTCTCGCGGCGAACCGGCACAGCTTCAACCGCGTGCTCGTCGCTGTGGAGGGCCTCTACTCGATGGACGGCGACACGCCGCCGCTCGCCCGGCTGGTGCGGCTCAAAAACCGCTACGACGCCTGGCTCCTTGTCGACGAGGCGCATGCGCTGGGCGTCGTCGGCGCGACCGGCCGAGGGGTCGCCGAGCGGGACGGGGTCGATCCCAACGCGGTCGAGATCTGGATGGGGACGCTGTCGAAGACCCTGTCCTCGTGCGGCGGCTTCATCGCGGGGTCCTCGTCGCTGGTCGAGTACCTGAAGGCGACCGCGCCGGGGTTCGTGTTCTCCGTCGGCCTGCCGCCGGCGTCGTCGGCCGCCGCGCTCGCCTCGCTGGAGTGCCTCGAGGCGGAGCCCTGGCGGGTCGGGAAGCTCGCGGAGAACGGCGGCCGCTTCCTCGCCGCTGCCCGTGCCGCGGGGCTCGACACTGGAACCAGCGAGGGACTCGCAGTAATCCCGGTCATCATCGGCGATTCCATCCTCGCGGCCGTCGTCTCGCACCGGCTGATGGAGCAAGGGGTCAACGTGCAGCCGATCATCTTCCCGGCGGTGCCGGAGAAGGCGGCGCGGCTGCGCTTCTTCATCACGGCCAGCCATTCGGCCGCTGACATCGACGCCGCTGTCGAGAAGACCGCCGCATGCCTCGCGCGGACGCTGAAGGACGGCGAGGGGCTGAAGCAGCTGGCGGACAGCCTGGCGCGGTGAGCGGCCGCGCGACCGGTACCGCCTGACCCGATCTGCCGACCGGTCCGGTGGCGGCGGTGGTTTAATGGACGGGCGGCGGATTGCCGTCCGCCGTCTCCTGGAGAAGCGCTCTCGTCTCGTCGTCCAGCGTGGTCGCCGGAAGGTGCTCGAGCGCGAGCCGGGCGAACTCAGGAAGGCCCATGAGCATCGCGGAAACGCGGGCGACCTTGCCGGTGCGGCTCTCGATGCGGAACCACTTCATCCCGTGGTGGTAGCGGACGGACGTGACATCGCTCCAACGGATGTCGTCACGGCGCAGCAGGATCGTCCGGTAGTCGAAGCCCTCGCTACGGACATGAAGGTCCTCGACGAAGCAGCACGCGACCGTGCAGGCGCCCAGGATCGCAAGTCCGAAGACGATCGCGGTCATCCACCATGAGCCTTCGTCCGGGTGAAGGACGAAGAACAGGCCCAACCCCGTGAAGAGTATAACGCCGACGCTGCCGATGATGAACGTGCTCGTCGTGTGCACCAGGTTTCCGGCCTGAGCTCCGGTCCGGCGCTTCATCCGTGAGCGCGCCACCCAGCCCGTGCAGAGGGCCATCATGACGGCAAACAGCGCTCCCTGGAGTGGGAGCACCCACCAGGACCGCTCCATCGTTCGTGCCCCTCGTTTGTGCCCGGCGCTTGGATGGCGGCCACGGCGTCCCCGCGACCGAGGCCGCTTCGGCCCAACGCAGGGTCTCCAAGTGCAGAAGGCGTCTGGTCGACGCAATGGAGGCCGCTCGCGGATCGCCCGCGCGGCGCTCAGGTCGTGGTCGGGAGAGGCCGTCGTCAGGACGACGGCGGATCTGCGTCCCGCTCGTCCGGCACGATCGTCGCCTTGAAGCCGGGCACGAGCGCGTCGATGAGGGCGCCGGGGGCGAGCGGGGCAAAGGTCGCGAGGAGAGCGAAGGGGAGCGGGAAGACGGCCGTGCGGCGGCCGGCCTCCACCGCGCGGACGATTCGGCGGGCAGCGGCGTCGGGGCTCATCTCGAACGGCTTCGCGCCGATGTGGCGGGCGGACATCGGGCTCGTCACGAAGCCGGGGCAGACCACCGTCACCGCGACGCCGTCGGCGGCGAGGCGCGGCCGGATCGCGTGCGCGTAGGCGATGAGGGCAGCCTTGGTCGCGGAATATACGGCAAGGTCCGGCGTCGGCAGCAGCCCGGCGACGGAGGAGACGATGCCGATCCGCCCGCCTGCCGCGCGTCCGCTCCCGTCGCGCCCCTCCGCCGCGCGTCCGTCCGCCGCTCGCCCCTCTGCGCCTCGCCCGCCGATGCCGCGCCCGCCTGTGCCGCGCATCAGCGCCGCCGCGGCGCGGACGGTCGCGATGGTGCCGAGGAGGTTGAGGCGCACGAGCCGCTCGGTGTCCGCCGCCGTCTCGAGCTCGGCCGGCGAGGGCGGACCCGCGGAGAGTCCCGCGTTGGCGTAGAGCGCCACGAGCCGGCGGCCCGCGGCGGCCTCCTCCAGCCAGGCGCCGAAATCTTCGGACGCGAGGTTGAGCCGGGCCGGAAGCGCCTCGCCGCCGGCCGATCGGACGCGGGCCGCGGCCTCGGCGAGCCCCGCCTCGCTGCGGCCGACGAGGGCGATGGTGCGCCCCGGACGGGCGAGCCGGGCGGCGAGAGCTGCGCCGATGCCGCCCGAGGCGCCGGTGACGACCACCAGTTCCGGCGTGCTCGTTCCGTCCATTCCGGCCGCCTTCACCCCCGCCCGGCCGGCATCAGCCGCGGTCGCGCAGGAGCCGGGCCTTGTCGCGCTGCCAGTCGCGGTTCTTCTCCGTCTCGCGCTTGTCGTGCAGCTTCTTTCCCTTGGCGAGGCCGAGGGCGATCTTCGCCATGCCGCGGTCGTTGAAGTACATCCTGAGCGGGACGAGCGTCAGCCCCTCCTGGCTGATGGCGCCGATCAGCTTGTTCATCTCGCGCCGGTGCAGCAGGAGCTTACGTGGGCGCTTGGTCTCGTGGTTGAACTGGCCGGCTTCCTGGTACTCCGGGATGTATGCGTTGTAGAGCCAGAGCTCGCCGCCTTTCTCGCCCGCATACGACTCGGCGATCGTCGACCGGCCCTGCCGGAGCGACTTGACCTCCGTTCCCCGCAGCATGATCCCCGCCTCGACGGTGTCGAGGATCTCGAAGTTGAAGCGCGCCTTGCGGTTCTCCGCCGCGACGCGGTGGTTGGGATCGGACTTCTTGGCGGCCATGATCCCCTCCCGGATCTCCTCAGCGTCGGACAGCGCGGCCGGCGCGCCTTGGTCGGCGCAAACGGTGGAGCGCCGTCAGTAGGCGCAGACGGTAAATTGCGTGGCGTCGGACACCCAGCAGGCGCGGTCGCCGCTGTCGCGGTAGAACGTGCCGGGGAGCGGGATATTCCGGTTGCCGTAGTTGGCGAAGCCGTCCGCGACACCGCGGCCGACCATCGAGATCGTATACGTGGGTTTGGTCGGCGCGGAAATCGAGAAGCTGCCGTCACCGCCGAATGCGGTGAACTCGCAGGCATAGAAGCCGTCGTCGGTGTTGTAGCAGCGGGCCTGCCTGGCATCCGCGGGCGCCGCGGCGAGGATAGTGGCGATGGCGGCGAGTGTGGCGGCCGAGGCGGCGGTGCGGGCGGGCATGGGTTGGCTCCGGTGGGGACGGGCGAAGGCTAACGCTGCCGCCCGTCCTCCACCAGCGGCCCGGGCCGCCGCTGGCCAGCCTCACACCACCGCGGCCGTTAGCGGCCGCGTCGACGGTTCGCGAGCACCAGCGCGCCGACAAGGCCGAGCGTCGCCGCCGCGAGCGCGCTCTTGTGCATCTGCGCCTCGAGGAAGAGGCTTGTCGTGCGTGCGCCGACGGACGGGTTCGATGTCACCTCGTCGCCGCCGCGGGCAGTGGTGTAGAGGTTGTCGCGCATTCCCGGCCTCGGCGGGTTCTCGGACGTCTGCACCGCCTTGCCGATGAGCTCCATCGCAAGGTCCGTCAGCGTCGGGGCGAGGCTTCCCATCAGGCTCACCGCCGCGCCGCCGCCGCCGACGATGAGGTCGCGCACGTCGTGCTCGCATGCATGGGCGATCGCCTTGGCGACGAGGTCCGGATGGTAGGACGGCGGCGGGTTGGCGTTGCCGCGCGAGTCCATGTAGTTGCGCGCGTGCTCCATGTAGGGCGTCGCGATCGCGGCCGGCTTGATGAGCGTCACCGACACCGGCACCCCGGCCGCCTCCAGCTCCATCCTGAGCGCGTCGGTGATCCCCTTCACGGCGTGCTTCGAGGCCGAGTAGGGGCCCTGGTAGATGAGCGAGCGGTCGGAGAGGACGCTGCCGACGTTGATGAGCTTGCCCGGTCCGCCCTGCCGCTTGAACTGGCGGACGGCGGCGAGCGAGCCGCCGACGACGCCCCAGTAGTTGGTGTCGAAGAGGCGCTTCTGGTCCTCGAGGGGGACGTCCTCGACGGCGCCATAAATCGCGACGCCGGCATCGTTGATCCAGGTGTCGAGCCGGCCGAAGCGGGCGGCCGCCTCCGTCGCTATCGAGGCCATCTCATCGTGGTCGGCGACGTCGGCCGGCCGTGCGACCGCGGTGCCGCCGGCCGCCTCGATCTCGCCGGCCAGTCGCTCCAGA
>JAESGF010000182.1_pt1 | contig 42312 bp, 44 predicted proteins | sample 9269621 | NCBI WGS metagenome assembly JAESGF01 (sample SAMN14515066, study PRJNA621663) | algae metagenome | isolation source: Tolypothrix carrinoi HA7290-LM1 and co-occurring heterotrophs from dry rock... | place: USA: Makauwahi cave, Kauai, Hawaii | collected 2011-01-06
ACAGCGAGTTCAAGAGCTTCTTCCCCGACAACGCGGTCGAGTTCTTCGTCTCCTACTACGACTACTACCAGCCGGAAGCGTACGTCCCGCGGACCGACACCTACATCGAGAAGGACAGCTCGATTAACGAGCAGATCGACCGGATGCGCCACTCGGCGACCCGGGCGATCCTGGAGCGCGACGACGTCATCGTCGTGGCCTCGGTCTCGTGCATCTACGGCATCGGCTCGGTCGAGACCTATTCGGCCATGACGTTCTCGCTGAAGCCGGGCGACCGGCTGGACGAGAAGAAGCTGATGGGGGATCTCGTCGCCCTCCAGTACAAGCGCAACGACCAGGCCTTCGAGCGCGGCACTTTCCGCCGGCGCGGCGACACGCTGGAGATCTTCCCGGCCCACTACGAGGACCGCGCCTGGCGCATCTCGCTCTTCGGCGACGAGATCGAGGCGATCGTCGAGTTCGACCCGCTGACCGGCAAGAAGACCGCCGAGCTGGAAGGCGTGAAGATCTACGCCAACAGCCACTATGTGACGCCGCGGCCGACGCTCCGGCAGGCGATCAACGAGATCAAGAAGGAGCTGAAGGAGCGCCTCGACTGGCTGGTCGCCAACGGCAAGCTCCTGGAAGCCCAGCGCCTCGAACAGCGCACCACCTTCGACATGGAGATGATCGAGGCGACGGGCAGCTGCGCCGGCATCGAGAACTACTCCCGCTACCTGACCGGCCGCCGGGCCGGCGAGCCGCCGCCGACGTTCTTCGAATACATCCCGGACAACGCCCTGCTGTTCGTCGACGAGAGCCACCAGACCGTGCCGCAGATCGGCGGCATGTACCGGGGCGACTACCGGCGGAAGTTCACGCTCGCCGAGTACGGCTTCCGCCTGCCGTCGGCGATCGACAACCGCCCGCTCAAGTTCGAGGAGTGGGACGCCATGCGGCCGGACACGGTGCACGTGTCGGCCACGCCCGGCCCGTGGGAAATGGAGCGCTCGGGCGGCGTCTTCGCCGAGCAGGTGATCCGCCCGACTGGCCTGATCGACCCGCCGGTGGAGGTGCGCCCGGTCTCGAAGGACGGCTTCAGCCAGGTCGACGACGTCATCGACATGGTCCGCCAGACGGCCAACAAGGGCTACCGCAGCCTGGTCACCGTGCTGACCAAGAAGATGGCCGAGGACCTCACCGAGTACATGCACGAGCAGGGCCTGCGCGTGCGTTACATGCACTCCGACGTCGACACCCTGGAGCGGATCGAGATCATCCGCGACCTGCGGCTCGGCGCCTTCGACATCCTGGTCGGCATCAACCTGCTGCGCGAAGGCCTCGACATCCCCGAGTGCGGCTTCGTGGGCATCCTCGACGCCGACAAAGAGGGCTTCCTGCGCTCGGAGACCTCGCTCATCCAGACCATCGGCCGGGCGGCGCGGAACGTGGAGGGCAAGGTCGTCCTCTACGCCGACCACATCACCGGCTCGATGGAGCGGGCGATGGCCGAGACCCAGCGCCGCCGGGAGAAGCAGCAGCAGTACAACCTCGAGCACGGCATCACGCCCGAGAGCGTGAAGAGCCAGATCAAGGACATCCTCGCCTCCCCGTACGAGAAGGACCGCGTCACCGTGCCGGTGGGCGTCGCCGAGAGCGGCAAGCCGTTCATGGGCGACAACTTCAAGGCCACCCTGCGCGACCTGGAGAACCGGATGCGCGAGGCCGCCTCGAACCTCGAGTTCGAGGAAGCCGCCCGCCTGCGCGACGAGGTCAAGCGGCTCAAGCTGCTCGACCTGGAGTTCGCGGCGGACGCCCTGGCCGGCGACGGCGAGACCGGCGACAAGGATGCGGTTAAACGCGTCCGGGCCGAGGCGCGGGCCGAGAAGCAGGAGCAGTTCCGCAAAGGCCGCGGTCGGCGGTAGGGCGTCCCGGCCTCCCCTTTCTCCCTTGCGCGAGAAGGTGTGAGGCGGAGCCTGACGGATGAGGGGTGGCGCGGCGCGGCTAGCCGCGCGAGCACCCGCCAGGTCCACGGCTGTAGTGCTGCCCGCGCTTTCGCAGTTCGATCCGATCTCCCGGCCGGCAGGGCGACCCATCAGGCAAGCTGACCATTGCTAGCCCTTCCGGCGTGCGAACGCGGGCGACAATCCCACTGCTGAACTTCCGGATGTGGATCTCCAGCCCCATGACGGTCCCGTAAGATCGCTCCGCCGGTAGGCGATCGGACTGGAACTGGCAGGTGGCCAGCCCGATGAAGAGCACCGCTCCGAGAGCTGCGCCGATGGCGATCCCGAGCCCGGGCTCCTGCCTGTCACCGCGAATCGCCCGGCGGATGTTCCGCACGACCTCGCGCTCGTTCCGCCCCACCCAAGCCCCCGCTCAGCGTCACACCGGACGCCATCAAGCTCAAGTCCGTGGCAGCCGACAAGCTCCCCGCAAGGACGTAAAGCTTCGCCCCTTCTCTCCCTTGCGGGAGAAGGTGTCAGGCGGAGCCTGACGGATGAGGGGTTTCGCCACACTTAGGGGCGCGTACACCCCCCGAGGCCTGGCCCGTACCGCGTTCCTCGCTTCCACAATTCGATCCGGTCGCCGGGCCAGCAGACCGACCGTGGCGGCAGCTCCAAGGTCCGTTCGCCATCGGCGGTCCGCACCCGCGCCCGCATAGACGGCCCGCTGTCGCTCGCGGACACGTTCACGGTCAGCACGGTCCCATACACGACCTCTGCGGGACCTCTGGAGAACGCTCCGGTCAGCACGCCAAACCCGATCGCTAGGCCCGCGATCGCCGCGATCAGCAGCACGCCGACCAGCAGCCCCAGCGCGTGCCCCTCGCCCGCCACGAGCCGCATGCGCAGCAGGAGCTCGCTTCGCCCTCGCTCCACCTAAGCCCCCACCCCTGCGTCCCACCGGACGCCATCAAGCCTTAAGCCCATGGCAGCCAGCAAGCTCCGCCATGCGGGCGGGTCAAGGCCGGGCGCAGCCTGCGCCTTGAGGCGTCCGCAGGGCGGAGCCAACCTCCCCGCATGGGCGTGCCCCGTCCGAACCGCCTGACATCTGCACAGCTTGCCTTTAGGGTCCGCCCATGCCGCCGCTGCCCATGAAGCCCTTTGCCTTTCCTCATCGCCTACGTCGGTATCTACGCCGTGGGAATGTTGCCGACCGCCTTCGGCTCCCCAGTCGTTCCACTGCTCGGCGCCATCTGCTCGATCGCCGCACTCGCACTCGTCATGCTCTGGATGTGGCAGGCCCTCGGCGTCGCTGTGGCGGCGCTTTCGGCTGAAGACCCCGCTCGGCGCAATCAACAGCTCGCCGGCTGGCTGATCGTGGCCTTCCTCTTCGTGTTCGGCGTCAGCCTCGGCTGGCGCGTGGTCGCCAGTCCTCGTGAGATCGCGGTTGTCGATGGCGCGCTGCACCCCTTCGACGTCGAGAGCCTGACCGTCCTGTTCGGCTTCCCGGCCTACCTGTTCGCCGCCTGGCTGACGTCGATCACGATCTGCCATGCGGACGGCAGTCAAAAGCGGGGCGTCACCCTGCTGCAGATCGCCTACGCGCCGATCCTTTCCGTGTTCCTCTATCCGCGGCTGGATGCGCTGCAAGGTAAGGCGGAGGCGCACCGGTCGCGCTGAAGCCCTCGCAGTTCCGGCTAACCACCGGCCTCCTCACCCTTGGGGGAACGTGGCGCCGTAAGCGTCGGATGAGAGGTCACACAGCCGCACCACAGAACCTCTCCGCGCCACGCGCGCTTCAGCTTCCGGCGCTCCCACGGTGCCACCCCTCATCCGGCCTGCGCCGCAGGCCACCTTCTCCCGCAAGGGGAGAAGGACGCCTGACGGAGTTTCCGATGGACACCTTCACCGGCGGCTGCCTGTGCGGCGACGTGCGGCTCACGGCGACCGGCCAACCCTATCGCGTGGGCATCTGCCACTGCCTGGACTGCCGCAAGCACCACGGCGCCCTGTTCTTCGCCGCCGCCATCTTCCCGGCGGCCTCGGTCGCCATCGAAGGCGAGACCCGCCACTGGAAGAACCGCCATTTCTGCCCCCGCTGCGGCTCCTCCGTCTTCGCCCGCTACGACGACGAGGTAGAGGTGCACCTCGGCGCCCTCGACGCCCCGGACCAGCTCACCCCAACCTACGAGAATTGGACCATCCGCCGCGAGGCCTGGCTGCCGCCGTTCCCGCTGAAGCGCAGCCACGAACGCGACCGCGAGGGGACCGGCCGCCGCGAGGACTGAGCGCCCCTCGGGCCGCCGCTCCAACGCCGCCATGCGTCTTTTGGCAAACCTCAGCATTGCACGGACTTGTGAGCAGATGGGAGCAGCGTTTGGCCAGCAAACGGCGTAATTTTTTCTTGCCTGACGGGAACAGGCACAAACAATTCTAAGTAGGCGACCACAACTTCAACTCGAAATCAGGACGTCAGACCATGGACCGCAAGCTTCTTGCTGTCGTGTCGGCGACTGCATTCTTGGGTGCAGCACTGACCAGCCCCGGCGCCGCGAGCGCCCAGGATCAGGCGCAGATGAGGGTCGCCATCGGCGGCGTAGACCTCCGTTCCAAAGCCGGCGCCGAGGGGGCGCTCCGCCGCATCGAGACCGCGTCCGACCGGTTCTGCGAGAACTGGCGCGACCAGCGCGACATCGGCCGCCGGGCGCTCGCCCGCGAGTGCGCCCAGCGGATGACCTATCTGGCCGTCCGCGAGCTGGACGCCCCGATGGTGACGGCGCGCTACGAGCAGCGGACTGACGTGCCGATCCTGCTCGCCCGCTCCGACGTCCGGGCGCCGACGCGGCGCTGACCCCCGGACGAACGACGGCGACGGTGGAGGGCGGGGGCGCCCCGCCCCTCCCCCACAAGACGATCGAGGGATGAACATGAGACGAGCGCTCCTGTGGGCGGCGGCCGCGTTGCTGTCGTCGGCCGCCATGTTGGCCTCGGCCCCCTGGGCCCACGCCCAGCCCTACCGCGGCGCCCGGCTGCACGGGCTCAACATGACCACCGCCTCCGGCGCGGCCGAGGCCGCCCAGCGCATCGACCGCGCCGCCCGGCTCTACTGCGGCATGAAGGGCGACCGACGCCAGGCCTACGCCGACCGCGTCACCCTGACGTGCCGGCGCGACCTGACGGAGCGGACGATCCAACACATCGGCGCACCGATGCTCGACGGGGCGTGGCGGATGCGCGGGCCGCCGATGAACCCGATGGGGTGAAGCGACGCACGGCAACCGCCCGGCCGAACCGCGTCGGCATCTGCCACTGCCTCGACTGCCGCAAGCACCACGGCGCCCTGTTCTTCGCCGCCGCCATCTTCCCTGAGGCCGCGGTCGCCTTCGCGGGCGAGACCCGCGACTGGAAGGGCCGCCACTTCTGCCCTCGCTGCGGCTCGTCGGTCTTCGCCCGCTACGCCGACGAGGTGGAGGTGCACCTCGGCGCCCTCGACGCCCCGGACCAGCTCACGCCCACCTACGAGAACTGGACCATCCGGCGGGAGGCGTGGTTGCCGCCGTTCCCGCTCGCGCGGAGCTACGAGCGCGATCGGGAGAGCCAGGGGCAGACGGACGGGTAGCGCCCGCGCGTTTGCCAGTCCCTCTAGATGATCCAACCCGCCGGCAGCTTGCTCAGCTGCACGCCGACCAGCCAAGCCTGCGCGGAGCCGCCGCTCAAGGTCACCACCACGTCGTTCCCATACTCGACGACGCTATAGGTATAACCCGCCTCGACTTTCAGCCGGTCGCCCTCGGCGTAGTTGAAGTCGAGGATGCGATCGAGACCGGCTTCGCCGAAGATCGAGAACACGTCGGCCCCGCCGTTGCCTTGGATGGTGTCGTCGCCGCGGTCGCCCCAGATCAGGTCCGCGCCGTCGCCGGCCGCGATGTTGTCGTTACCCTGCCCGCCGCGGATCCAATCGATCCCCCCGCTGCCTGCCATGGTGTCGTTGCCCAGGTTGCCGTAGACCACGTTGTCCGACCAATCGGCGCCGCCGGTCATGCCGTTCGCCGCCAGCAGGTCGGACCCTGGCCGCCCACGACCCAGTCACTGCCCAGCCCGCCATAGACGGTGTCGTTGCCCGTGTTGCCGTGCAGGTCGTCGAACCCGTCCCCGCCCGTCAGGCTGTCGTTGCCGTCACCCCCGCGCAGGTAGTCGAGGCCCGCGCCGCCTTCGAGCGTGTCCGCGTCGCCCAGCCCGAACAGGGTGTCGCCGCCGGCATGGCCCGACAGCACGTCGCTGTACTGGGAACCGGTCATGTGGTCGTCGCCCGCGAACACCGTCCGCACCACGCTGGAGTCTTCGCCCGCCTCGATCCACCGGAGCATGTCGGCCATCGCCACATTCATCCCGGTGACCTCGAACACGAGCTGACCGTTGTAGGTCTGCTTCCAGCCGGTGATGACGCCACCGGCCAGATCGCCAGAGGCGGTGTAGAAGAAGTCGCCGGTGAACTCGTCCAGCCAATCATCGAAGCGCAGCGAGACGTAGTTGGGCCTGCCCGCGACGATGTCGGCCAGGGCGAGGTCCTCCACGTCAGGGTCGTTCACGTCGATGCCGGCGTCGCCGGCGACGAAAATGGCCATAAGCGGATACTCCCCTAGTGCGAGCCCGGCTCGCCCCCCATGCAGTGCGATTAGGCGAGCGGACAGGGCCGCGCCACATCGCGCGGAGCCGCCGTCGTCCCAGTCCCTTGGCGCACCCTACAATTGCAGAGCTTGTTCTGAACAGCGGCCATCGGACATGGGGCGCGCGGGTCGTTCCGCGCGCCGCTGGCCCGGACCGGCCCTAGATGATCCAGCCGGCCGGCAGGCCGCCCAGCTGCACGCCGACCAGCACCGCCTGGGCGCCGCCGCTCACGCTCACCAACACGTCCGCGCCCACCTGGGCCGTCGTGTAGGTGTAGCCGGCCTCGACCTTCAGCCGGTCGCCTTCGGCGGCGTTGAAGTCGAGGATGCGATCGATCCCGGCCTCACCGAAGATCGAGAACACGTCGGCGCCGCCGCCGCCCGAGATGGTGTCGTCGCCGCGGTCGCCCCAGATCAGGTCCGCGCCGCCACCGGCCGCCAGGCTGTCGTGGCCCTGGCCGCCGCGGATCCAGTCGACGCCGCCGCCGCCCGTCTGGGTGTCGTTGCCCAGGTTGCCGTACAGCACGTTGTCCGACAGGTCGTCGCCGCCGATCAGCACGTCGTTGCCCTGGCCTCCGACCACCCAGTCGCTGCCCAGGCCGCCGTTCACGGTGTCGTCGCCCACGTTGCCGTGCAGGTCGTCGAAGCCTTCGCCGCCCGACAGGCTGTCGTTGCCGTCGCCGCCCCGCAGATAGTCGAGGCCTGCGCCGCCTTCGAGGATGTCGGCGCCGCCCTGCCCCATCAGGGTGTCGTTGCCCGTGAAGCCCGCCATGGTGTCGCCGAACGAGCCACCGGTCATGTGGTCGGCCGCCACGAAGATGGTCCGCGCCGCGTCGGCGTCGTCGCCGTTCACCACCCAGTCGTAGAAATCCTCGAAGGTGATGTTCAGGCCGGTCAGTCGGAACACGGACTCGCCGTTGTAGGACTCCGCCCAGCCGGTGATCACCGCGCCCGAGAGCTTGCCCTCGGCGTCATACTGGAAGGAACCGGTGAACTCGTCCCGCACCCCATCCAGCTCCAGGGTGAAGGTGGTCGCGTGCGCACGACCGGCGAGGCCTCGGCCAGCAGGTACAGCTCCGGCTTATTGATATTCAGCCCGCCCAGTTCTCCGGTGACGAACACGGCCATACTCTTGAACTCCCCCACTGCGGGCGCGTGAGCCCGCTCATTGTTTGCCGACGGTCACCGCCCCGGCCGCGCGCTCGCGCCCCGACGCCCCCGGTCGATCACATCCTACAATTGCAGAGCTTGTTCAGAACAGCCGCTACCCGACATAGCAGCGCGCCGGTCATACCAGGCGCGCCGCTATGTCGAGCTCTAGATGATCCAGCCGGCCGGCAGGCCGCCGAGCTGTACGCCGACCAGCACCGCCTGGGCGCCGCCGCTCACCGTCACCACCACGTCGGCGCCGACCTGGGCCGTCGTGTAGGTGTAGCCGGCCTCGACTTTCAGCCGGTCGCCCTCGGCGTAGTTGAAGTCGAGGATGCGGTCGATCCCGGCCTCGCCGAAGATCGAGAACACGTCGGCCCCGCCGCCGCCCGAGATGGTGTCGTCGCCGCGGTCGCCCCAGATCAGGTCCGCGCCGCCGCCCGCCGACAGGCTGTCGTGGCCCTGGCCGCCGCGGATCCAGTCGACGCCGCCGCCGCCCGTCTGGGTGTCGTTGCCGAGGTTGCCGTACAGCACGTTGTCCGACAGGTCGTCGCCGCCGATCAGCACGTCGTTGCCCTGGCCGCCGACCACCCAATCGCTGCCCAGGCCGCCGTCGACGGTGTCGTTGCCGACGTTACCGTGCAGGTCGTCGAAGGCCTCGCCGCCCATCAGGCTGTCGTCGCCGTCGTTGCCGCGCAGGTAGTCCTGGCCGCCGCCGCCGAACAGGGTGTCGTTGCCGGCGTAGCCCCACATGCGGTCGGCGACGCCCGAGCCGTTGATCGTGTCGTTTCCGGCCAGGATGGTGCTGCGCGCGCCCTCGTTGTCGTTGGCCTGCGCCCAGCCGATGAAGGTCGCCACCGGCACGGAGAAGCCGGTCACGTCGTGGCGCATCACGCCGTTCTCGACCTCGCGCCAGCTGGTCACCGTGCCGCCGGTGATCTCGCCGTTGGAATAGGTGAACTGGCCGCCGAACTCATAAAGCCAGGTCCCGTCCTTCAGCACGAACGAGGTGGGCGTCGCGGTGATCGGGTCGCCCAGCAGCAGGTCGCTGATCTTCAGGACGTCGAAATCGATGCCGCCGACGCCGGCGTTGACGATAGCCATGGGGATGCGCCTCTACTCAAGGATGTGGCCGGCACTTGGCCAGCATCCCCGCGCGGGCACATCCCCTGTTTGGGGGATGAGGCCGGTCGGGCCGGCTAGCAGGCGTACTTTGGCCCGCGCGTCCCTCACTAACCCTACCCGCTAACCACACACCGTGGCGGGAAATCCCCACTCCCATCCGTAACAGCCTTAACTGGCGCCGTTCATGCCAGTGACAGGGAACCTGTGCTGTCAATGAGCGTAAGTTGAGACAGCTAGGGCCAGAAGATCGTCCGCAGCGGACCATGGTGGGACGCGGATCTTCGCAAGGTTCTGGGTTGGGGATTTGAGGTATTTGAGGATGTCACCGTCTCTCAGTGTGGTCGCCGATAACGACCTGAAGATCAGTCCGAACGTCTCGAAGACCGAGACCGTCGCGCAGCGTGTGAAGCGCCTGCAGCAAGAGGCGAAGCAGCTCGCCAAGGACCACATCAAGGCGCTCACCGCCCAGATCGTGGCCGTGGAAGAGATGGCCGCCGAGATCGCCGAGGGCGGCGAAGCCTATCCGCCGGGCGTCCGCGACCTGGCCCGCCGTCTGGTGGAAGACATGGACAGCCGCGTCCAGACCCTGGAAGCCATCGTCGCCCGCACCTAGGCGGCGCGCCCGATCTGGGCGAGGCGTCCCGTGTCGGGACGTGGGATGGTTACTGTGACCCGCATTGGCCGGTACGCGAGGGGCCGGCCGGCGGGCGCACAGGAGCACATCGGGGCTTCGACGGCGGCGGACGTGTCATTCCCGCGTGGTCGCGAAGCCCAGCCGGACGCAGCCGGCCGTTAACTGCGGTTCTTTAGATTACCAGCAAGTCCAGCCGCGGCGTCGTTCGCCGTGGGGCGCTGCTGTGCGCGTCCCTCCATTCAGGGGAGGGACGGAAGCGGGGTCAACCCGCGCCGGGCCGGGGTGTCGGCCGGCGCGGGGACCGGGCGGGCCCCCGGTTGGGGTTCAATGAGGGGCCCGCGCTGGACTAGAGCTTCTTCTCGGCGACGGTGACGGTATAGGCGCCGCCGCCGGGCGAGCCGCCCATGAAGCGGGCCGTGGGCGTGACCATCAGCAGATACTCGCCGTCGGCCGGCGCGGTGGCGTCGAAGGTGACCTTCTTCTCGCCCTTCTTGGCCTGGACGTAGCCCAGCGCCTTGCGGCCCTTGGCGTCGGTCAGGCTGACCGTCGGCTCCATGGTGTCGCATTCGAGGGTGACGGAGAGCGCCTGGCCCGCCTTCACGTTGGAGATCTTGTAGTAGTCGAAGGCGGCCGGCGCGGGGCCCGTGGCCTTGATCGGCGTGCCGACGGCGAGCGGGCGCTTGGCCATCAGCCAGGCCTGCTGGACGTCGGGATAGATGGCGTAGGTGGCCGACATCACCTTGCCGATCTCCGGGTGGTCGGCGTGATTGGCCTTCACATAGTCGGCCAGGTCCTGGGCGCTGGCGAAGGACAGGTCGGACGTCTCCTTCAGGAACGCCTCGCCGCCGATCGACTGCAGGGCGACGGCGCGGCCGGCCTGTTCGCCGATCTGCTTGCCGAACATGCCGACGAACGGGACGTTCTCGAGCGCCTTCTGGGCGGCGTACTGGCCGGCGAGGCCGGCGACCTGGCCGGTGGCCTTCACCTGCATCGACTTGGTGACCCAGCCCGACGTGGTGCCGTCGGTGGTGAACGGGCTCATGTACTTGCCCGTGTTGCCCTGGATGGCGTCTCCCGCAAACGCGGTGGACGCGAGCGAAAGAGCCGCGGCGCAGGCCGCGGCGAACAGAGTGGTGCGCATCTTGGTAGCTCCCCCATTTGAGGCCGGTCAGAGACCGGCGTTCCCCTCGGGACGAGCTTAAGCATGGGGGTGGCGGCGCCCGCCTCCCCCAGATGGGGTATAAGGCAGCGCTTGTTTTTGGAGGCCTAGTTCAGCAGGTCGCGGAACTCGGTGGAGCGGCGGAGCCAGGTGGCGGCGTAGCCGCAGATGGGGGTGATGGTGAGGCCCTTCGACCGGGCGTCGGCGCCGATGGCTTTCATCAGCCGGTCGGAGGCGCCGGTGCCGCGGAGCGCCGGCGGGGCGAAGACGTAGTCGATGTAGAGGACGCCGTCCTTCAGCCGGTAGTCGGCGTGGCTGGTCAGGCCCTGTTCGTCCATCTCGTAGCGGTCGCCGGTGTCGCGCAAAGAACCATTGGGCTCAGCCATGGCGAAGGTCTCCTCGGATCGCGGGTCTCGGGTGTGTAACCCCTCGCGGGGCAAGCGGCTCCCGCCTAAGCTTGGACGTCGGGAGGGAGTCGGCAAGATGCGGGCGGGTGTTTGGCCTGTGGCAGGTGCGTTAGGGGTGCTGGCGCTGGGGGCGACCCTGGCCGGCTGCGAGCGGCCGGCGGCGACGGAGGCGCCGCATCCGAGCGAGATCATGCCGAACCGGGCGCCGGGCCTGTGGCGCGAGGTGGTGACCGCCGACGGCTCGACCCAGACGATGCGCATCTGCCTCGATGAAGCGGCGGCGCGGCGGCTCAATCTGCTGGGCGACGAGCTGGGGCGGTTCGAATGCGTCGCCAACCGCAGCTGGAAGGACGGCGACGGCTGGTCGTTCGAGCACCAGTGCAACATGCTGGCCTACGGCCGCCAGGAGGCGAGCGGCCACGTGACCGGCGACCTGTCGAAGCGGTTCGTGATGACCGCCACGTCGCGGGTCGAGGGCTCGGCCTACGAGAAGGCCAACGGCCGTCACCAGACGCGGATCGAGGCCGTGCTGGAAGGCCCCTGCCCGGCCGGCTGGCGGCCGGGCGAGGTGCAGCTCGAGACGGGCGAGCGGTTCACCGTGCTGAACACGCGCCCCATGCGGTAGGGGCGATGCGCTGAGCGCCTAGGCCAGCTCCACCGCCATCGCCACGGCTTCGCCGCCGCCGATGCACAGCGAGGCGAGACCGCGGGTCTTGCCGCGCGCCTCCAGGGCGCTGAGCAGCGTCGCCAGGATGCGGGCGCCGGACGCGCCGATCGGGTGGCCCAGCGCGCAGGCGCCGCCGTTGACGTTCAGCTTGTCGCGGTCGAGGCCCAGCTCGCGCTCGGCGATCATGGCGACGACGGCGAATGCCTCGTTGACCTCGAAGAGGTCGACGTCGTCGACGCTCCAGCCGGCCCGCTTCAGCACTTTCTGCATGGCGGGGACGGGCGCGGTGGTGAACAGCCCCGGCTCGTGGGCATGGGCCCCGTGGCCGGCGACCCGGGCGACGATGGTCATGCCGAGCTTCCGGGCCACGCTCTCGCGGGTCATCACCAGGGCGGCGGCTCCGTCCGAGATCGAGCTGGCGTTGGCGGCGGTGATCGTGCCGTCCTTCGCGAAGGCGGGCTTCAGCGTCGGGATCTTGGCGGGGTCGGCCTTCATCGGCTGCTCGTCGTGCTCGACGACGGTGGAGCCCTTGCGATCGGTGACGGTGACCGGGGTGATCTCGCGGGCGAAGGCGCCGCTCTCGACGGCGGCCTTGGCCTTGGTCAGCGAGGCGATGGCGTAGTCGTCCTGCTGCTCGCGGGTGAACTGGTACTGGCGGGCGGTCTCCTCGGCGAAGGAGCCCATCAGCCGGCCGGGCTCGTAGGCGTCCTCCAGGCCGTCGAGGTACATGTGGTCGTACATCGTGTCGTGGCCGATGCGGGCGCCGCCGCGGTGCTTGGTCATCAGATAGGGCGCGCCGGTCATGCTCTCCATGCCGCCGGCGACGATGACGTCGGCCGTGCCGGCCGCCAGCGCGTCGTGGGCGAGGATCGCCGCCTGCAGGCCCGAGCCGCACATCTTGTTGACCGTGGTGGCCTCCACCGACTTCGGCAGGCCGGCGCCGAGCGCCGCCTGGCGGGCCGGCGCCTGGCCGAGGCCAGCCGGCAGCACGCAGCCCATCAGGATCTGCTCGACGGCGTCGGCGGGGACATTCGCCCGCTCGACGGCGGCCTTGACCGCGGCGGCGCCGAGCTCGGTGGCCTTCGCGCCCGAGAGAACGCCCTGGAAGCCGCCCATGGGCGTGCGGGCGTAGCTGGCGATGACGACGGGGTCGGTGTGCTGGGTCATGGGGTCTCGGACTACTGGTTGCGCACGGCGCCGGCGATGAAGCCGCCGCCGAGGACGCGCGTGGGATCTTCGGGCGCGTAGAGGACGCAGGCCTGGCCGGGGGCGACGCCCTCCTCTGGGACTGCGAAGACGACGCCGGGCTGGCCCTCCACGATGGCCAGGCGGCCGGGGAGCGGTTCGCGGGTGGAGCGGACCCGGGCGAGGACCGGCCGCGCGGCGGCGCAGGCCTTCTCCATAGAGGGCTCGTCGCCCAGCCAGTTGGTTTCCTTGAGGCTGAGCGCGCGGGTCAGCAGCGCCTCGCGCGGGCCGACGACCACGCGGCGGGCGTCGGCGTCGATCCTCACCACGAACAGCGGATCGCCCACGGCGACGTTCAGACCGCGGCGCTGGCCGATGGTGTAGCGGGTGACCCCGTCGTGGCGGCCCAGGACGCGGCCGTCCAGGTGCACGATCTCGCCGGGCTCGGCGCCCTGGGGGCGGAGCTTGTCGATGAGGGTCGTGTACTTGCCCTCGGGCACGAAGCAGATGTCCTGGCTGTCCGGCTTGTCGGCGACGGCGAGGCCCAGCTCGGCGGCGGCGGCGCGCACGGCCGGCTTCGGCATCCCGCCCAGCGGGAAGCGCAGATAGGCCAGCTGTTCGGCTGTCGTGGCGAACAGGAAGTAGGACTGATCCCGCGCCGGATCGAAGGCGCGATGGAGCTCGGGGCCGTCCCGGCCTTCCTCGCGCCGCACGTAGTGGCCCGTCGCCATGGCCTCGGCGCCCAGGTTGCGGGCGACGTCCAGCAGGTCGCGGAACTTCACCGTCTGATTGCAGCGGATGCAGGGGATCGGCGTCTCGCCGCGCAGGTACGCGTCGGCGAAGTCGTCGATGACCTGCTGCTTGAAGCGGCTCTCGTAGTCGAGGACGTAGTGCGGGACGCCCAGCGACTGGGCGGCGGTGCGCGCGTCGTGGATGTCCTGGCCGGCGCAGCAGGCGCCCTTCTTCTGAATGGCGGCCCCGTGGTCGTAGAGCTGCAGCGTCACGCCGACGACGTCATAGCCGGCCCGGGCCAGCAGGGCGGCGGTGACCGTCGAGTCCACGCCGCCGGACATGGCGGCGACGATGCGCGTCCCAACCGGCAGGCGCACGGCGTCGCGCGCGGCCTCGACGAGGCCGTCGGACAGACGGTCGGCCGTAATGGCCACGGGCACGCTGCAGACGCTCATGGGCGCTATGTAGCGGGTGGGCCCGGCTTTTTCGAGGGCGCGGGTGGTCTCACGGTTTTCCCGGAGCGCGGATTCGTGATCACGCGCTTGTCGCAGCTCGGGCGTAAGATGACATCCATCGCCGGCAAGTTCTGCATGAGGCGCCGGCGACCGAGAGACTGATACGGTCTCCCGCCTCCCTTCTGTTCAGCACAGGGGACGCGCCGTGACCTCCTACCGGATCTATGTGCTCAGCCCGCAGGACCGGATCGCCGGCCTGATCGAGGCGACGTTCGAGACCGACATCGCCGCCCTACGCCGCGCCGAGACCGAGCTCGCCGACCGCTATGCCTGCGAGGTGTGGGAGGGCGAGCGGCTGGTGGCGCGCCTGGGCGGCCAGCTGCAGCTTGGCCGGGGTTAGCGCAGCACGTTCAGCAGCGAGCTTTCCTGCAGCGTCGTGAAGACGTGGGCGGCCGACTGCACGGCGAGCTGGGCCTGCTCGAGCGCGGCGATCGCGGCCGGCATGTCGGCGTCGGTGATGTCGCCCATCATGGTCTTGAGCTGGTTGTGGCGGGTGGTGAGATCGTCGGCGACGTTCTCGACCCGCTTCTGGATCAGGCCGTTGCGGGCGGTGATGTTGGTCAGGTCCTCGCGCAGGCCGTCCCAGGTGGCGAGCTGGCCTTCCAGGAAGGTCCGCTGGGCGTCGGTCATGGCCCCGGTGAACGGGCCCGACGCGCCTTCGTGGAAGGTCTGGAGGGTCTGGAAGGCGGTCAGCAGGTCGGTCCCGAGGTCGCTGGCCAGCAGGCCCAGCTGGACGCTGGTGGCCTCGTCGACCTTGGCGCTGGTCTTGAACTGATCGTTCTCGAACCAGCTGGCGATGGGCTGGACCGGCAGGGCGGTGAGCTCGGACATGGCGGTGGCGGTGACGGGCCGGGTGTCCACCTGGCCGCCGGCGAAGACGTACTTGCCGCCGTAGCGGGCGTTCATGCCCTCGATGGCGTTGCGGAACTGCGCCTGCAGGTCCTCCATCAGGGTGTCGACGCGGCCCGAGGCCAAGGCGTCGGCGATCGCCTGGCGGGCGTTGAGCGCCGCATCGGTCGTCTGGTTCAGGGCTGTGTCCTGGGTCGCCAGCCGCTCGGAGATGAAGGTGTTCTGGTCCTGATAGACCTCGATGCGAGTCTTCAGCGAGCGCATGGCCGTCAGCATCTCGGCGTCGCGCGCATAGTCCTTGAGGTCCGAGCCGTTCTTCTGCGTGGCCACGGTTTCGCCGGCCGCCATCTGGCGCTGCTGCGCGGACAGCAGGTTGGCGAGGACGGCCGAGTAGTTGCCGGGGGTCGAGACGCGGGTCACCATCGCTTCAGTCTCCTCACACCATGCCCAGCAGGACGTCGTAGAGATCCTTCGCCGCCTGGATCACCCGGGCCGAGGCGTTGAAGGCCTGCTGGTAGGTCGTCATGTTCACGAGCTCTTCGTCGATGTTCACGCCCTCGACCGACTGGCGGCGGGCGGTGGCCTCGGTCATGACCGCCGAGGCGCCCTCCTTGCGGGTCTCGGCGGCGGCGGCGTTGCGGCCGATCGAGCCGCCGAACTCCGAGGCGTAGCGCGACACGGTCATGGTCACGTCGCCCAGCGAACCGGCGGCCTGGAAGGCGGTCGCCACGTCGCCGGCCTGCGACAGCGCGAGCGCGCCGCGACCGTCCCCTGCCCGGATCAGCGGCTGACCCGCGGCGACGGTGAAGTCGAGCTTGCCGAACGCGAGGCGGGTGGGATCGCTGTTCAGGATGGTGTCGACCTGGAAGCGGCTGGCGCGGCTGGACCGCTCGAGGGCGCCCAGGCCGAACAGCTGGCTCATAGAAGGGCCGCCGGCGCCGCGCTGAGTGTTGTCGGTGACCACCGAGACCTCGGCCTCGGTGGGCGGGGTCCCTTCGAAGCTGAGGTTGCCCTTCGGATCCAGGCTGAAGCTGCCGTAGAGGCCGACGCCGCTGGTGGTGTTGTTCAGGGCCAGCAGCAGGTCGTTCATTGTCGCGCCGGCGGGCACGGTGACATTGACGTCGCGGAGCGGCCGGCCGTCCGGGCTGGAGAGCCGGAGCGAAATCTGCTGGCCGGCGGTGAAGCCGTGAGCGTCCGTCGCCCGCAAGCCCGTGTCGTAGTTCGTGAAGCCGTTACTGCGGATCAGGTCGTTGAGGCCGAAGAAGTGCGAGAAGGCGCGGCCCGACTTCTGCGATGTGCCTTCGTCGACGGCGAGCGTGTTCGTGCCCGCGGCGGTGATCGACATGGCGCCGTTGGTGAAGCCGACCGTCGCCTGGCCGCCGAGCTGGGCGTTCACGGTGGCCAGGAAGGTGGCCGGCGTGAAGGCGACGGGCGGGCCGCCGTTGGCGCTCATCGTGCCGGCGGTGAAATCGATGTCGACCCGGCGGGAGAGCGCGCCCGCGGCGTCCATCACGGCGACCGTCGTTGCGCCGCTGAAGCCGCTGATGGCGGTGGGCAGGTCGAGGCCGGTGTTGCGGCCGGTCAGGGCGCCGGGGGCCGGGTAGGCGACCGAGGCGTTGTGAGCAGCGTTGATGCGATCTGCGGCGCGCGAGAGGAACTCGCCAAGCTGGTCGGAGAGCTGCGGCAGCTCGACGTCGCGCAGGTCCATCAGGCCCCGCAGTTCGCCGCTGGTGATCTCGATCGGCATGGCGGCCGAGGTGGGCGACGGCTGGGCGGTGATGTAGCCGGGCGTCGTGTCGCTTCGGACGTACGACAGCTTGGCCGCGAGGCCGTCGCCGGCCAGCAGAACGCCTTCGGTGGAGCGGACCGTCACGCCGCCGGACTCGCGCGGCGTGATACGCACGTTGGTCAGCGTCGACAGCTCGTCGAGCAGCTGGCTCTGGATGTTCTCGGAGCCCGAGGCGTCGGCGTTGACCAGCTTGGCGCGGCTGATCTCGGTGTTCAGCTGGTTGATCTGCGACAGAAGGCTGTTGGCCCTCTCGACGTCGGCGATGATCTTGGTCTCGATGGTGCCGCCCAGCTCGTCGAGCTGGCTGTTGATGCGATCGGCCTCGGCCAGGAAATCCTGCACGTTCGACAGGGACTGACTGCGCAGCAGGGTCGACGAGGGATCGTCAGCCGCGGTCGCGAAGGCGCCGAAGATCGAATCCAGCCGGTTGAAGAAGAACGTGTCGCTGGACGGGTTGCCGAACAGGCTCTGCGCATTGTCCAGGTACTGGGAGACCATCGCCCAGCGGCTGGAGTCTGACGCCGCCGTCAGGCTGGCCATCTGGAGGTAGTCGTCGGTGATCCGCTTCACGCCCTGGACGCGGACGCCCATGCCCACGCCGTCGACCACCAGCGGCTGCTGGTCGATGGCCTTGCGGACGTAGCCCGGCGTGTTGACGTTGGCGATATTGTCCGAGACCGCGCGCAAGGCGGCCTGGGCCGCGTTGAGGCCCGAGGACCCGGTCTGCAAGGTGACGTTCAGCGACATCGCTTAACGCTCCGCCCGGCAAAGGCTCACCATCAGGCCCGGCGGATTCTGCCGGGAGAAGGGTGAACGCGCGCGTACGCCGCCGGGAAAAACCTAATCGTTTCAAGGGTGGGCCCTTCTAGGCCCGGTGAGCTTGAAGCAAGCAGCGCAATTCCGGCGCCAGAGCCGGGCGGGCGTTTCTGCAGCCCGGCGCCGGGGTGGCCCGGCGCCAATGGCAAGGCGGCAGGGAACGCCCCATCGGCCCGGCAATTTCCGCCGTTGCACGGGGTGGGACCTGTGAGCACCGAACAGACTTTGTGTCGCCTTTTCATAGACTTGGCATTCTGGCGCGAAGGTTGCTCCGGATCGGTCGAATGGACCCGGCGCAGGACGCGCTGACCACCCAAGCTGGTTTTCCGAACACCCCATGACCGCGTCTGCGATCAATCCCGTCACTACGGCCCTGCCCGGTCTCGCCGGCGGCGGGAACGGTCAGGCCACGGGTCCGCTCGCCGGCTTCGAGGCCCTGCTGGCCGCGCTGTTCGGCGACGCCGACATCGCGGGGGTCGTCGACGGCGCCGCGCCCGGCGGTCCGACGCCCGTCGCCAGCGGGGCGCCGACGATCCGCGCGTCCGACGCTGTGGTCGCGCCGCTGTTCGTGGGCTTCGAGGACGCCACCGGCCTGCCGCCCGCCCAGACCGAAGACGCCACGCTCGCGGGCGAAGACGCCGCCGCGACGTTGGCCGTCCCCGACGCGCTCCTGGCGATCGTCGCAGCTCCGACGGCGTCCGCGCCGCCCGTGACAGAGACGACCGCCGCGGCGCCGGAGGCCGGCAAGTCCGCGGCCGCGAGCACGGTCGCACCGGGCGGCGCCGACGCCCTTGCCGCGGCGGACGCCGAAAACCAGGCCAAGGCCCAGGCGGATCCGAGCTGGACCGAACAGGCGCCGGCCAAGCCGACGGCCACGGCGACCCCGGCCGCCGCCCAGGTTGCGCCGCAGGTTGCGCCCCAGGCGCCCTCCCCGACCGCTCAACAGGCCGCGCCGCACAACGCGCAGCCAGCGGCCCAGCACGCGCCCCCGCCGGCGGCCCTGACCGGCCAGCCCGCCGAGGCGGCCGCCAAGGCGCCGGAACCCGATCCGATCACCCTGCCGCTGCCGCCCGAGGCCCTGGCCCAGGCGAGCGCGCGGGACGAGGTGACCCGCGCCGCGGACGCGCCGCCGGCCATGCCGCTGTCCAAGAAGGACAAGGACAAGAAGGGCGCGGTCACCGAACGCAGCGCGGAGGCGACCGAAACGTCGGCCGAAGCCGCCCCGTCCAAGGGCGCGCCTGCCGCCGCCACCGGCTCCGCGACCGCAGGCAAGGGCGATGTAGCGGTGGCCAAGGCGCCCAAGGTCGAGACGCCGGAGCCGGAGGCGCGGAAGGTCGAGCTGCCCGACGCCGTCGAGCAGTTGCAGGCCGCCGAGAGCCGCGGCGAAAGCCACAGCACGCAGGGCCCGGGCGCCGCGCCGCACGCGGTGCGCGGCGCGCCCGAGACCGTCGCCAACCTGGCGGCCCAGATTATGAAGAAGCTGGATGGCCGCTCCACCCGCTTCGACGTGGAGCTGGACCCGCTGGGCCTCGGCAAGGTCGATGTCCGTGTCGAGATCGGCGCCAACGGACGGATGACCGCCTCGCTCAGCTTCGAGAACCCGCAGGCTGCGGCCGAGCTGAAGTCGCGGTCGGGCGAACTGCATAAGGCGCTGGAGCAGGCCGGCTTCGACCTGTCGGGCGGCATGTCGTTCGACGTCGCCGGCGACCACGGGCACGCGCGCCAGGACTGGGGCGACGGGCAGCAGAGCGGCTTCCGCGGCCGCGCCTTCCAGCAGGCGCTGGAGACCGCCAACGACGCCGACCTGGCCGTGGCCTCGGGCGAGCTGAGGCTGAGGCGCGGCGTGACCGCAGGCGTGGACGTGAGGATCTGACATGGTCGACGCCGTTTCCGGAACAGGTACGGACACCAGCGCCATCGGCCGCACGCGGCTGGCGGAGAGCTTCGACACGTTCCTTTCGCTGCTGACCGCGCAGCTGAAGAACCAGGACCCGCTGTCGCCGCTGGATTCCAACCAGTTCACCCAGCAGATCGTGCAGATGACCGGGGTCGAGCAGCAGCTGCTGACCAACGACCTGCTGAAGTCGCTGGTGAGCAACACCACCAACGGCGTCTCCACCGCCGTCAGCCTGATCGGCAAGGAGGTCCGCGCGGCCACCACCGACGCCAAGCTGCAGAACGGCAAGGCGGAGTGGGTCTACACCCTGCCGCGCGACGCCAACGACGTGAAGATCGAGGTGCTCGACTCGCGCGGCAAGGTCGTGAAGGTCCTGCCGCCGGTCGACAAGGGCACGAAGGCCGGCGACCACAAGGTCAGCTGGGACGGCAAGGACGCCAACGGCACGAAGATGCCCGATGGGATCTACAGCCTGAGGGTCAGCGCCAAGGACAGCGACTTCGCCACCGTGCCCGCGATGGTCTCGATCGAGGGGATCGTCACGGGCGTCGAGCAGTCGAACGGCGAGACGCTGATCACGGTCAACGGGGCTCCGGTCCTGGTGGAACCACATCACCACTATCAAACAGGCCCAGACCACGCCGCCGCCCTCGGGCACGGACAGTGGAACGAACACCGGTGCGGACACGGAGGACGATACCTCCACGCCGCAGCCGGCGGACGCCTAGGCCTGCAACAACAACCCGGACGGCAGAACGTCGTCTCCACCGGCGGCTCGCAGAGCCGGCCCTCCGCAGGAAGCGGATCCAATGGAGAAGAACGGAACTAAGCCATGAGCATCAATTCGGCCATGCTCGCAGGCGTCTCGGGGTTGGTGGCCAACTCCTCGGCGCTGGCGGCGATCTCGGACAACATCGCGAACGTCAACACGGTCGCCTACAAGCGCAACCAGGTGAACTTCGCCAACGTGGTCACGGCCCAGGCGGTGAAGGGCAAGTACTCGGCCGGCGGCGTGCAGAGCGTGACCCGCCAGTTCGTCAGCCAACAGGGCCTGATCCAGGCCTCGGGCTCGACCACCGACCTGGCCATCTCGGGCGACGGCTTCTTCGTCGTCGCGCAGAAGGGCCTGGGCCTCACCCCCGCCGACAACCGGGCCTTCACCCGCTCGGGCTCGTTCGGCGTGGACAGCGACGGCTTCCTGGTCAACGACGCCAACCTCTACCTGCAGGGCTGGCCGATCCAGGCCGACGGCACGTTCAACGTGAACCCGTCCGACCTGAACGAGATGGCCTCCATCAACGTCAAGAACCTGGGCGCGGCCGTCGCGCCGACAACGACGCTGGGCGTCAGCGCCAACATCAACAAGGACGGCACGGTCTCTGCCCAGGAGGCGACCTACAACGGCGCCGCCGCGGCGACCTCGATGGCCGAATATGCGAACAGCAACGGCGCGACCGGCGTCCGTCCGGACTTCGTGATCGAGATGAACGTCGTCGACTCCGCCGGCGGCAGCCGGAAGGTCGCGATGTCGTTCCTGAAGGACAACGTCGCCAACGCCTGGCACGCGGAAATCTACGCCGTGCCGGCGAACTCGGTGGACCTGGCCGCCGGCGTGCCGCCCGGTCAGCTGGCGCGCGGCACGGTGAACTTCAACGCCGACGGCACCATCAACCTGGCCACCACCACGGCGGCGCTGCAGACGCTGAACCTGAACGCCTCGGCCGGCGCCACGCCGCGCTGGGCCGCGGGCCTGGGTCTGGCCGCCCAGTCGCTGGACCTCGACCTGGCCAAGCTCAGCCAGTACTCGGCGACCTCGACGGTCAACTCGATCGCCTCGGACGGCGCGGGCGTCGGCAACGTCATCGCCATCGAGGTGGACGAGGACGGCATCGTCTCGGCGATCTACGACAACAGCCAGATCCGCCGGATCGCCAAGGTCGGCATCGCCACCTTCCCGAACCCGAACGCCCTGCGCTCGGTCAGCGGCAACGCCTACCGGCCAACGATCCCGGCCGGCGAGATGACCATCAAGGAACCGGGCGTCGGCGGCGCGGGCGCGATCTCGCCCTCCAGCCTCGAGGCCTCGACTGTCGATCTTTCGGCTGAATTCACGGGCCTGATTGCAACGCAGAAGGCCTATTCAGCATCCTCTAAGATCATCACAACTGCAGATCAGATGTTGGAAGAGCTTATCAACATCAAGCGGTAAAACTTCCCGTTAGCATAGGTTAACCGGCGTAAACGGTTAGAACAGTATCAATTTGGTACACGGGGGAGTGTATGGTTAGGTGTTTCTTTACTGTAGCGATTCAGCGGCCGGTAACGGGCGCGGCCTATTGTCCCCATCAACAGTGATGGTGGGAAGGCTAGAATAGCCATGTTGCAACAGACGCAGCAGCTGCGCACGAACAGCCGAGGCGAGAGCTATGTCATCGGCCCGACGGGTGCGCCTTTGACGATCAAGGACCTGCCGCCGCCCAACACGGGCCGGTGGGTCATCCGCCGCAAGGCGGAGGTGGTCGCCGCCGTGCGCGGCGGGCTGATCTCGCTCGAGGACGCTCTCGAACGGTACACCCTGACCAGCGACGAGTTCCTGTCGTGGCAGCGTTCCATCGACCGTCACGGGATGGCCGGCCTCCGGACCACCCGCCTGCAACAGTATCGCTGAACCGCCACTTCCCCCGGACAGGTTCGCGAAGTACCGGCCGCGCCCAACCCTCCGGGCGCGGCCGTTTTCTTTTGCGGCGTCCTCAGGCAACGTCCGGCCGCCTGAAGGAGACGCCCATGACCGGTCCCGACCGCCGCCACCTGCTCGCCGCCGCCGGAGCGCTGGTCGCCACGCCGGCCGTGGCCGCGACCTGCGGCCCGGTCGACGGAGCGGCGGAGGCCGCGGCGATCCGCAAGGTGATCGCCGACATGGAGGCGGCGTGGAACCGCGGCGACTTCGAGGGCTACATGGCCGGGTTCCTGAACCCCGGCGTGGTGTTCGTCTCGCGCGGCAAGTTCCAGGACGGCTGGCAGGGGACGCTGGACCACTATATCCGCGACTATGGCGGCGCGCCGGGCTCGCAAGGGGCGCTGCATTTCCACGACATCAAGGTGGAAATGCTCAGCGCCGATGCGGCGCAGCTGATCAGCCGCTACAAGCTGACGGGCGGCCGGCGGGCGCAGGAAGGGATCAACACCCGGCTGATGCGCAAGGTGGCCGGGCGCTGGGTGATCGCCCTCAACCACGTGTCCTCGATCGAGCCTAGCTGAGCTTCCGCACGAGAACGGTGATGCGCTCGCGCTCGCCGGGCCGGCGTTCCACCAGCAGGCGGGCGACCTGGGCGTCGTCGTGGAAGGCGTAGCCCTTGATGGCGTCGAGGATGGCCTTGGCCAGGTTGTCGAGGTCGAGCCACGGCGGATCGCCGACGTATTCCATGCCGATTTCAACGGCGAACTCGCCCCAGGCGGGCCGCGAGCCGCGCCAGGCCTTGCGGAAGAACTCGTAGATCAGCGGCTTGTAGTACTTGGCCTGGGTGGTCAGGCCGTCGACCGTCACCTCGAGCAGGCCGTCGGCCTCGCGGGCGCGCACCTTGCCGTGGGAAGTCCAGCTGTCATCCATCGCCGCCTTGATAGCGTTGGGGCGCCTTGCAGTCTCGCGCCGTCTCGCTAAACCGGCGCGGCCAGTTCCTTTGGAGATCCCGCCGTGAGCGCCACCCGCACCGAGACCGACACCTTCGGCCCGATCGACGTCGCCGCCGACCGGTACTGGGGCGCGCAGACGCAGCGCTCGCTAGGCAACTTCAAGATCGGCTGGGAGCGCCAGCCGAAGCCGGTGATCAAGGCGCTGGGCGTGGTGAAGCGCGCGGCCGCCGAGGCCAACATGGAGCTGGGCAAGCTCGACCCCGAGATCGGCAAGTACATCGTGCTGGCCGCCCAGGAGGTGATCGACGGCAAGCTGGACGACCACTTCCCGCTGGTGGTCTGGCAGACCGGGTCCGGCACCCAGTCGAACATGAACGCCAACGAGGTGATCTCGAACCGGGCGATCGAGATGATGGGCGGCGTGATGGGCTCGAAGACGCCCGTCCACCCGAACGACCACGTCAACATGAGCCAGTCGTCGAACGACACCTATCCGACGGCCATGCACATCGCCGCGGCGGAAGAGGTGGCGCGCTCCGTGATGCCGGCGCTGGAGCACCTGCATGCGGCCCTGAAGGCCAAGACCGAGGAATTCGCCCACATCATCAAGATCGGGCGGACCCACACTCAGGACGCCACCCCGCTGACGCTGGGCCAGGAGTTCGGCGGCTATTCGCACCAGGTCGCCATGTCGGTGCGCCGGATCAAGGAGACGCTCTACGGCCTCTACGAGCTGGCCCAGGGCGGCACGGCGGTGGGCACGGGCCTGAACGCGCCGGTAGGCTTCGCCGAGCTCGTGGCCGAGAAGATCGCCAAGATCACCCACCTGCCCTTCGTCACCGCGCCGAACAAGTTCGAGGCCCTGGCGGCGCATGACGCCATGGTGTTCAGCCACGGGGCGCTGACGGCGGCCGCGGGCGCGCTGTTCAAGATCGCCAACGACCTGCGTTTCCTGGGCTCGGGCCCGCGGGCGGGCCTGGGCGAATTGGCGCTGCCGGAGAACGAGCCGGGCTCGTCGATCATGCCGGGCAAGGTCAATCCCACCCAGGCCGAGGCGCTGACGATGGTCTGCGCCCACATTATGGGCAACCAGACGGCGATCGCCTTTGCAGGATCGCAAGGCCACTTCGAGCTGAACGTCTTCAACCCGGTTATGGCCTACAACTTCCTGCAGTCCTGTCGCCTGCTGGCCGACGGCGCCATCAGCTTCACCGACAACATGGTGAAGGGCACCGAGGCCCGTGAGGACAACATCCGCCAGAACCTTGAGCGCTCGCTCATGCTGGTCACCGCGCTGAACGGCAAGCTGGGCTACGACAACTGCGCCAAGATCGCCAAGGCGGCGCACAAGAACGGCACGACGCTCCGCGAGGAGGCCGTCGGCGGCGGCTACCTGACGAACGAGGAGTTCGACGAGTGGGTGCGCCCGGAAAAGATGATCTCGCCGGGCTGACGCCCGTCCGGATTTTCGAAACAGAATGGCCCGGGGCACCCCCCGGGCCTTCTTCATTTCTGTGAGCCGCCCTACTCCGCCGCGTAGACCACCGGGTGGTGGTGGGCCCAGAGGTGGGCGCGGTAGCTCTCGAAGCACTGCTCGCCGCAGATCAGGCGCATCATCGCGCCCTCGGCGATGTGGCGGGCGCAGGTCGGGTTCTCGCTGACCAGCGGGATCAGCGCCTCGGCGTTCCAGGCCTTGGAGTGCTCGACATCGAGCTGGGCGTGCAGCTGGAAGTACTTGCGGCCGGCCGGCTCGACGCCCAGACGCTTCAGGCCTTCCGAGACCATGGCCACGCGGGTCGGCGCCGTCAGCTCCACCGCGCCGAGGGCGCCGATCGACTGATAGACGTAACGCCGCGTCGTCGCGAACGCGGTCATGGTGTTGGCCAGGCACAGGGACTGCCAGGCGGTGCCCTCGATCGACGGCGTCAGGCCCAGGAGCTGGATCGTGCGGTCCAGCATCGGGCCGTGCATGCCGCCCTCGTTGCCGCGGCCCATCTCGTCCCAGTAGTTGCGGGCGAGTTCCAGCTTCGGCCGGACGGGCAGCTTCACCTGGGTGTAGGCGACGAGGTCGTCGAAGCCGGCCTCGCCCGCGGCTTCCTGGGTCAGGAACCACTTCATCTGCTCGAGGCTGGCCTCGCCGGCCAGCCAATCGAACAGCGGGTCGTACTGGCCGGGGCCGCTGTCCTTCAGCGCCTCGAACCAGGCGATGAAGCCGTCGGGATCGTCCGGCACGTCCTCGACCAGCGGAGCCACGAGGGCGCGGAACGCCTCGATGAAGGCGCCTTCCAGCCGCAGCATGCGGGTGTCGCGATTAAGGTCCGCCAGCCAGTTCGAGCCGGCCAGCTGTGGCGCCAGCCGCTCGTGGTTCCAGTGGGCGAGGCCCAGGTGAAGCGCTTCGGCGTCAGGGAATTCGGGATTGAACGCGCCCAGGCGCGCCAGTCTCGTTCCAGGAAACATGTAGAACCTCCGTCCGGACCGGAGGAGCGCGTAAAAGGAAGGCTGGTTCCAGTGTCGGCGGGGCGACTCTGGCTAGTTTCAGGGCAGTTTCCCGGCAGTTTCCCGGGCGGCTTCAGGCCTGTCGGCGGACCGCGAAGTCGGCGAGATCCTCAAGGGCCGGACGCCAGCTGTTCGACGGGAAGTCGGCCAGCGCCGCCTTGGCCGCTTCGGCATAGCGCGAGGCCAGCGCCAGCGTGTCGTCGAGCGCTCCCGTCTGCGCCATCAGCTCACGCACGCGCTCAAAGTCGGCGTCGGTCTGCTCGCGGCGGTCGACGGTGCGGACCCAGAAGTCGCGCTCGGCCGTGCCCGTGCGGGCCATGGCGTAGAGCAGCGGCAGGGTGACCTTGCCTTCGCGGAAGTCGTCGCCGGCGTTCTTGCCGAGCGTGCCGGCGTCGCCGGAATAGTCGAGCGCGTCGTCCACCAGCTGGAACGCCAGCCCCAGGTCCTGGCCGAACTTGCGCAAGCTGCGGCAGCGCTCGGGCGAGGCGCCGGCCGAGATGGCCCCGGCCTCCGCCGCGGCGGCGAACAGCTCGGCGGTCTTCGCGCCGATGATCTCGATATAGACGTCCTGGGTCAGGTCGAGGTCGTGGCTGCGGGTGAGCTGCAGCACCTCGCCCTCGGAGATCACGCGGCTGGCGCGAGCCAGCACTTCCAGGGCCGGCATCGAACCGGCCGAGACCATCAGCTCGAAGGCCCGGGCGAACAGGAAGTCGCCGACCAGCACGCTGGACGGCGCGCCCCAGATCAGGTGGGCCGCCACGCGGCCGCGGCGCAGCTCGGAGCTGTCCACCACGTCGTCGTGCAGCAGGGTGGCCGTGTGGATGAACTCGACGGCGGCGGCGAGCTTGAGGCAGGCGTCGTCGCGGGCCCCGGCGAGGCGCGCGGCGCCCACGGTCAGGAGCGGCCGCAGCCGCTTGGCGGAGCCGGCGATGAGGTGATCGGCCAGCGCCGGGATCACCGGCACCGGGCTGTCCATGTGCTGGCGGATCAGGGCGTCGACGGCCGCCATGTCGGGGCCCGCCAGCTCCAGCAACGTGTCGATGGAGGGGGCGGTGCGAACGATGGCCTGGGCGGCTTCCAAGACGAAGAAATCCTTAGCGACGTAAGCGTCCGGGCCCCGTCCGTCCGCCGTTTGCCGGGACAATGGTGACGCGCTAGGTCACGGTCAAGCGACCGACACGCGCAGGTCTCGCCTTCTAGCAAGGGCCCGGCATGGACGCCACGGCAGACACCACCGAAGACCGCCTGCTGGATGGCCGGGTGCGGCTGCTGCAGCCGGCCAGGGGCTATCGCGCCGGATTGGACGCCGCGTTGCTGGCGGCGGCGTGCGACGCGGCTCCCGGTCAGCGCGTGATCGAGGCCGGCTGTGGCGCGGGCGGGGCGCTGCTGGCGGCCGCGGCGCGACGCCCGGAGGCCCGGTTCGTGGGCGTCGAGCGCGACGAGACCGCGCGCGTGCTGGCGGACCAGAACGTCGGGCTGAACGGGCTCGGCGAGCGGGTGGAGATCCTGGCGGGCGACGTGAACGTGCCCTTCGCCAAGCTGGGCCTCGAGCCCTTCGACGCGGTGATCGCCAATCCGCCATTCTTCGACGATCCCGGAGCGATGCGCGCGCCCGCCCCGGAGAAGACCAACGCCTGGATGGCCGAGGGCGGCCTAGCCGCCTGGACGCCGTTCCTGACCAAGGCTGTGCGCGAGGGCGGGACCATCACCATCATCCACCGCGCCGACCGCCTGGCCGACCTGCTGGACCTGCTCAGCGCCAAGGCCGGTTCCTTCCAGATCCGCCCGGTCCACCCCTACGCCGACGAGCCGGCGAAGCGCGTGTTGGTTCGCGCCGTGAAGACCGGCAAGGCCCCGCTGAAGCTGCTGCCGCCGCTCGTGCTGCACGAACGCGGCGGGGCGAAGCACACTGCGGAGGCGGAGGCGGTGCTGAGGGGTGAGGCGGCGTTGGGGTGGAGCTAGCCGATCCCGAGCTGCGCCTTGTAGGCGTCGTGGACGACGTCGTGCCACTCGGGGTGCTTGGCGATGTAGCCGGCCATGAAGGGGCAGAGCGGGATGACCTTCAGCTCGTGCTCACGGGCGTAGCCGAGGGCGGCCTTGGCGAGCGCCGAGCCGACGCCCTTCCCCTCGAAACTCTCGGGCACGACGGTGTGCGGCAGGATGATGCCGTGGTCGACCAGGCGGTATTCGGCGAACGCGGTCTCGCCGCCCAGCTTCACCTGGAACTGCTGCTCGGCCTCGTTCATCACGACGTTCAGGGCTTCGGACACGGCGCGCACTCCTTCGCTTCAGCCGTCTTCTTGACGCGAAGCCGGCCGGTCGCCAAGCTCTCCCCCTCAAACGGCCACGCAAACTGAGAGGAGGATGCTCGTGTCGCCCATTGTCCACGCAGCCCTTCGCTGCGTCGCCGTGATGGCTGCGTGAGTGCGGCCGCTCTCCTGATCAGGACGGGTCCCCACGGTCGACGCCTTTCCGGCAATCGACTTCAAGGACATTCCCAGTGCTAGACCAATACGGCTGGAGCGAACGGCTCCAGCACGACTTCGCGCCCTATGCGGCGCAGGGCCTGAGGGCCGGCCGCGTGATCGTGCAGCAGCGCGGCGGCTATCGCCTGATCACCGAAGACGGCGAGGCCGAGGCCAAGGCGGCCTCGAAGCTGATGCGGTCGCAGGCCGAGATGACCCGGCCGGTGGCGGGCGATTGGGTGGCGTTCGAGCCGCGCAAGCCTCCCGAGCCGCTGTTCGTGCAGCACGTGCTGCCGCGGGCGACGGCCTTCGTCCGCAAGGCCGCGGGGCGCGGCCTCCACGCCCAGGTGGTGGCGGCCAACGTCGACGTGGCCTTCCTGGTCACCTCCCTGAACTCCGACCTCAACCTGCGCAGGCTGGAGCGGTATCTGGCGACGACCTACGAGAGCGGCGCCCAGCCGGTGATCGTGCTGACCAAGGCCGACCTGTCGAACGACGTCGACGCCCAGGTGGCGGAGGTGCGGACCATCTCGCTGGACGCCCCCGTCCTGCCAATCGCCGCCAAGCGAGGCGACGGGCTCGAGGCGGTGGCGGCCTACATGGCGCCGGGCAAGACGGCGGTGCTTCTGGGCATGTCGGGGGCCGGCAAGTCGACCCTGCTCAATGCGCTCGCCGGCAGCGAGCGGATGTCGACCGGCGAGATCCGCGAGGGCGACGAGCGGGGCCGGCACACGACCACCCATCGCGAGCTGGTGCTGCTGCCCTCGGGCGGGCTGATCCTGGATACGCCCGGGATGCGGGAGCTCGGGCTGTGGGAGGCCGACAGCGGCGTCTCGGCGGCGTTCGAGGACGTCGAGGCGCTGGTCGCCGAGTGCCGGTTCTCGGATTGCGGCCACGGCCGCGAGCCGGGGTGCGCGGTGCGGGCGGCGCTGGAGGCGGGCGAGCTCGATCCGGACCGCTGGGCCAGCTTCCAGAAGCTGCAGGCCGAGCTCGCCTACGAGCACCGCCGCGAGGACCCGCGCGCGGCTCAGGAGAACAAGAAGCTGTGGGCCGGCCGGCAGAAGCAGATGCGCGCCTGGGTGAAGCAGAAGCGGAAGAGCCCGGACGACTAGGCCGCGGCTTGCGTTGGATTATATCCGGGTATAATTAGCCCGCGTCCGCCGCCATTCTGTAGGCGGACACGGGGAGCCCGACTGTGCAGATCGAAGAAGGACAGGTGGCCGTCGTGACCGGCGCGGCCAGCGGCATCGGACTGGCGCTGGCCAGGGGGCTGGCCCGGCGCGGCGTGTTCCTGTGCCTGTTGGACGTCGAGGCGCAGGCGCTGGAGGCGGCGGCGGAGGGGCTGCAGGCGGATGGCGCCGTCGTCCTCACCCAGGCGGTCGACGTCAGCGACGCGGCCCAGGTGGCGCGGGTGGCGGCCGAGGTGACGGGCCGGTTCGGCGCGCCGGACCTGCTGGTCAACAACGCCGGCGTCGGCGGGCTGCTGGGCCCGATCTGGTCGGCGCCGGCCGAGGACTGGGCCTGGGTGCTGGGCGTGAACCTGATGGGCGTGGCCCACGGCGTTCGCGCGTTCGTGCCGGACATGCTGCGGCGCGGCTCCGGCCATGTGCTGAACATCGCCTCGCTGGCGGGGCTCACCTCCCCGCCGTTCCTGGCGCCCTACGCGACCTCGAAGCACGCCGTGGTGTCGCTCAGCGAGAGCCTGGCGGCGGAGTTGGCGGCGGTGGGGTCCGGCGTGAAGGTCTCGGTGGCCTGTCCCGGAAACGTGGTCTCGCGGATCCATGCGGCGGACCGCAACCGGCCTGTGGCCTACAGCACGGCAGAGGGCGCGGACCCGGCGCTGCTTTCGATGATCCGGCCGGTGTTCGACAAGCTGATGCAGCGGGGGATGCAGGACGCCGACGCGGCCGCCGAGCGCATCCTGGTGGGCGTGCAGCGGGACGCCTTCTACATCCTGACCCATCCGGGCGAGCTGGACGCGGCCCGCGATCGGCTGGCGCAGCTCGAGGCTGCGTTCGCAGCGGCGTGAGCGGAAGAAAAAGGCCCCGGATCGCTCCGGGGCCTTCCTGTTCCGGATCCCCGCCTTCGCGAGGATGGGTCGGCGCTTCGCGCTCGCTCAGTTCCGTTCGACGTCGACGAGCTTGTTCTTGGTGATCCAGGGCATCATGGCGCGGAGGCGCTGGCCGACTTCCTCGATCTGGTGCTCGGAACCGCGGCGGCGCGTGGCCTTGAAGCTGGGCGCGCCCACCGCATTCTCCTGCATGAAGTCGCGCACGAACTTGCCCGACTGGATGTCCTCCAGCACGCGCTTCATCTCGGCCTTGGTCTCGGCGGTGACGATGCGCGGACCGGTGACGTACTCGCCGTACTCGGCGGTGTTGGAGATCGAGTAGTTCATGTTGGCGATGCCGCCCTCGTAGATGAGGTCGACGATCAGCTTCACCTCGTGCAGGCACTCGAAATAGGCCATCTCGGGGGCGTAGCCCGCCTCGACCAGGGTTTCGAAGCCGGCGCGGATCAGCTCCACCAGGCCGCCGCAGAGCACGGCCTGTTCGCCGAACAGGTCGGTCTCGCATTCTTCGCGGAAGTTGGTCTCGATGACGCCCGAGCGGCCGCCGCCGATGGCCGAGGCGTAGGCCAGGCCGAAGTCCATGGCCCCGCCGGTGGCGTCATGATGGACCGCGATCAGGCACGGCACGCCGCCGCCCTTCTGGTATTCGCCGCGCACGGTGTGGCCGGGGCCCTTGGGCGCGACCATCAGCACGTCGACGGTCGACTTCGGCTCGATGAGGCCGAAGTGGACGTTGAGGCCGTGGGCGAACAGCAGGGCGGCGCCGTCCTTGATGTTGGGGGCGATCTCGTCGCGGTAGATCTGCGCCTGCAGCTCGTCGGGCGCGAGGATCATGATGGCGTCGGCCCAGGCGGCGGCCTCGGCCACCGACATCACCTTCAGACCGTCGGCCTCGACCTTCTTGGCGGTCGCCGAGCCCGGACGAAGGGCTACGGCGACGTTCTTCACGCCGGAGTCGGTAAGGTTCAGCGCATGCGCACGGCCCTGCGAGCCATAGCCTACGATGGCGATCTTCTTGTCCAGGATGCGGGACAGGTCGGCGTCGCGATCGTAGTACACGCGCATGATTGTTTCTCCTGATACGTCATTTGGGCCGCAGCTGCGCAACGGCAGTGCAGCAAAGCCGGGGCTGTGAAGCGGTTTTTTGCCGAGCGGTCAAGGGAACCCAGGGTCATCAGGGCCGCGAAAACGTCGCGCCGGCCGTGGGCCTGGCGGTCGCGCGAGGGGGCGAAGCGTGGCAACTGTCGGCCATGATCGAGGTCACGTCCGCCATCCAGCTCGCCGACGAGGAGGTGCAGCTGCGCGCGGTCCGCGCGTCGGGGCCGGGCGGGCAGCACGTGAACAAGGTCTCGACGGCGATCGAGCTGCGCTTCGACGTGCGCGGCTCGGCCGCGCTGCCCGAGCCGGTGCGGGCGAGGCTGTACCGGCTGGCGGGCAACCGGCTGACGATGGACGGCGTCCTGGTGCTGGTCGCCCAGGAGCACCGGTCGCAGGAGCTGAACCGGCAGGCGGCGGTGGATCGGTTGGTGGAGCTGGTGCGGGAAGCCGCCAAGCCGCCGCCCCCGCCGCGCAAGAAGACCAAGCCGACAAAGGCCTCCAAGGAGCGGCGCCTTAAGGCCAAGTCACAGCGGTCGGGGGTGAAGGCGGGCCGCGGCAAGCCGCGGCTGGACTAACAGCGGTCGCAGGTCTTCGCTGGCAAGGTTTCGCCGCATTGGCCTATATGCTGGCTCCGCAATGACAAGCTTCCGCCTGCTCTCCGTTACGGGGCTGACCGCCCTGGCCGTCTCCGCCTGCGCGCCCACCCTGGGTCCGCCGCCGCCCGGCGGCCGCCCGACCGGTCGTCCCGCGCCGAACGGCGGTCCTCCGAACTTCTCGGCCGCCGACTTCGCCTGGGCCCAGGCGCCCGGCCGCGCCGGCATCCAGGGGCATCTGGCCTATCGCAATGGCGGCGGCGCCTACACCTGCGCCGGGTCGGGCGTGGTGCTGACGCCCGAGACGCCGTGGTCGCGGCGGCGGATGAACGTGCTCTACGGCTCGACCGAGCGCGCGGCCCTGCCGGCCGACGAGGTGCGCAAGCGCACGCCCTCGGCCCCGGCCGGCGACGCGGGCCCGTACGTGAAGCGCACGACGTGCGACGCAAACAGCCGCTTCGCCTTCAGCGGCCTGCCGAACGGCTCCTGGTACGCGATCACCATCGCCCGGCCCGCGGGCCAGCCGCAGGGCGCCACCGTGGCCCTGATGCGGCGGGTGACCACCCGCGGCGGACGCGTGACCCAGGTAGCGTTCTAGCCACCAGGCTAACCACCTGAGCAAGCGGGGCTTTCGGAACCCGTACGGCGCGCAGGGTCTTTAGCCGGCCCGAGGGATGCGCCGAACGGAGTTCTTCAGATGCGCAAGTGGCTTACCGCTGCGCTGGCCGGCGCGACGGTCGCCGGCGGCGCCGCCATCGCCGGCGAGGCCATGGCCCAGCGGTACTATTATCCGCCCGCCCCCAACTACAGCCCCTACTACGACGGCTACTACCGGGCGCCCGCCCCGGCCTACCAGCAGCCGTACGGCTACTACGACAACCGTTACTACGATAACCGCTACTACGGCGGCTCGGGCTCGGCGGGCCTTCTGGGCTCGGTGCTCGGCTCCGTGCTGGGGCTCAGCTATCCCCAGAGCTTCTATTCGAACGTCCCGGTGGACCGTTACGGCCCCGACCCGAACGGCATGATCGGCCCCGACGGCCGGCGGATCAAATGCAAGCTGCGCCGCAGCTACGACAGCTACTACGGCGGCACGACGGTCCGCCGGGAGTGCTGGAGTAGGTAATCAGCTCCTTCTCCCCTGCGGGAGAAGGTGGCCTGGGAAGCAGGTCGGATGAGGGGTTGAACCGCCTCGCCTCCGACACGACGAGGGGCCGCGCGGATTGCTCCGTGCGACCCCTCATCCGTCAGCCTCCGGCTGACACCTTCTCCCGCAAGGGGAGAAGGTCGCTCATCAGTGCACCTTGGCCCGGCCGATCTCGAGGCCGTCGGCGGAGGCGTGGACGTCGATGACGGCGCCGTCCTCCAGCTCGCCCGCCAGCAGCTTGCGGGCGATGGGATCGACCAGTTCCTTCTGGATCACCCGCTTCAGCGGCCGGGCGCCGTAGACCGGGTCGTAGCCGCGGTCGCCCAGCCAGTGCAGGGCGGCCCCGTCCAGCGCGATCGACATGCGCCGGTCGGCCAGCAGCTTCTCCACGCGCTGGAGCTGGATGCGGACGATGTCGTCCATCTCCGCCCGGCCCAGCCGCTTGAAGAGGATCACCTCGTCGATGCGGTTCAGGAACTCGGGCCGGAAGTGACGGCGGACCACGTCCATAACGCCGGGCCGCGCCTTCTCCACGTCGTCGCCGTCCTCGAGGTTGGCCAGGAATTCCGAGCCAAGGTTCGAGGTCATGATGATCAGCGTGTTGCGGAAGTCGACGGTGCGGCCCTGGCCGTCGGTGAGGCGACCATCATCCAGAACCTGGAGGAGCACGTTGAAGACGTCCGGGTGGGCTTTCTCGACCTCGTCAAACAGCACGACCTGGTAGGGCCGGCGCCGCACGCTCTCGGTCAGCGCACCGCCCTCGTCGTAGCCGACGTAGCCGGGGGGCGCGCCGATCATCCGGCTGACCGAGTGCTTCTCCATGTACTCGCTCATGTCGAGGCGGGTCACGGCGGACTCGTCGTCGAACAGGAACTCGGCCAGGGCCTTGGTGAGCTCGGTCTTGCCGACGCCGGTGGGGCCTAGGAACAGGAACGAGCCGATCGGCCGGTTCGGGTCCTTGAGGCCGGCCCGGGCGCGGCGGACGGCGTCCGAGACGGCGACGAGAGCCTCCTCCTGGCCGACCACGCGGCGGCGCAGGCCGTCCTCCATCTTCAGCAGCTTCTCGCGCTCGCCTTCGAGCATCTTCTCGACGGGAACGCCGGTCCAGCGGCTGACCACGGCGGCGATCTGCTCGGCGTCGACGGTCTCGGGCGCGACGGTGTCGGCCTCCGCCTGCTGCTCGGCCTCGGCGAGGCGCTTCTCGAGCCCCGGGATCTCGCCATAGGCGATTTCCGAGGCCCGCTGCAGGTCGCCCGAGCGCTGGGCCACGGACAGCTCGGCGCGCAGGCGGTCGAGGCCCTCCCTCAGCTGGGCGGCGGAGGAAACCTTCTCCTTCTCGGTCCGCCAGCGGGCGGTCATCTCGGCGGACTCGGACTCGAGCTGGCGAAGTTCCTCCTCCAGCTTCTCGAGCCGCGCGCGAGAGGCCGCGTCGGTCTCCTTCTGCAGCGCCTCACGCTCGATCTTGAGCTGGACGACGCGACGGTCGATTTCGTCCAGCTCCTCGGGCTTGGAGTCCACCGCCATGCGGACGCGGCTGCCGGCCTCGTCGACGAGGTCGATCGCCTTGTCCGGCAGGAAGCGGTCGGTGATGTAGCGGTTCGACAGCGTGGCGGCGGCGACGATGGCCGAGTCCGAGATGCGCACGCCGTGGTGGACCTCGTACTTCTCCTTCAGCCCGCGCAGGATCGAGATGGTGTCCTCGACCGTGGGCTCCTGCACGAACACCGGCTGGAAGCGACGGGCAAGTGCGGCGTCCTTCTCGACGTGCTTACGATACTCGTCGAGCGTGGTGGCGCCCACGCAATGCAGCTCGCCGCGGGCCAGCGCCGGCTTCAGGAGGTTGGAGGCGTCCATGGCGCCGTCGGACTTCCCGGCGCCGACGAGCGTGTGCATCTCGTCGATGAAGAGGACGATCGAGCCCTCGGCCTGGGTGACCTCGTTGAGCACGGCCTTCAGCCGCTCCTCGAACTCGCCGCGGTACTTCGCGCCGGCGATCAGGGAGCCCATGTCGAGCGCGTGGAGCTGCTTGTCCTTCAGGCTCTCGGGCACGTCGCCGTTGATGATGCGCAGCGCCAGGCCCTCGACGATGGCGGTCTTCCCGACACCGGGCTCGCCGATCAGGACGGGATTGTTCTTGGTGCGGCGCGACAGGACCTGGATGGTCCGGCGGATCTCCTCGTCGCGGCCGATGACCGGGTCGAGCTTGCCGTCCCGGGCGGCCTGGGTCAGGTCGCGGGCGTAGCGCTTGAGCGCGTCATAGCCCTCTTCGGCCGAGGCGGAGTCGGCCGTGCGGCCCTTGCGGACGGCGTTCGCAGCCTCTTCCAGCCCCTTGGCGGCGGCCCCCGCGGCCTTGAGGACGTTGGCGGCCTCGCCGCCTTCCTTGGCGATGGCGATCAGCAGGCGCTCGGTGGTGACGAAGGCGTCGCCAGCGGCCTTGGCGCCAGCTTCAGCCTCGGCGAACACGCGGGCCGTCTCGGGCTTCATGTACAGCTGGCCGGAGCCGCCCTCGACCTTGGGCAGCTTGGCGAGAAGGTCGTCGACGGCCTTGTCGGCGGCGTCGGGCCGGCCGCCGGCGCTCTGGATCAGCGCCCGCGACAGGCCGTCCTTCTCCTCGAGAAGGACCTTCAGGATGTGCTCGGGCGCCAGCTGCTGATGGCGGCGCGCGAGCGCGAGGGATTGGGCCGACTGGATCGCCTGCTTGGCGCGGTCGGAATAGATGTCGATGTTCATGCGTCCCCTACTCAGGCGGAGTTCGCCGAGCGCCTTTCGTTGAAGCACGCTCGCCGAGACATCGGATTTAGTGTGGCTTCCGGGTCACACAAGTGATGGCCGACCCGCTCCCGGAGGAAATTGATCCGGCTCAGGTCCAGCACTGGTCGCAACCAAGACGCCGCCCGACAATATAGCCGACGCCTGATTGCGCCGCGCCTTTTGATCGCGCGGCGCGTGCGGAGTCGATTTCCATGACCAAGTCCCTCGCCCTCGCGCTCGCGAGCACCGCCCTCGTCGCCATGCCCGCCGTCAGCCACGCCGGCGGCTTCTACCTGCAGGAGCAGTCGGTGCGCGGGGTGGGTCGCGCCTATTCCGGCGAGGTCGCCGACCAGGGCGTGCAGTCCTTGTGGTGGAACCCGGCGGCGATCACCCGCTCGGGCCGGCAGGCCTATTTGGGCGCGCACGGCATCTTCGTCGACGCCAAGGTCGAGGATGACGGCTCGACCATCACCTATCCCGGCGGCGTGACCGTGCCGGTGGGCGGCGAGGAGCGCGGGCTGAATCCGATCCAGGACGGCGTCGCCCCGAACTTCGCCATCGCGACACCTGTCGGCGAGCGGCTCGCCGTGGGGCTCTCGGTGGCCGCGCCCTTCAACTTCGAGACCCGCTACCGCCCCAGCTCGTGGGCGCGATACGACGCCCTGACCTCGCGCCTGACCACCGCCGACCTGCAGCTGACCGGCGCCATGCGGGTCACCGACTGGCTGGACGTGGGCGCGAGCGTCAACGCGCAGTTCGCCGACGCCAAGCTGCAGACCGCCTATCCGAACCTGTCGCCGCTGCTGCCCGACGGGATCTCGCAGCTCGCCGGCGACGGCTGGGACTTCGGCTGGACGGTCGGCGCTCAGGCGCATGTGGGCAGGCTGACCGCCGGCGCCAGCTACCGGTCGAAGATGAGCCACGACCTCGACGGCCGAGTGTTCGTCGGGGGCCTGGTCGGCCCTATCGCGGCGGCCAACATCGACGCTGCGGGTTCGGCCCGCTTCACGACGCCCTGGGTGGCGACGGTGGGCGTACGCTATGCCGTCACCGACCGGCTGACCCTGAACGCCCAGCTGCAGCGGTTCGGCTGGAGCGAGTTCGACGCGATTGAGGTCGAGACGCCGGCCGGGCCGCAGAGCCTGGCGCAGAACTACAACGACACCACCACCGGCGCGGTGGGCGTGGACTATGCCGTCAACGACCGCCTGACCCTGCGCGCGGGCGCCCAGTATGACCCGACGCCGACGCCGGACGAGGAGCGTACCGCCCGGGTGCCGGACGGCGACCGCTGGCTCTATGGCGCCGGTGCGACGGCGAAGCTCACGGACCGGCTGACGCTGGACGTCGGCGCCGCCTACATCGACTTCGAGGAGAGCCGCGTGAACCACGACACCACGTTCTACGCGGGTACGCCGGCGGCCACGACCAGCCGGCTGCGCGGCGACGTCTCGGGCGCGGGCTATGTGCTGTCGGTGGGGCTGACGACGGCGTTCTAGGCGCCGCCCTCCCCGCCCGCGCCGATGGGACGGACCGGACGGCTGTAGACGCGGGTCACGTAGCGGACCTGCTCGCCGGCCGACCAGATCACGTGCTCGATGCCCACGATCTCATGGACGAGGTCCGGATTGGCGCCCGGCAGGTCCAGCGGCTGGATGTGGTCGCCCTTGTTCATCGGCGTGAACGGGTCGTCGCTGTCGATCTTCCACAGCATCTCGTCGGGCACGGGGCCATAGAGCTCCAGGCTGTAGCGCTTGAGCTGGTCGGTGCGGTAGCTGGGCATACCGTCGGAACGCGTCCGGGCGCGGCTAGTTCGGCGGGTTGTGCTTCTCCAGGAAGGCGACAACGGCCTGCAGGGTCTGCAGGCGCGTGTCGCCGCGTGTCAGCCAGTGATCGTCACCGGGCAGGCTGACCAACTCGACCGGCTTGCCGGCCTTCTTGAGCGCATCGGCCATGATCCGGCTCTGCTCAAACGGCACCACCGTGTCATCGCGGCCATGGACCAGCAGGACGGGGATCTCCGCCTTCTCCGCCTGCTGCGCCGGCGAATAGGTCGCCAGCACCGGATCGCCCATGTCTTCGGCGCCCATGAAGCGGGTCCAGTATCGCTGGGTCGCGATGCCGCCGCGGCCGCGAGACCAGAGCACCTGACGCTTCAGGTCGGAGACCCCGGCGACGGCGGCCGCGCAGCGGTAGACTCCGCGGTCGAGGGTCGCGCCGGCCAGCGCGGCGTAGCCGCCGTAGCTGGCGCCCACGATGCAGACCCGTTTCGGATCGGCGATGCCGCGCGCCGCCAGGTAGCGGACGCCGTCGGAGAGATCGGTCTGCATCTTCCGGCCCCATTGGCCGTAGCCGGCCTCCAGCAGCTTGGAGCCCAGGCCGTCGGAACCCCGGAAGTTCACCTGCAGCACCGCATAGCCGCGCGACGCCATCGCCTGGGCCCACCAGTCGAAGCCGGGCGTGTCACGCGACGCGGGGCCGCCGTGGGGGAAGACCACCAGCGGCAGGTTCTTCGGAGCCTTGCCCTTGGGAAGGGTGAGGTAGCCGTTGAGCCTGAGCCCGTCGGCCGCCTCGTAGGCGACCTTCTGCTGCACCGCGATGTCCGCGGCTCCGATGCCGGCGTACTGGCCGCCGATCCACTTGGCCTTGCCCGAGGCGATGTCGACGAGGGCGTACGCGGGCCCCTCGGTAGGGGAGTCGACGAGGACGACGATCTTCCGGCGGTCCTGCGACCACGAGACGAGCCGCACCGCCTCGCCAGGGTAGGCCTTGACCACCGCGTTCCAGACGCGGGCGTCGGCGGGATCGAAGAAGGTGTAACGCAGCTCGTCGCCGGCGAGCACGGCATGGCCGATGAGCCGTCCGTCCACCGGATCGTAGATGGCCGCCTGGTTGTCGTACGCGACGATGGGCTCGCCGACAGGACCCTCTGCGCCCGTTTCCTGCCAGACGACCTTGCCGTCGTCATCCTCGCGGACCACCACGACCGACTTGCCATCGCGCCCCAGCCCGAGCGCCGACGGCGGGTCGTTCAGGTCCTGGGCGGTGAACGCGTCGCGCCAGCCGCGCCCGGAGTTGATGCGCAGGCTCCAGCGGCCTGTACGGTCGTCGTAGCGTTCTTCCGCCAGCACGCTGCCGTCCGGGCCGAGGATCCAGTCGCGGGTATCCTCACCACCTTCTTCGATCAGCCGGCTCGCGTTGGTGTCGAGCTCCTGCCGGAAGAGCGAGAGCCGGCCGCGTCCGCCGGAGAACACCACGCCCTCCATGAAGACCACCGGCTTCCCCTTGACGGTGCGGACCTGGGGCATGCCCGAGAGGGTGTTCATGCCCTGGATGTCGCCGATGTTGCGCAGAAGCTGCTGCGCCTTCTTGGTTTCGAGATCGTACAGGAAGCCCATCATCCATTCGCGGCGCGCGTTGCGGATGAACATGGGCGAGGCGGTCACGGAGGTTACGATCAGCAGGTGACGATCGCCGGCCCATTCAACGGACCGGACCTTGAGGTTGCCCGCCGCCGCGCGAAGCAGCGGCTTGTTGGTCGAGAGATCATGAACGACGAGGACGCGCTCCTCGCCCGTGGTGAGAACCATCGCCAGCGCATGACCGCTGGGCGAGATCGACACCTCTTCAATATTGGGAAGCTTGCCGTAGGCCTCGAGCGGCGCCGCGGCCGCGGGCGAACACACGAGCGCTGCAAACAGCGCGACGACAAGGCGTACGATCCGCATGAGCGAGCTGTTCCCCCGGCCGCTGCTATCCCAGATTGCAGCGAAGCGGATGGCCCTCGCAAGGTGGATCAGTTCAGCTCGGTCTTCTTCAGCGGCTGGGGCGGCAGGGGTGCCACGGGGATGCCGTCCTCGACGAGGTCGCGAACCTCCTTGGGCGACGCCTGGCCGTAGATGCCGCGTTGCTCGGACCGGCCCTCATGGATGTCGCGGGCCTCCTTGGCGAAGGCGTCGCCGACGTCGTCGAAGTTCTCCTCGACGTGGCGACGGATGCGGCTCATGGCCTCCATCATCATCGCCTGGGGCGGCCCCGCCACCTCATCCTGGGCGGTCTTGCGGACGCCGGCCAGCGCCGGGGCCATGATCTGCTTGCGAACGGCCTTGGAGGCGCAGACGGGGCATTCCAGCAGGCCGCGGGCATGCTGGTCGTCGTAATCGGCCGAGGAGCCGAACCAGCCTTCGAAGCCGTGCTCGCGGTCGCAGGTCAGGGCGTACTTGATCATCGGCCTTAGATGTAGGGACCCGTGAAGGCGCGTGCATTGGCGAGCGCCGGGATCGCGGCGCGGGCCTTGGCGACCGCGTCCGGATCGAGATCCGCCAGAAGCACGCCGGGCTCGTCGTGGTCAAGTTTCGCCACCACCTCCCCCCACGGGCCGACGACGATGGAGCGGCCCCAGGTGCCGCGGCCGTCCTCGTGGAAGCCGCCCTGGGCCGGGGCGATGACATAGCTGCCGGTCTCGATGGCCCGGGCGCGCATCAGCACCTCCCAGTGGGCCTCGCCCGTCGGCCGGGTGAAGGCGGCGGGGATGGCCATCACCTGCGCGCCGGCCACAGCCAGCGCCCGGAACAGGGCCGGAAAACGCAGGTCGTAGCAGATGGCGTGGCCGAGCTTCACGCCATCGATTTCGCTCAGCACCGCCCGGTCGCCGGGTTCGTAGGTCTCGCTCTCGCGCGCCGTCTCGCCGGTGGGCAGGTCGACGTCGAACATGTGCAGCTTGTCGTAAGTGGCGCGCATGGCGCCGTCGGGGTCGATCAGCGCCTGGCGGTTGGCGGCCTTCCCGTCGTCGCGCAGGACCAGCGCCGAGCCGCAGAGGATCCAGACGCCGAGTTCACGGGCGAGAACCTGGAGGCCCAGCACCACCGGGTCCTGCTCCAGTGGCTTCAGCTGGGGGAACAGCCTGGCCTTGTCCTTCTGCAGGATGTTCGAGCCCTCGGGCGTGGCGATCAGCCGGGCGCCGCCGGCGGCGGCCTCGCGAACGAGCGGATCGAGCTGCGCCAGCGCCGCGTCTTGGCTGGCGGGCGTGCGGGTCTGGACCAGGCCGACTTTCATCGGCCCGGTATAGCGCCCTAGGCCGCTTGTTCCAGCAGCGGGTCGAGGCGACCTTCGCGCTCGAGCGCCATCATGTCGTCGCAGCCGCCGATATGGCGCTCGCCGATGAAGATCTGCGGGAAGGTCATGCGGCCGGACCGCTGCACCATCTCGGCCTTCTTCTCAGGATCGAAGGCGGCCTCGATCTCGGTGAAGTCGACGCCCTTCTGCTCGAGCAGGCTCACGGCCCGGATGCAGTAGGGGCAATAGGGCTTGGTGTAGATCGTGACGTTTGCCATGGCGCCTTAACGAAGGATCGGTCGATCCGGGTTCATCTGTGACGCTTCATATGGTGAGTCCAGCCGCTTCCTTAACCCTCGCCACCACCGCCAGGTCGACGGCCGAGGCGCCGGCCGCCTTCAGGGCGCGGGCGCACCCCTCCGCCGTGGCGCCGGTGGTGAGCACGTCGTCGACCAGCAGGATGCGCAGGCCCGCGACGCGGTCGCGCTTGCCAGCCGGGACCTCGAAGGCCCCGGCCACGTTGCGGCGGCGGCCCGAGCCTGAGCGACCGGCCTGGCTCTCGGTGGCGCGGCGGCGCACGAGAGCGTCGGGCAGATAGGGCGTGCCCGTCAGCCGGCTGAGCGCGCGGGCGAGCTCGGCGGCCTGGTTGTAGCGGCGGCCCAGCAGGCGCAGGCGGTGCAGCGGCGCGGGGGCGATGGCGTCGGCGTCCTCGATCAGCTCGCGGCCGGCGCGGGAGAGCCAGCGGGCCATCAGCGGCGCGAGGTCGGTGCGGTCAGCGTGCTTCAGCTTGAGGATCGGCTCACGCGAGGTCTCGTCGTAGAGGCAGGCGGCCCGGGCCCGGTCGAAGGCGCGCGGCCTGGCCAGGCACGCGGCGCATCGCCCGCCGGCGTCGTATTCGAAGGGCGCGCCGCAGCCGTCGCACACCGGGCCGTCCAGGAAGTGGATGCGGGTCCAGGCGGCGCTGGAGAGCCCGCCAGCCAGCGGCCGTGGGCCGCCGTCGAGGGTTTGCGGTGGGAAAACCAGGTCGAGCGCGCCGCGCCACAGGCCTTTCAGGCGCGGGCCCGGTTCCCATCGGCGGGTGAAGTCGCCATCTTCCGCGGCCATGTCCGCCCCACCTCGCCTCTTCGACCGCAGCCTGCACCGCAAGCGCCTGAACCGGGCGGCCCCTGGCTTTGCGAACGCCGACTTCCTGCAACGCCGGGCCGCCGAGGACGTGGCCGAGCGCCTGGCCCCGATCATGCGCAACTTCAGCTTGGCCGTCGACCTGTCGGCGCGGACAGGCGCCTTCGCCGAGGCGCTGGCGCGCGAAGCGCCGGGCAAGGTGGACCTGCTGATCGAGGCTGACCTGTCGCACCGGATGCTGGGCGGCCGCGACGGCGCGCGCGTCGTGCTGGACGAGGAGCGGCTGCCGTTCGCCGACGCGAGCCTGGACCTGATCGTCTCAACGCTGGGCCTCCACTGGACCAACGACGTGGTGGGGACGCTGATCC
>JAESGF010000183.1_pt1 | contig 42212 bp, 51 predicted proteins | sample 9269621 | NCBI WGS metagenome assembly JAESGF01 (sample SAMN14515066, study PRJNA621663) | algae metagenome | isolation source: Tolypothrix carrinoi HA7290-LM1 and co-occurring heterotrophs from dry rock... | place: USA: Makauwahi cave, Kauai, Hawaii | collected 2011-01-06
AAGAAGAAGAAACCTACAACATCGTTGCCGCACACGGTTACTTCGGTCGCTTGATTTTCCAATACGCTTCATTCAACAACAGCCGTTCACTGCACTTCTTCTTAGCAGCATGGCCTGTAGTTGGCATCTGGTTTACTTCCTTGGGTGTAAGCACGATGGCGTTCAACCTGAACGGTTTCAACTTCAACCAATCAGTAATTGATTCTTCTGGTCGCGTAATCAATACTTGGGCTGACGTAATCAACCGCGCTAACCTGGGTATGGAAGTAATGCACGAGCGCAACGCTCACAACTTCCCTCTAGATTTGGCAGCATTAGACGTAGCACCTGTAGCATTGACTGCACCTGCTATCAACGGTTAATCCTTGAATGTAGAGACGTGACGATGGAACGTCTCTACGATTAAAAAGCGCCTCCTGGGAAACCGGGGGGCGCTTTTTAGTTGGAATTAAAAACGAGAAAAGGCACTTTCCTCAAAACTGCGACCACTCTTTGCTTATTGTTTAGTTTCGCCACTTAATTCAGGTTTTCGCGTTGCAGCACGGAGTTTTTCGAGTTCTTGTTCGATGATGGCTTTTCTACCATCATCAGTAGCGAGTTTTAAAGCTGTGAGATAATTAGCCTCTGACTTGTCGTATTTTTTCTCTAGACTATAGAAATAACCCAAAAGTGGCTTGTCGTTGGGCTTTTTGTGAATTCTCTTGCGCTTGTTTCTCTTGCTGCAAAGCGATTTCTGTTCTCTGCTGCACCTGTGTTAGTTCCAATTCTTGACTAGCCACCAAAAACTGATAATCTTTATCACTCAAACTTCTCCCATTTGCCCACGTTAAGGCATTGCGTAAATCATCTCCATGCAACAACCGCTCACTATCACGTCCTGAAGCTTCCCAAGCTGCAAATGCTTCGGCATATGGTCGCATATTTTGTAGTTCCTTTTCTACCCAAGTGTTATCAAAAACTGACTGGTAGATGCGGTTGTAAACTCTTAATTTACCTGACTGCTTGATGACTAAGCTTGATAACCGTAATTTCATGATTTCTGGACTGTCATCAACAGCTAATTCCCCAGCTTGTAAAACTTTTTGATACATCCCTAGCGACCAACAAGCGAGTTGCTCGTTGTTGAGAATGCGATCGCGTATTGTTTGTAAATGTTGTTGTTTATCCTGCGCTAACCAATTAGAGAGAATACGCGATCGCACAATTGTAGCAACACAATCTGCCTCTACTCCATTCTCAATGCATGACAAAGAAGATACAAGCTGACAAACCCATTGCGTCAGAAACGGTTGCCCCCCCGTCCAAAGTAAAATTTCATGAAGCACTGCACGGGGATTGCTGGTGATACCAACAAATCCTTTTTCTAGGGGTGTTGCTTCATCCAATTGAAAACCAGTTAATTCGATTGCTTCGCTTTCGATATTAAACGGTGTATGGTATGAATCTTCAATTAAATCAGCAGGAGTTGCTACCCCCAACAGTGCAAAAGTTAGACGGTTATATTTTAGTTTATCAGCACGTTTGTTGTAACATCCGCGAATAAAGGCAAAAAAATCGTCTTTGAAACTTAAATTTAAAACGCTATCGATTTCATCGGCTTTGCAGTTTTACCAACCCAAAATCATATAATTTTACTGCATCATCTAAATTTAAATTTGAATTAAATTCAACCGGACTATCTGCTAAAACTATTGTTTTAAATGCTGATAAGAGTGGGAGATTTGCCTGTAAATAACGCCAGTGTCTTTCTAAATGATTCCGAAAAATCCCTGAAGCTGTGGGTGCTGATTGCAACAAAATTTCTAAAGTCATTTCCTGGCGCGATACTACCTGTATCGCTTTTGTTGTTAGATAGGGATGTCCTCCTACCATTGCCATTAGTTGTTCAACTTGTGTATTTTTCCAGTTTAATTTATACTGCCGTGACAGAGATTCCACCTGTTCGCTAGTAAAATCTGTTAATTTAATTTCTGTCCCTGCATTAAACGGTGACTGATTGATATTTAGCTGGGTATAAACTTGTGTGTGCAATATCAATAACCGCAATTGTCGCCATAGAGGTTTAGTTTTTGCGTCTTCGTGCCAAGTTCGCAGCATTCCCAAAAATTCTCCAGCGATTTCTCCATGTGCGAACAGTCTGTCTACCTCATCTAAAGCGATCGCAACGGCACTATCTCCTGGTAAAAGATACTTTTCAAAGTAAGTTCGGCATTTTATCTTACAATTACCCAAACTTTTGCGCCAGTGTTCTTCTACAGATTGTCCTAACTCTAATGTCTCGGCAATAATGGTGATAAACCACTGCAAAAACTTATCTAAATTATTAAAATCTTCAACTTCTGCATCTCGTAAGTTTAAAACTACTGTGCGGTATCCTTGTTGTGCAGCGTGGTGCATTACCCGTGACATTAACTCCGTTTTCCCAAACTGCAACGGTGCTTGAATTCGCAACAACACACCAGGTTTGCATATCTCTTCATAACAGCGATCGATGGGAGGACGTTCAATATAAGGTTCAGAGTCAAATTCCATTGCTGACAATTGAATTTCTGGAATTATGACTGTAGTTTCGCTTTTATTGCCTTGTTTCTCCCACTGTCGTTGCAGCGCTTGACGAAAATTGGTCTTTTTAACTTCTTCCCCTAATGCTTCGGAAAGATTGTTCCATAATTTACCACCAATTTCACCAATATACTTAACTGCTAAATGAGATTCGGAGGCGATCGCGTCATAAGTTTTACCATCCCATGCACCGCGCAGTACCTGTACCTCTGAAGAACCAAGATGCTTTTTCGTTACTTGAAAAATCAGAGCATCTACTAGGTTTTGTGTCTGCGTCCAGGTTAATTCTGATTTCATAAATTTTAGTAACCCTAAACATATAGTAAGGGTGGGATAAAGAGCGCCCCTACGATATATCATTACCATTATTTTTGCTGACCTCAGGCGCAACTGTATAAATACCCGGAAAAAACCGGATTTTTTCCGGAACTTTATTTATTGCTCAGTTTTTCCAGTTTTCTGAGGGTGAATTGTTTAGTTAGTTGTAAATAAATAACTTGCTTTTTTCCTGCTGACTATTAAAAAACAATCGGTGATTATAGGGACATGAAAGAGGCGAATCAATCAAACGCCATCTGCATCAGCAAGTCAAATTATAGATAGTTAGACTGCTACTGAACACAAAAACACGAAGGAGAAAATTTCTATGGCAAGGCTTTTAGCAGGTACAGTTTCCATCAACGGCACAGATGATGAAAGCTGGCCTTTCGATCATGAAAAGGTTTCAGCAACACGCCCTGTAAATGGTGTGTTCCTTGATATTAATCAATCAGCGGTTGTCTTGGATATCCCACCTGTAAAGTGGGGAGGCGAGTGCCGTGTCGAAGTGCGAGTGACTGCTAGAGTTGTAGAAGGAGAACAAGTTCAAATTGAGGGGAATGTAAAACTCTTTGAAGGCATCGACGAGGAAACACAAGACTTAGAAGAGGAGAAAGTGGTTACTTTTCTTGTGCCGAGGACTACGCGAAGCCAACCTTTGCCTGCCCACTATAGTGTTCAATTGAGCAATGCCGGAATTGGAGGAGGAGATCACGCCGAGATTGACTTCTCATTCACAAACTCTATTGCTGAAGAATAATGTCTTTAGCGTAAGATTTTCCTAAATCGGCATAGTGACATCTGTCCCTTAATTTATGAAGGTTTGGTTACTCATTAAGAACCAAGTTTAAATTTTCGGTATTCACCGACTCAGCTCTCACCAAAATGGTGAGAGCTTTTATTTTGTTTAAACCATGACTAGCAAATGGGACAAGTTAAATCTTCACAGGACAAGTTCCAACTTCATATTGTGGAGCTGAAGGTTCATTTCATCGACTGCAAGAGCGATCGCCCCGCTTTTATGTAAACTATTTGAACGATATATCCACCGAGCCTTATAGTAGTTTAAAGTTACGCCCATACATCGCAATATGACTGGAGAGCTAAACTTTGGGAATAGAACTACGCAGTTTTGTCTTTCTCGACAGCCTGCAACCTCAACACGCAGCATATATAGGAACGGTAGCCCAAGGTTTCTTGCCATTACCAGGAGATACATCGTTGTGGATTGAAATCTCTCCTGGTATTGAAATTAATAAAATTACCGATGTAGCCCTCAAATCGGCTTCTGTCCGTCCGGGAGTCCAAGTAGTCGAACGACTATACGGCTTATTAGAAGTTCATTCTGCCTCTCAAGGGGAAACGCGAGCTGCTGGTCAAGCGATTTTGGCGATGTTGGGAGTTAAAAAAGAAGAGTGTCTCAAACCGCGTGTTGTTTCTACCCAGATTATCCGCAATATTGATGCTTATCAAACACAACTTATCAATCGCACGCGACGCGGACAGTTACTATTAGCGGGACAAACGCTGTATGTTTTAGAAGTTGAGCCTGCTGCTTACGCTGCACTTGCCGCAAATGAAGCTGAGAAAGCAGCATCGATTAATATTCTTGAAGTGCAAGCTGTAGGAAGCTTTGGACGGCTTTATTTAGGTGGACATGAACGGGATATTCTCGCAGGTGCAGCAGGAGCCTTAGCAGCGATTGAAAGTGTCGCTGGTCGAGCAAATCTTCAGGGTGGGCGTCAGGAGTAAAGTAAATATCATGGCAAATCGAGAGCATCTAGCTTTACTCAAAGCAGGTGCAGTCACATGGATCGAGTGGAGAAAGAAAAATCCCCAAATTGAACCAGACCTGAGCGCTGCGAATCTGCAAGGGTATAATCTCAGAGGCGCGAACCTCCAAGGGGTAAACTTGATCCGGGTGGATTTGAGTAATGCTTTACTCGTGCGAGCAAACCTCAGTGGTGCTAACTTGAGCGGTGCTAACCTTTATAAAGCAAATTTGATTGAAGCTAACTTGAGTGAAGCTAACTTGAGTGTTGCTAACTTGAGCGGTGCTACACTGACACAGGCAGATTTGAGTTATGCCAATTTGATTGGAGCGTCTTTGAGTGAGGCAAATCTGAAAGACGCTGCGATCGCTTATGCTAACTTAATTGGCACTGACTTGAGCAAAGCTAATTTGAAAGGTGCTGATTTGGCTTGTGCAAAACTTTGTCGGGCTAACCTGTCTTTTGCTAATCTAATGGAAGCTAACTTGAGTGAAGCTGACTTAGCAAGAGCGAATTTATATGAAGCGGAAGTAATCGGGGCTTATCTTTATAAAACTGATTTGTACAAAGCTAATTTAAGTTATGCTCATTTGGGTGGTGCATATCTGAGCAAGGCTAACTTGAGTGAAGCTGACTTGAGCAAAGCTAACTTGAGATGGACTAACTTGAATGGTGCGAATTTGGCAGGGGCTAACCTGAAAGGCGCTAACTTCACCGGCGCTAAAATTAGAGGGGCTAACTTCGCCGGCGCGAATCTTCAGGAAACCATTATACCTGATTGAAAGCAGAATTAGATAGATTAAGTTAGGACTTATGCAGTTTTTCACGGACGGGACGTAGACGCAAAGCGGCTTGCCGCAGGCTACCGCTCCAGAACGCAGAGAAGCCAGTGCGTTGCGGAGCCAGTGCTGTGCGGTGAGTCCACTCGGCGGTGTCGGTTTCCGTCCCGTCGAAGTGGCGAACCCGAAGGGAGGTTCCCTCCGTTGAGGCACAGCCGCGTTGGGGTTCCCCCCGTTGTAGCACCTGGCGCGACACAGAGGAATAAGAGTTGGAGAGGTATTTTGCGTAGGTTCGCTGCGGATTATCGTACATATTTAATACAATTGCGTCCATATGCTTTGGCGGCATACAATGCTTTATCGGCAAGTTGCAAGAGCTCATCGCTGGTTTTTCCCTGTTCGGGAAATACGCAAACCCCACCCGAAACCGTCGTATTTATTTCCCTGTCTGCAAATTTAACTCGCGCAGCTTGAAAGGATAACCGGATTTGTTCAGCACGTTGATAGGCATTATTTAGTGTCATACCGGGCAAAGCTAATACAAACTCTTCCCCGCCATACCGACACGCGATGTCGCTGGAGCGGCTGTATTGGCGCAGCAGGTCTGCAAATACTTGTAACACGCGATCGCCTGCCTGATGCCCAAATGTATCGTTAATCTTTTTAAAGTAATCAATATCCATTAAAATCACGGCAACTGCATAAGACTCTTGTGCTGCCCTTACCAGTTCTCTTTGGAGTGAGGAGTCAAAATAACGCCGATTGAACAAGCCAGTAAGTCCGTCCTGCATTGCCTGTTCTCGTAGTTGAGCCTGTAAAGTCTCAATTTCCAGCACCTGAAGACGCAAACGTTCGTTAGCCTGCCGAAGTTCAACCTCAACCTGATAACGTTGAGTAATGTCACGCAAAATAAGCAGATGTCCTGTTAACTGCTTGCGGCGATCGCGTAATGGCGTAATTTGTAGCTCCAGATAACGAAGTGTTGCCGAATCGATTAATATCTCTGTCTTGACGCATTCATATTCGTGGTATGTGATGTTATATTGCCATTTTGACAGAACTTGCTCCGCAGATTGTCCAATAAGGTCTGCTGTAGTCCCAATCAGATTTTGTGCCGCAGGATTAATGTCAAGAATGCGGTTTTGCACATCCAATACAAGCACACCATCACTCATTCTGTCAATCAAAATGTCCCGCGCTACCGGAACAAGGTCAAACATGCGGAAGCGAAAGATGTTAACAGCACAGATCAGTCCGGTCAGCATGAAGCTCATCGGGGTGATGTTCAAACCGGGGGGAGTAAGGCGTAGCATATAAGCACTAGCCCCAAGCAGTGGTATCAACGCACCAGCTAATACCATGCAAGACTGGTGGCTATACAGAACAGAGGGCAGCAAAGCTCTTTTGGTAAGCAGCAGTACGCCTGCAAGTGTGTAAACATAAATACACCCCATCACCCAAAAAAAGCCGATACCATGTTGGTAAATCACAATATTACTTTGATGAGGATCGGGCAAAAAGCCATGCCAAATCAGATTATGCCATTCGTTGGTCGCAACCATTGCCACATTCAAGGCGGGAATAATCCATAGCAACGCTGTATTCCGAGATGTCAGCCACCGTCTTTTGTTCGTGAAGTGCATCGCGAATATTAAGAAAAGCGTAATTACACTATTCGATGCGACGTACTCTAACTTTGACCAAAATATTTTATCCCCAAGAGCGATCGCACCTGCTTCCATCGCCGCAACCGTAGCATAAAGCGCGATCGCCAGCATCATCAAAATAAACGGTTTGCTAACAGAAGAAGTTTTGCGACGTAGCCAAGCAGCAAAAGCAACAATAGCTGAAATAATTGCAGTTAAACTAAGAAAGACAAAGTAGAGGTTGTACTGAAAAAGCATGATGCACTATTCAAGAACTCATCTCAAAGAATGTGAGATGAGTTTGACCTATATCATTAGAATGCCCCAAACTGCATCAGTTTTCCTTGCTGAAGATATATTTCTCAAGCGATCGCTTATTCTTAACCAAATACGTCGAATTTGAGTCAAATGACCAATCCAAAATCCTGAAAAATGTCATTATTATAGTAATAGTACGAACATACTGGAGATAAGACAACGGTTTACGCACGTCCTTTAGCACGGTTAATTGAGCAACTGCAACGCTTGCCAGGAGTCGGTCCCAAAACTGCCCAACGTCTAGCGCTGCACATCTTGAAGCGTCCAGAATCAGAAGTAGAAGATTTAGCACAAGCTTTAATTGAAGCAAAAAAAAAGATAGGCTTGTGTTCTGTCTGCTTTCACCTTTCTTCTGAACCTGTTTGTGAAATTTGCCGCAACTCTAACCGCGACAACACCACTATCTGTGTAGTAGCGGATTCTCGCGATGTGATTGCACTAGAAAAAACCCGCGAGTTCAAAGGCAAGTATCACGTCTTGGGTGGAGTAATTTCTCCCATAGATGGAATTGGTCCAGAACAATTAACTTTGCAAGCTTTGGTGCGACGGGTAAGTAAAGAACAGCCCAAAGAAGTTATTCTGGCAATTAGTCCCAGTGTCGAAGGAGAAACGACGACACTATATATTGGTCAATTAATCAAGCCATTTACCAAAGTGACGCGGATTGCTTTTGGTTTGCCTGTGGGTGGCGATTTAGAATACGCTGATGAGGTGACGCTGGCAAGAGCTTTAGAAGGACGCCGGGAGTTGGATTAGTTGTTGGTTAATAGTTTATTATGTAACTTTGTCATTAGCCACCTAATTAAGGTTCTCGAAGACAGTGGTAACACTACATTCTTTCGTCGATCGCCAAACTTTACAAAATCTTGCCAACTCCTATCCTGAATTAGATATCGCTTCTGTAGAGACTTGTTTAGCGTTTCTCAACACCACGGCTGATGTATATGCAGCTTTAGACGCTCATTTTGCCCGATATAATCTTTCAATGGGGAAATTCACGCTGTTAATGCAGTTGCTTCAAGCTGATAAACAAGAATTAACACCATCGGAATGTGCTGAACGTACAGGTGTGACTAGAGCTACTGTCACCGGACTGCTTGACGGATTAGAACGAGATAAATTAATCATACGTCAGCCTTGCCCGGCAGATAGGCGGATGTTAAGTGTGCAATTAACTGATAAAGGCAGGGAGTTACTTTCTCAAATGCTTCCTGACCACTTTTGCCGTACCACAAATTTAATGGCTCATCTGACTGAAGCTGAAAAAAAGACTTTAATTAAACTGCTAGCTAAGGTAAAGGCTGGAACTCCGGCAATGTTTGACCTGTAAAATCTGTTGTGGAAAAATCAGACTTATTGTAAATTTTAATTAGCCGCCTAACTATAAGGTGACTAATAACTAAGGTAAAGCCTGATGAAGAAGCTAAATGTCAAGCAGAAAAACTGGTTGTTATCCTTCCATGTTGCCTTTGGAGGAATTTGGTTTGGAACTGCTTTGTGTATGGTTGTTATTGCTTGGAGTAACCGCAACACTCCTAACGGGGACTCCTTATATGCAATAAATTCGATTCTTAAACGACTAGATGACTTTGTAATTATTCCCTCTGCTAATTTATCGCTCTTAACAGGTGGGTTGCTTTGCTGGCTGACGATTTGGGGATTTTTCAAACATTATTGGGTGATTGTTAAGTGGGTAGCAACGGTAACACTGATTATCGTCGGTACTATTTGGCTGGGTCCGTGGGTAAACGCTGTAACTGCGATTTCGCAAACCGACAGATTACAAGCGCTGCAAAATCCGCTGTATATATTTGACCAAAAGGGAGTGATTATAGGTGGGATTATTCAGACTTTTTGTGTTTTAGCGATCGTTGCTATTTCAGTTCTCAAGCCTTGGGGTAGGCGCAATTTGAAGAAAGAGCAGAAAGAAAGCGATAAATCGCTTACTACGAGCTAAAGTTTTATCTGAATCGCACATGTTTATTTTGCATCACCAGCCAGACTGAGAGTAGCGCAGTGGCAACGCCAGCGATAATAAAACAGGGAACATAACCTGAATTATCGACTATTCTACCAAAGACTGCTGCACCGATTCCCTGTCCCATAAACAGGCTAAACACGAACAGCGAAACTGCTGTCCCTCGTGCTACGTTCGATAGTTCTGTGGCTTTTGTTTGGAGGGTGCTGTGCATCATGTAAAAGCCCAATCCCATGAGGATGCTTAAAAGGATAAACAGCATCCAGTTATGAAATGCTGCTATAGACAAGTTGCCAGCACACAGCAACCACCCTCCAACTGCAATCAAATTTCTTTCGCCAAGCTTGCGTATTAGCCATTTGACTGTACCACTATAAATTAGACCCCCTAGCCCGAAGCCACAGAGCATAAACCCGATTGCTAAATAAGGTAAGTTATATCTGTCTCTCAGGAATGCACCAATGTAAGCGAATGCGCCATAGACGAAAAAGCCTTCAATAAAGATTCCTATGATGATAGTGCGAGCGGCTGTTTGGGTCATAAGTTGATAATAAGGTTTGAACGTTGCCAAACCCAACGGACTTGAAGTATGATGCTGTTCTTTGGGTAAGCGGTGACTTCGACGCCACATTAAAGCAGCGATCGCCAAAGATACAACCCCAAACACCAAAAAAATGTCACGCCAGCTAAGATACTCCCCAAAGATACCCCCCAAACTGCCGCCGAGAACTTGACCCAATATAACTCCACTTAGATACCTTCCGATTGCTGTTTGGCGTTCTTCGTAGGCATAGTTATCGCCAATATAAGCTAGCGATACTGGGATAATCCCGGCTGCAACTATACCCGTGAGACACCGCAGCAATGCGAGTATGGCGATGTTTGGCACAAACGCACAAGCAGCTGTCCCCACAGCAAATGCAGCCATTGCCGCCGTTATTACCTTGAGTTTACCAATGCGATCGCTCAACGGACCGTAAACTAACTGAAACAGTCCGTAGGGAATCGTGTAGGCACTGACAATCACCGCTGTACTGCCAACACCTAGTTTGAAATCGTCGGCGATGACACGTAGCAGCGGGTCAATCACCCGCACGTCGGCAATTACTATGAAGCCAGCAGCCCCCAACAGTCCTAATGAAACGGGTGTTTTATTTGTCATTGAATCGTCTTCGCCGACTGGTTAAATAATAACTCGCGTGATTTCTCAATATCAAGCGCTTGATTTTTAAATGCCTCTGCCTTTTGGTAGGCGCGAATTGTTGCCGGACGTGCTTTAATAGCTTCAAACCAGCGCTTCAAGTTAGGAAAATCCTCTAATTTCTGACGTTGACCCTCATATCCGGTAATCCACGGATAAGCGGCAATATCAGCGATAGAATAATCACCAGCTACAAATTCTCTATCTGCTAATCGCTTATTTAGCACTCCATATAAACGCCCTGTTTCATTCACATAGCGATTAATAGCATAGTCAATCTTTTCGGGTGCGTATTGAACGAAGTGATGATTTTGCCCTGCCATTGGTCCCAAACCGCCCATTTGCCAGAATAACCATTGCAGGGTTTCAACGCGATCGCGCAAATCTGCGGAAATCAACTTGCCGGTTTTGTCTGCCAAATATAATAAGATTGCCCCAGACTCAAAGACGGAAATCGGTTCACCACCAATTGCAGGTTCGCGATCGATTATTGCCGGAATGCGATTATTGGGGGAAATCTGGAGAAAATCAGGTTTAAACTGCTCGCCTGTTCCTATATTTACTGGAATAATATTGTAAGGCAGTCCGACTTCTTCAAGGAACATCGTGATTTTATGACCGTTGGGAGTTGTCCAGTAGTAAAGGTCAATCATTTGTAATTTCTCCTAATTTGGTGATGATTTTGTCGGTTATATCAAGTTTGGTCAGATTCCCGACTTCTTCAAGAAGTCGGGAATCTTGCGGAACATCAATACACTCATAAAAGTGTATTTACTGAGTTAATTTGATTAAAACTTTATTAACGTTAACCTTGGTAGGGATTGCCTAATTTATCTACAAAGACGTTATAAGAAAATGGCAAACGTCCGGGATCGAGACGCGGGGAAGCTGCATAACCTACAGGGACGAGAACAGCGATCGCTAAATCTGGCTCATTCGCTGCACCAATAACTTCTTTTACTTTGTCTTCAATCCAGCCATTCATAAAACAGGTGGATAAACCCAAACTTTCGGCTGCTAATACTAAATGTGTTGCGGCAATCATCGCATCTTTGATAGCGTATTCTCGGCGTTTGTCTCCAAGTGCGCCATGAAACTGAGGAATGGCTGTTTTAAAATAGTTTACCGTGCCTTCATTCCAAGCGCCAGTTTGTAACCCTTGCTCAAAAACCGGGGTTAAGTCTTTTTCACCAGCGTAAATATCGGCAGCAAAGACAAACGTAACAGGTGCTTGGATGATTTGTTGTTGATTCCAAGACGCTGCACATAAAGCTGCTTTTTGCGCTTCATCTTGTACAAGCACAATTCGCCAATCTTGAATATTATAACTGCTGGGTGCGGCTACAGTTAACTCAACTAGTTGATGTAGCAGTTCTTTTGATATGGGGTCTGATTTGAAACTTTTAATCGAACGACGTTGAGCGATCGCGCTGGGTACATCGAGAGATTGAACTTGCGTGATTGGATTCATATATCTATGGGATAATTGGTACAAAGCAAGAAATTAGCTTCTTGACAAGGCTTTATTTGTTACTTGGTTTTTGCTTTTTAGAGCCAACTTGCATATTGTATCGGCAATGTAGCAATATTTTTTTGCTGAAGTTCTTGGGCAGCGCGATAAGTCCAATAAGGGTCGCGGAGCATTTCCCGTGCTAATAGTACAATATCTGCACGATTATTGCGGATAATTTCATCGGCTTGCATGGCGTTGGTAATCAAACCCACGGCAGCGGTGGCAATGTCAGCATCGTGACGAATCTTTTCGGAAAAGGGAATTTGCCAACCAGAACCAAAGGGAATGTTTTTGTAATCGGGAGTGTTGAAAGCCGAACTACAATCAATCAAATCGACACCTTCAGCTTTCAGCTTTTTCGACAATTCCACTGAATCATCAATTGTCCAACCGCCTTCTACCCAATCAGAACATGATAATCTAGCAGTTAGAGGCAGGCGATCGGGCCAAACTTCCCTGACAGCGCGTGTTGTTTCTAACAAAAAGCGAATTCTATTTTCAAAACTACCGCCATACTCATCTGTACGTTTGTTAGATAGCGGTGAATAAAAGCTATGTGCTAAATAACCGTGGGCAAAATGTAATTCTAACCATTCATATCCGGCTTCAAGCGATCGCACTGTGGCAGATCGAAAATCATCTTGTATTTGCTGAATATCTTGATGTGTCATTTCATTGGGAACACGCCATAATTTCTCATTATCAAAGGCGATCGCCGAAGGTGCGATTGTCTCCCAACCACCTTCAGAATCTTTAAGCGAATTATCTCCTTCCCACGGACGCGCTGCGCTGGCTTTTCTCCCAGCGTGCGCTAGCTGAATCCCCGGTACTGCACCATGTTCTTTGATAAACTTGTTGATGCGGTGTAGCGGTTCAATGTGTTTGTCTGACCAGATTCCCGCATCTTTTGGCGTGATGCGTCCTCGCGGTTCCACAGCAGTAGCTTCGGCGATAATTAATCCTGCACCACCTATTGCACGCGAACCAAGATGAACTAAGTGGAAATCATTAGCCATTCCATCATCTGAACTATATTGGCACATCGGCGAAATACCGATGCGATTACGTAATGTTACGCTTTTTAGTTGATAAGAATCAAATAATTGTGGCATGATTTGCTCCCTGTGTTTTTAGTCAAGATGAAGCGATCGCCTGTGCAATCAGCACCGTGACAACTTTGCAGAATTTACGTTAGTAGAATAACTTAACTAGCGATCGCTGGATAGTCTGTGTATCCTTTTTCACCGCCACCATAAAAGGTTGTCGGATCGGGTTGATTTAACGGTGCATTCAAAGCAAAGCGTTCAGGCAAATCGGGATTGGCTATATACAAAGTACCAAATGCAACTAAATCAGCCGCACCTGTCGCCAAAACAGTATCACCTCTGCTTTTGTCGTAACCGCCATTAACGATGAGTGTACCTTGAAAGCGCTCTTTCAGATGACTGGTTGGCACCACCGTTGCCCCATGTCTGATGTCTGCTTCTATCGCTTCAAAGATATGCAGATATGCTAAACCAAATTTATTCAGCGCTTGGGCTGCATAACCAAATGTTTCTGAAGGGTTAGAATCACGTATATCGTTCATCGTACCGCTGGGGGAAAGCCGTACCCCTACTCTACTAGCACCCCATACACCAATTACCGCTTCTGTCACTTCTACCAGCAGTCGGGCGCGATTTTCAATTGAACCGCCATATTTATCTGTACGCTGATTCGTACCATCGCGGAGAAACTGGTCAATTAAATAACCATTAGCTGCGTGAATTTCTACGCCGTCAAACCCAGCTTCTAAGGCATTTTCTGCGCCTTGGCGGTACTGTTCCACAATCTCTGGAATCTCCCAAGTTTCCAAAGCGCGAGGAGTAACAAAAGGTTTCATCCCTTCGTAAGTCAGCACTTGTCCTTTGGGTGCGATCGCGCTCGGTGCTACAGGCAAAGCCCCATCCGGTTGCAAATCTGGGTGAGAAATTCTCCCAACGTGCCACAGTTGCAGGTAAATTCTTCCTTTATGTTGATGTACTGCATCTGTCACCAATCGCCAACCCGCCACCTGTTCTGGCGAATGAATCCCTGGTGTATTCGGATACCCCTGCCCTGATTGAGAAATTTGAGTTGCTTCGGCGATAATCAGTCCAGCAGTTGCTCGTTGAACGTAATATTCAGCGTTTAACTGATGCGGAACATTTCCCTTACCTGCCCTTCGTCGCGTTAAGGGAGCCATCACAATTCGGTTTGGTAATTCAAGTTCACCTAACTTGTACGGAGAAAGTAAATTGATATCGGTATTCATAAGTTACCTCTATTAATGGGTAATGGGTAATGGGGCATGGGTAATGGGGAATGGGGAATGGGGAATCGGTAATGGGGAAAGAATTATTACCAATTACCAATTACCAATTACCAATTACCAATTACCAATTACCAATTCCCAATCCCCAATTTTCGATTACAGATACTGTGATAAAGTTTTAGTCAAGGTTGTTTTGGGTACTGCACCTACAACCGTATCTACTTGCCGACCACCTTTAAACACTAATAGTGTGGGAATGCTGCGAATTCCGTAATGGCTGGCAACAGTGGGATTTTCATCTGTGTTCAGTTTCACCACTTTCACCTGTCCTACGTGTTCACCAGCAAACTCATCCACTACGGGAGCCACCATCCGACAAGGACCGCACCAAGGTGCCCAAAAGTCCACTAACACGGGAATTTGACTTTCTAGGACTTCTTGCTTAAAGGTGGCTTCTGTTACGTTTGTAACGGATGACATAGTTGTCCTCCTGTAAGATTCTTTAGTTCGGTATAATCGAATAAATTAAATATAGTTTATTTAACGAGATAATGCAAGCATGAGATTTCTTTATCACCCAGACAGAAAAGACATTTCTTTATCAGGAGTGCTGTATGCTTTAGGCGATCCGGTGAGGTTGGAGATTGTGCGGTTGCTTGCGACTGTGGGAGCGCAACCGTGTGCGGGGTTTGATTTTGCGATCGCCAAATCCACGATGTCCAATCACTTTAAGATTTTGCGGGAATCGGGGGTAGTCTTCACGCGCAAAGAAGGCACGCAGCATATTAACATGCTGCGGCGTCAGGATATAGATGAATTGTTTCCGGGGTTGCTGGATGCGGTATTGCGATCGGCTCAACCGATGCAAATTTGTCAACAGGAAACTGCTGTGAAAAGTGTTTCACTCTAAATAATGGGCATTGGGCATGGGGCAATGGGCATTGGGCAATGGGCATTGGGCATTGGGCATTAGGGAAAGGGGAAAGGGGAAAGGGGAAAGGGGAAAGGGGAAATAATTATCGTCGCTTCGCTCCTGGGTGTGGGGTGTGGGGTGTGGGGTGTGGGGAAAACTTTCATGTTTTGTACATCCCACACCCAGGAGCAATTGGGTTTAAAACCCCACCGTCGCAATAAGTGTCTCCAATTGGTTAGGTGCTGCACCGATCCAATTGACCCCTACACCCACTCAGCCACCCCCAACAAGAGCTGTTCAATACCAATGCCCCATGCCCCATGCCCCATGCCCCATGCCCGATGCCCCATTCCCTATTCCCAAATTAAAAAGGTAATTTTAGCAGATTTATAATACTTAATTCTTTCTTTTCCTGAGGTAAACCTAATTTAATCGCCTTTGGATTGCGAGGATAATTATAAGAATTGAAAAGTATATCCCATATAGTGAAAAAACTCGCATAATTCGATGTTGCTTCTTTTCGGGCTTGAGAATGATGAGAGCGATGATAATTTGGTGTGACAATTAGGTAGCTGAGATATCTATCAATTTTTAATGGTATAGCCCAATTACTGTGATGAAAGATTAATTCACATGCCAAGAAAATTTCATATAATAATAAGTTTTGCAGAGTAATACCAAATAACCAAATTATAAATAACTTAGGTAGATTAGCTAAAATTGCTTCAACTGGATGAAAGCGATAAGCAGTAGAAGTATTCATTAACAGTTCTGTATGATGAACTTTATGAAAACGCCATGCAATAGGCAGAGTATGCATTAATCTGTGCCACGCATACATATATCCATCGAGCAATAAGAAAGAAAAGACTATTTTTAAGACAGGTGAATGAATAAAATGAAAAATACCGAGCCAGAAAGTTTGTTGCCAAATGCAATTTAAGAGTAAAGCTATGGTAAAATTATTTGCCAAGACATTTATCAAGCCGAGAACTAAATTAGTATAAACTCTTTTATCGAAACTCTCTTTAAAACTGAAAAACGGAAACAGATTTTCTAAAGTTCCGAATGAAATAACACTGCTGACAACAATAAGTGATTGCCAATCCATGTTGAGATTCGCTCCTCTATAAAAAAACAAGCGAATAAGCGATGCCTCCGGCAAGGACTCGTCCTACGCTACCTTTAAGTGTATATAAATTTGTAGTACTAAATAACACTCTTCCTGGCTGCTAATTAGATCAACCGTCAAGTACCCCACTTGAAAAAAAGTTGCTTTCTGCTGCCTGATTTTTATATTCTCACAGAAGTGGAGAGTAATAATTACAATTGTTGCTTCCCCCTTTGCCCTCCTCCACTTCTTGAATTATGACCGCACCAGCAGCTTCTGTTTCGATGTGGACTCCCCTACGTCAGCCTGTGTTTCGTGCCCTTTGGACAGCCTCAGCGGTGTCAAGTGTTGGCACTTGGATGCATGATGTAGGTGCAGCATGGTTGATGACTTCGCTTTCACCGTCACCGTTTTTAATTGCGTTGATGCAGGCAGCGTCAAGCTTGCCGTTTTTTCTGCTAGCGTTACCTGCGGGAGCGCTGGCAGATGTCGTCGATCGCCGAAAAATGATTTTGTGGACTCAGGGTTGGATGCTGGTTGTCGCTACTTTGTTGGGATTTCTCACCCTGGCAAACATTACAACACCGTGGATTCTCTTAGTTCTCACTTTTGCTCTGAGTCTCGGCAGTTCGATGAATATGCCTGTATGGCAAGCCCTAACCCCGGAACTAGTAGAAAAAGAAGAACTTCCCCAAGCTGTCACCCTCAGCGGCATTGTGGTTAACCTTTCGCGGTCGATAGGTCCTGCTTTAGCGGGGATAATTATCGCTCAAGCTGGTACGGGAGCAGTTTTTCTGCTTAATGCGGCTTCCTTCGTTGGGGTAATATTAGTAGTTTATCAGTGGCGTCGCACCCCGCAAAAAAGCGCATTACCGACAGAACGCTTCATTGGAGCGATGCAAGCGGGTATTCGTTACGTGCGCTACGCTCCAACTTTTCAATCAGTGCTAATTCGCACCTCAGCTTACATTTTATTTGCTAGTGCCTTATTTGCCCTTTTACCGCTTTTAGGAAGACGAGAGTTAAAGCTTGATGCTTTCGGATACGGAATGATTCTCGGCTTTTGGGGTATCGGTGGATTAGCGGGAGCGTTCATTTTACCGAAGCTACGGGAGCAGTTTTCTATAGATAAATTGGTGGCAGGCTCATCAGTATTGATGGGTATAATGTTGCTGGCACTAGGAACAGTGCGGAATTTTTACGTAGTATGTGCGTTGATGCTGTTGGTGGGAATTGCTTCTCTCAGCAGTATGGTTAGTTTCAGTGTATCGGCGCAAACAGCCGTGCCTACCTGGGTGCGGGCTAGAGCTTTATCCGTGCATTTGCTTGTGTTCCAGGGATGTATGACGTTGGGAAGTTTGTTGTGGGGTGCTGTAGCCCAACGTACAAGCATAACCGTAGCTTTGACTACCGCCGGAGTAGGCTTGATTGTGGCTGTGGCACTGACTGCACGCTATCGCTTGCGCTGTGCGGAAAAGTTGGATTTGCGGTCTTCGCTGCATTGGGATCAACCGATAAACGCTTTTGAACCTTGTCCGAATGATGGACCTGTGTTGATTAGTTTAGAGTATCGCATTGACCCAGCGAACGCGGAGGAGTTTACCAAAGCGATGCAAGCACTAAGTCAAATTCGCCGGCGTGATGGAGCGATTCGGTGGGGTTTGTATCAAGATTTATCAGACCCAGGTCGCTTTCTAGAAACGCAAATTGTCGAATCTTGGGCAGAACACAAGCGGCAATTTGAACGGGTGACGAATAGCGATCGCCTAATTGAAGAACGTGTGCGGGCATTTCATATTGGCGAAAAACCGCCGAAAGTTTCGCAAATGATTTACTCAAAATATACAGATGGTAAAGGTTTGCGGCAACCGTGCGGGTGAGGGGGATGAGCGAGACAAGGAGACAAGGGGGACAAGGGGGACAAGGGGGACTCCTTGGAGACAAGGAGACAAGGAAACAAAAAGACAATTCTTTCTCCCCATCCCCCCCTCTCCCCATCTCCCCCTCCCCCCCTGCTCTCGCTAACTTGCGATCGCAACTGGCTTTTTGCGGATGGGACGCTTGCGGTCTGATTTTTTCTTCAATCCAACCGCTTGAGCTTGATCGCTATCTGTCCCATATTGCCCGCGCACGACATCTTTCATCGCTAATACAGCATTGTGAAATTCCCATTCTGCTAATCGGGCAGCATCCGCAGCAGCACGGTATAAAGTTAGTTTTTCGGTTTCGGCTTGTTGTTGGGTCAACATAGCCTGATAAGCTTGCTGTAACTTTGTCGCAGAGGCATCAGTACGGGTTGTGTCATAGGTAGTGATGGTTTGCAAACCGTGCAATGAGTCAACATCTTGACTAATCAGTCGAGGGGACAAACGGCGTGTTGTATCTTGGGCAGCCATAGTTGCATACGTGATAAAATATATATTTAATGTACCCATTGCAACAAAAAATCTAACAGTAAGGCGAAGAAAAGGGTAATTTAATGTTTGCAGGTTGATGCAATGGCATTGTCACCCGATGCAATGGCATTGTCACCCGATGCAATGGCATTGTCACCCGATGCAATGGCATTGTCACCCGATGCAATGGCATTGTCACCCGATGCAATGGCATTGTCACTCGATGCAATGGCATTGTCACTCGATGCAATGGCATTGTCACCCGATGCAATGGCATTGTCACTCGATACAATATGATGACTAAACCGCAAGATGCTTTTTGGTACAGTCAGAATTTTGTAGTACAGTCAGAATTTTGTAGGGTGCGTTGTCGCTCGCGCAACGCACGATTCATCGAGAGTGCGTTACGGCTAATGCCGTAACACACCCTACTGAATACTCATTATTGTAGACATAGAGAAAGAGGAGATTACGCAATGGATAAATTAACCGAGTATCCCAAGCTAATCAGGCGTATTTTATCTGAGTATGTAGAATTATGCAACCGTCGTCCTAACGGAGACATTGAGACATTTTTGATTGTGGATGAGTCAAAGAAGCACTACATCTGGATGAACCTTGGTTGGCAGAACGGCGATCGCATTACTGGTATAACCGTTTATGTTCGCATTCGTGATGGTAAAATCAAAGATTGAGGAAGATTGGACAGAAAATGGTATTGCAACTGATATAGTTCGTGCGGGTGTTCCCAAGGAAGATATTGTCTTGGCATTCCACGAGCCTAAGATGCGGCAGTACACAGATTTTGCAGTAGCCTTGTAGCGGTTGAGATTGATGATTTATCTTTAAACTGAGTTCAGCTTTCGTAGAGCAATTGTTGCTAAAGATTGTAGTAGGAAGAGAGTAATTATAAAATTTAAATATTACTTTGTTTAGGTTTGCACTGTAAATTCTTCTGGATCAATACCCCAATTTACCCAACGAATTGCTTCCCGTGCGGAGTTAACGCTAGGTGGTACACGCAGTACATGAACATATCCACTGCTTGGGCAAGTCATCTTCAACAGATAAATAGGTTCAACATCAATACTTTCTTCTATACCTAGCAAAACATATTCTTGCCAATAATCTAGCTCTACTGCCTGTAATTCCTGACAGATACGTGCGTAACCAATACCTTGAATTAATACGCGGCGTAGTTCTGCGTTATCTACTTCTAAAAGCCATCGTGGTTCCCATTCATTTAGGCGAAGTTGACCGTATTTTTCTGGTAGTCTTACACCGTGATAAGCGTAGACATTAAATCCTTCGTAGGCTACTGCGGGTTTACCTTCGGCGTGTAATCTGCTTTCATTATCAAGACAAATAACTAAAGGCTTGGGAATAGCAACAGTCTGCGTCTCTGCGGTTCGTTCCATTGTGGCACGGTTAATTTTACTATGTTAGGACTTAAGCAAAATACCTCTCGCTCCTCTTATTCCTCCGTATGTTTATTAATGTTGAAAAGTTCGTAGTCAGCGCAAAGCGTGAAAACAGCGCTACTACGAACAAGAGCGTTATTTTAGCTAACTGTTGCCCGTGATGATTCGGCATCAATCGGTTTGAGCAGGTAAATTCGCAACAGATGCCAGATGATGGAAAGTAACAAAGGTAATTTTTGCACTAACTTGATAATTTTTGGGCGATCGCTTACATTAATTTCCCCCAATTTTAGATTATTCTCGGAACACTTTTCTAGACGAGAGAAAAATTCTGGGTGATTTGTATCCAATATTAATGGAAATGCTCTAGCAGCCGTGTTGTTCGTCTCCTCGATGACTTTGGTATTATATTCGCGGGGATTTATGCCGATAGATTCATAAAATGTTGCTCGTTCAAATACTGTCAAGGTATGCGTAGCAAACACTGTCAGCAAAAAGAAACGCACCCACAATCGCGATTGACAATTATTCCATAACTGGGGTTGCGATCGCAGCAGCGCTTTGAAAAAATCTCCATGTCGGTTTTCATCCTGACACCAACTTTCAAAGTAGCGAAATAACGGATATATTTCATGTTCTGGATGTGCTTCCATATGGCGATAAACTAAAATGTAACGCCAGTAACCAATTTTCTCAGATAAATAAACAGTATAAATAACCCACTCTGGGGGAAAGAAGGTATAAGTACGATTCTTGGTGAGATAACTTAAGTCTAAGGAAAGATTAAAATCTGCCATTGACTTATTCAAAAATCCCGCATGACGTGCTTCATCCCGCGACATTAAGAGAAAGGCTTCTGCTAAAATAGGATTTTGCTCTTTAAGTCGTCGCGATAGTTCTTTAAACAGCAAAAAACCAGAAAATTCTGATGTGCAAGAGCGCTCCAAAAAGTCAATAAAAGAACGTCGCGTTTCCCCATCAATGCTATCCCAACACTGTTGAAATTCGCTACCGCGTACAAAATGATGCCGATTATAATCGGCTCTTAGCTCTTCTAAAACTGCTAATAATTCAGGCTCTTGCGCGGAAATATCCATTTGCGCGATCGCTTCAAAGTCAGTGGTGTAAAACCTGGGTGTTAACAATGTTTCCTGAACTGGTGCTTTAATACCAGGTTTCAGCAACTCAGGCTCTGGGGTGTGAAGATTAGCCATGAGAATTCTGCTTTTAATCTAATGCTTTATTAGCTATATAACCATAATTTTCTTTCTAGGTCTATCAATTGAAAAATAACTTTTTAATCAACAACTAGCTTGATATATTGGGTTTTTACGCAATTCGTTTGTAGCGTTTTGAATTATTTTATATTTATGCAAAAATTAATAATTAAATAATTGAGTAAAAAATCAATATTGCTGGCATCTGCATCTACACTAATGTTTGCAGGCTAAAGTGATGCATATCATTTATCAATATTGAATTTGTTGGTTGTTGGTGAACCACTGCGTTGCGGGGGTGGAGGAGTTTGTAGCAAGTGGTGAACCCGAAGGGTTGTTAGTTGTTAGTTGCCAAAAGTTACCACGCTCCCACTATCCACGCTCCTCTTATCCACTACCCACTATCCACTATCAACTATCCACTATCAACTATCCACTACCCACTAACCACTATCAACTATGGTTTTTATACTTCCTAGCGTAAAGTTCGATTCTAATCTGATTCAAAAATATGATACTCCGACACCGAGATACACCAGTTATCCACCGGCAACTGAGTTAACAGAAGCATTTAGTGAAAGTGATTTTAAATCAGCGATCGCTAACTCAAATCAAAGAAAATCTCCGCTTTCTTTGTATTTCCATATACCGTTTTGTCAAATTCCCTGTTACTTCTGTGGTTGTAATACGGTAATTTCCAACAATAAGAATATTGCTAAACCTTATTTACAGTCTTTAGTTCAAGATATTAAAAATACAGCAGCCTTAATTGATTCTGATAGAAAAGTACTGCAAATTCACTGGGGTGGTGGTACTCCTAACTATTTGAATCCCGAACAAGTAGAATTTTTGTGGAAAAATATTAGACAACATTTCACCATTGATTCAGAAGCGGAAATCTCAATTGAGATTAATCCCCGCTATGTTGATAAAAATTATATTTTCTTTCTCAGAGAAATCGGCTTTAACCGAATTAGTTTTGGTATCCAAGATTTTAATCGTCAAGTTCAAGTAGCTATAAATCGCGTTCAACCTGAAGAAATGCTCTTTGATGTCATGAGTTGGATTAAAGAAGCTAACTTCAAAAGTGTGAATGTAGACTTAATTTATGGTTTACCTTATCAAACTCGCGAAACTTTCAAAGAAACGATTAAAAAGACAATTGAATTAGACCCGAACCGAATTGTAGTCTTTAATTTTGCTTATGTGCCGTGGGTAAAACCTGTACAAAAAAATATTCCTGAAGATAAGCTTCCCCTACCGCAAGAAAAGTTAGAAATTCTCAAGATGACGATTGAGGAATTAACAGCTAATAAGTATTTATTTATCGGGATGGATCATTTTGCTAAAGCTGATGATGAATTAGCGATCGCTCAACAAAATCGCACGCTAAAACGCAATTTTCAAGGCTACACCACCCTAGCAGAAACAGAACTCTTTGGTTTTGGTGCAACATCCATCAGTATGTTAGAAGACGCTTACGCTCAAAATCACAAGCAATTACAAGATTATTATCGCGGAATTGAAGCGGGTGTTTTACCAATTAGTAAAGGCATCAAACTCAGCCAAGATGACATTATTAGACGAGATGTCATCATGTCTATTATGTGTCACCACGAACTGCATAAGCCAGACATTGAAAATAAATATAACATCAACTTTGATGAATACTTCAGCTTAGAAATAAAGGCGTTACAGCCATTAGAAGCCGATAAATTAGTCGAGTTATCAACGAAATATATTCATATCACAGAAATCGGCAAACTACTATTAAGAAATGTTGCGGTTATCTTTGATGCCCATACCAGAAATCAACAGAGAAAATTCTCTCGTGCTATTTAATTAGCTGCTGGGATAGTGCATAAACACTACAGGAACTCCCAGCAGCTTTTTGCCTAATTGCGACAATCCAAACTTACCCTTAAGCGATCGCGGTAAATCTTCAAAGGCAATTACTACAAAACCAAAGCGTGTATAAAATTCCGTCAACCGCTGACCAAGACATTCTAAATATAGCGGTTGAGTTGCTTCTTCAATTAAATGCCGTGTAACTAAAGTTCCTAAACCGCGATTTCTCCAAGCAGGTGAAACTACCAAACTACCAAGTTCTTGTGTATCATAAAAGTTGCGAAGCTGTCCGCAAGCTACTATCTTTTTCTCGCATTCAATTACCGAGAATTGCGAAAAGCGTATTTGGGTAGGGTCAAGTTTTGCCGAAAGCACTAACCATCTAATTGACCAAATATCCTCAGATGTAGCCTTACGGAGTATACATTCATTTGGCAGTGACACGCTTTGTTTCATAGAACCTCGCAAAAATTATTATTTCCAATCAGATCCCCGACAACTTCTGCGAAGTCGGGGCAAATCGTTTTTTTCATTCTGTTGTCACTTTTTTGTCACATTTACTTTAAATACTAAAGATAGAACCGATTATTTTGAATATTAAATTTATTAAAATGCATCAACGTCAATTATCCCCGATACTTTGGATTATGGGGACAGCGATCGCACTTCTGACGACAAGCTGTGAGTCAGCAGTGCAATATTTGCCACCATTACCGAGAATTGAGACATCCTCAAACGAAGCGAAATTGCCTCAACAAAACGCCCAATCTGCTAGTAACGCCAAAATTGAGGCAGCAATTCGCCAAGGTATCAATCAAGTGCGTCAGGAAAACAAACTGCAACCCTTGCAAAATAATGAAAAACTAGCGCAAGTTGCCCGGAACTACAGCCGACAAATGGCAGAACAAAACTTCTTCAGCCACACCGGACCTAATGGCAGCACCCTAGAAAAGCGAGTCAAGGCAGGCGGAATTTATTATTGGGTGGTAGGTGAGAACTTGTTCACAAGTAAGAATATTTCCCAACCAGTATCACCAGCAATTGACGGTTGGATGAAAAGTCCAGGACATCGAGAGAATATTTTGCGTCCGTTTTTCAGCGAAACCGGCGTAGGAGTGTGGAAAGTTGGCAACAGCTACTATATTACACAATTGTTTTTGCGGCGTTGAAGGACAAGCAAAAACGCTTCTCACAGGCATCGTAAACACAACGTGATACCCTTACAGGGTATCGCGACTGCAAAATTGCGATGTTCCCCCCTAGATAGGTGTGGCGATCGCCCATCCAACCCTAAACTACTAATTGTAATCTCAACTTGACAGCAACCCTTGTGAAAGCAAGATGGATCATCACCGCAGTTTCCGCAGCACTATTTTTTGGTGGTAGTTTGCTAACATCACTGCGCGACCCCTGGTTTCAAAACTTACAGCGTCCCGCGTGGTTAACTTTTGAATTTTTAATTCCGTTTATTTGGATCTTCATTTGGGTCTGCATCACAATCTCAGCAATTATTGTGTGGGAAAACTCAAAAAATCGCCCTTGGTTATTGATGGGTATGTATGCTGCGATCGCTCTTTTAACTTCAGCATACAGTCCGATTGTCGTAGAACTTAAAAGCCTTATAGGGGGAATGATTGCCGGCGGATTGGCTACAATTATCGTCTACATTTTGGCGTTTATAGTCAAGCCAATTTCTCAAAAAGCCTCTTGGCTGTTCTTACCTTATGCTCTTTGGGGTCCGATTGGAACTTATCTTACTTGGATATTAATTCAACTTAATCCAGGCGCAGCAAACTAACAAAATTATATGAATAATACAGTAATTATTACAGGTGCTTCTCAAGGCATCGGCAAAGCCACAGCACTTGAATTTGCTCGTCAAGGATACGATATTGTACTCGCAGCGCGTCAAGTTGACCGTTTAGAAGCAGCTGCAATCGAAGTACGCGAACTTGGTCGAGAAGCGCTTGCAATTCCCACAGATGTGAGAGATCCGCAGCAAGTAAACAACTTAGTGGAAAAGGCACTACAGCATTTTGGTCATGTGGATGTGGTAATTAATAATGCTGGTATTTTTGCCTTAGGACCAGTAGAAGAATTTAAACTCAGCGATTGGCAACAAATAATAAATACAAATCTTTTGGGTTATATTCATGTGATTGATGCTATTTTGCCTCATTTACTGAAACGAGGTAAAGGCACAATCGTTAATGTCAGTTCTATTGCTGGTTTAGATGCAATTCCTTACCAAATACCTTACAATACCAGCAAGCACGCGATCGCAGGGCTGACCAAATCGCTACACGCAGAATTATCAAAGAAAGGAATTCAAGTTACTGGAATTTATCCGAGTTTTATTCGCACCCAAATCGATGAACGCACAATCTTTCGCGGTAACGAAGAAGAAACAACTAAAGCTCGCTACAATTTAGTCAATACAATGCTGCACACTCCTCTGTTAGAAAAGCCTGAAGATGTAGCGCAAGCAATTTGGAAAGGAGTTAAAAATCAGCGTGCTGATGTAATTGTCGGTACAGCGAAGTTTTGGACATCAATGTATCATCTATTTCCTGGTTTGATGAAGCCATTATTTCGACTAGTTTTTGGGATGAAAGAACGTCGCTGATTAAAAGTCATCTAAAGAACGTTGACGACGTTGGGTAGAATTAGTAGTGGGACTATGCAGTTTATTTGCCCACAAAACTAAAGGAATGCTGAGTGTTCCGAAAATCATCATAATAGTGGTGATTATCAAAACCATTATGCGATTGGGGCGATAATTACCCTGTTCAATCTGCCAAAAAACTTGGTTATAATGCCAAGCTGCCAAAGCTATCACCACAATGCCCACAATTACTAAGCTGACACCGAGGTTTTCTGAATTAAATATGGGATGAACCTGAGGTTGTTGTTGAGTTAGGGTAGAATGAAGTTGATGTAGAAATAAGCTGAATCGAGCGATCGCAAACCCAAAACCGATTAAAGCGATCGAAGTTCGCAGCCAAGCCAAAAACGTGCGCTCGTTAGCTTGATGCTCCCGCTGACGGTCTACTTGAGAATTTTTTGTCATTAAAATTTTAAATCACACAAACCGCGTATTTTCCTTTTTATTGAAAATGACAGGCAAGGCTATCTTACCTGTCATAGTACATCTTAATGTTATATGTAATAAGTAGTATCCTAACGTCAGAAATTTTTTCGACTTGATTTAGAATTTTTGGGTGAATAATCAGAGCAATTCTTTGCTTCTTCAGTCATCACCATCGAAGGTTGTACGGCACACTTAAGGTAATTGTTGCTGCAAAAAAACTCGCAGTTGTGACAGGGAAGTTTATTTAAACTGTTGATATTAAAAACGATTTTATTGTCTACAACCGTCCGCAGTTTGGATAGCATGAGAAAAAAAACTACCCAAGCTACAATAAAGCCAAAAGAACCACCCACAGAGATAGCTATTTCCGGAACAGTTAACCCATAAATATTTCCCTCTTCAGTGTGGCTTCTCTGATTTGAATTACTATCTACTGCTAAAAGAAGTTGGGAGTTACGATCAAAAGACATATTATTTACCTGTGGTGCTACGTAGTGCCGAATAAGTTCCTGGCAAACGCTTTTAGGATCACCAGTAACTGCTCTTATATATAAGGCTGAGTGGATTCGTCAAAATTGAGCGATCGCAAGGACTCAATTATAGGTGTAGCAAAATAACAATTAAGGTATCTCTGTCGAGAGTTTTACTTGTAAGTTATTGTTATACACCGAAAGAAAGAACTTACTGAATTAACTGAGAAAAAAGGTTGTTTTTGTGGTAGTATTAACGCTCATGAAATCGAGTTAAATAGTTATCAATCGGTTAAGGGCTGATGTTGTTGCTGGAGATACACGAGAGCTTCAGAGGATTCTACTTGAGGAAAATCGACATAGAAATTACTAACACTTAAGAAAGGTTCCGGTGTTTCCAAGATAATAAGGCGATCGCACCACTGACTCAACCAAGGTAACAACTTTAAAGGCGCTACAGGACTACACAACCAAACTGACGCACACCCAAGCGCTTTTGCTGCAATCGCCGCCACAGCAATTGTCATGCCCGTGGCGATGCCATCATCAATTAAAATAACCGTAGCATTTTCTGTATTTACTTGCGGACAACCAGGAATTAATTGTGCCTCAAGTAGTTTAGCTTTATCGATCGCTTCATTCAAAGCCAATTCACGCGATACTCCTGAAACGAGTGGCTGCCGCCATCGCAAATAATTTTTACTGCGAAGTAACTTTTGCTCACTCCAAAGAACATTCCCCGAAGCAGTCACCGCACCAATTGCCAACTCCGGGTTTTGTGGATGGCTAATCTTTTTCGCCACCATAATCGTCAGCGGACAACCCAAAATTCGCGCTACAGGTGCAGCTACTGGTAGTCCCCCTCTAGGCAAGGCATAAACAATTGGTCGCTTTGTCAGAGCACTTTGCTTGATTGCATCAATCTGTTGTGCCAGCTTCTCACCAGCATCAGTGCGATCGCAAAAAAGTGGGGTATATGACATAATTTCCCCAACACATTAAGACACCATTGTTTTTATCATGAAGGATTTTCGGGCAATTTGATTGATACAATAGAATCTCTACAGATATAAGTATAAGAAATGCACATCTGACGTAGCATTTATTTGTTCGCCAATAAACATTAATTATTAGACTGGCGCTGATGTCAGCATCTTCATTTTCATGAGCAGCGAAAATCAATTAAGCCTCTTCGATAACTCGAACTTTCAGCAAAAAGATTTAATTCCCACAGATGCCAAAATTCCCATTCCCAGCGGCACTTACCCCAGCATGACCGAATTGGCACAGCATTGCAACGACTGTCACCGTTGTGGATTAGGAGAAAATCGGACTCATGCCGTCGTCGGACGCGGCAACCTCAAAGCACTGATTATGATTGTGGGAGAAGCACCAGGTCAAAATGAAGACGAAACCGGATTGCCCTTTGTCGGCAGATCCGGACAGTTGCTAGAGAAAATATTGGCATCAGTCGAACTGGATACAGAAAAAGATGTATATATATCCAATATCAACAAATGCCGACCCCCAAACAACCGGGCACCTTCCACAAAAGAAATGGCGGCTTGCAAACCCTATTTATTTGAACAACTTCGCATAGTTGACCCAAAAATTATTCTCTTGACAGGTGCAACTGCCGTCAAAGGTTTAATTGGCGACAAAGGAGCAATGGGTACAATTCGCGGAAAATGGATTGAATGGGAAGGGCGTTTGTGTATGCCGATTTTCCACCCATCTTACTTGCTGCGTAACCCTTCCCGCGAAGTAGGCGCTCCTAAATGGTTGATGTGGCAAGATATTCAAGCAGTGCGTGCCAAATTCGATGAAATTCGACATTAATCAGCGCTCTTGTTCGTCGTGAGCGATTTATCGCTCAATTACGAAGCTTTAAATTTTTTGCGCTAGACCACTAGTATCTCACCATAACTTTGGCAGAAATTCTGGAATGCTTTCGCTTCACTTGGTAGCTAACTAAATTGATTCAAAAGTTAGATGCTCGTAACAACTAACAGTAGCGCAGATGTTTGAGCATCTCACGTACTATTGCCAAGGAGAAGGCTTATGACGGGCTTTTTGATATTAGTTACAATTGCGGTGGTGGTGTTAGTTATTGCATCTGCTCGAAGCAGTTCTTTTAGAGGTCGTAGAAGCAAATCGCGTAACCATTCTAGTAACAGCCACAACAATTTCTTTAACACCGCTGCTGGGGGATATAACAGTAGTACCACTGATAGCGGGTATAGCGGTGGTGATGGCGGCAGTTCTAGTAGTGGCTGTGACGGCGGCGGTTTTAGCGGTGGTGATGGCGGCAGTTCTAGTAGTGGCTGTGACGGCGGCGGCTCTAGCAGTGGCGGATTTTAGACAAGCTAATTTTTTGCTCAACAACTTCGCATTCCCAGCGCTTAATTGCTTATGTTGAATCAAGGCGATGTCTGACGACAAGACGCTCTGCGTCTACGCTTGTCAACTTACCAGTAAAATGAAATTGGTAATTTCGAGTCAAAAAGTTGGATTTGACCTGATTGAGCTTGATTAAACTCGATTTCTAGGTGAAAGCGATCGCCTCGCTTCAATTCCACCAATCCTAACTCAGTTAGTTTTCTCAATTCAGCAGAGAAATTTTTCTCTCCTGGTAAGGTGATTTGCAACTTTGTAATTTCATCAAATCCAGGTTTATTAATTAATAATCCGCGTTTTAACGGCGAAGCTGAAGGAATTAGGCTGACTGGTGACATAAAAATCAGCGGTTCTGATAAATTTTCACTGTTAGCAGCGACGGTAAGTGAGGCTCCTTTTGGCAAAAAAGGTGCGTAATAATTCCAAGTAGCAAATGGCAATTCTAGAGAACCGGGTACATCTGAGCGAAGCGAAATACCAAATGGACAAGCTTGAGTTTCTCCCCAACAACAACGCTCCCACAAACTCAAAGGACGAACCACACTTGAGAGGATTTCATTTATATCACTCAGCCAAAGTAATTCTAAATAAGCATTATGAAATAAAAAGCAAACGTTTGCAGTGCCTTGACCTAGATGAGTGCGGCGATTACCTTCTTGGAATCCGAAGGCTTTGAGAAACTCAGCCTCAGGCGCTTCTGGTTCAACACAAACGAAAATATGATCTAGTTCAAGTCCCATAATTTATCTTTTTAATTCGCCGAACTCATACGTATACTTCCCGCTCGACAATCTCGCAACCAAGCATTAATTCCTTGAGCAACAGTACCATTACTACTATCGCGTGGGGGTGTTGGCGGATTTTTGGTAACTGGATACGAACCAATTTGCGAAAACATTGTTACCATCCGCCAACCACTCTGGCTTTTCGTTAAAAACAGCCAGTGAAATTCTTGCAATTGCACCGCTTTTCCACGTATGTATTGCCGCTCTAAAGTAGTAAAAAACACTTGCTCCACTTTTTCGTCAGAGCTTTTTAGCGCATCTGTATTATTAATACCAGCGTTCAGCGGCAACGGAGTAAAATCAGGTTTTCCTGCCAGAGCCATGTAACTGTAAACGTCCGTTTTTCTTTTCAAACGGCGGGCGCGTTGACTGGCGCGATTAGCGTAGCTAGGTAAATCCCGCAGTAATGGTGTAATTAAATTTTCTATACTCTGCTCTGAACAAAAAGATTTTTCCTTGCCTGTGTCCCTTGTCTGTGTAGGTTGAGAACCACTGGCAAACAGCTTTCTCGTTTTCTGGTGCCAGGGAATGCCTACTGTGGGCTGCTGCCTCAGATTATATATGACTTTGGCGGCAGAGCCTCCAGATGTGCGTTCCCAGTCTGAGACTGGGAACGACGAGAGAAAATGTAACGATAAAAATAGGGAGACAAAAAACATAATCAATGCGATTTTTGTATAATAATTAGCGGCTTGATCCGCTAATTAACGTGAATTTGACGAACCTCTCCCCAACTCTTCTCCTGCAAGGAGAGGGGCACATAACCCTTGTTTTCAGCCCCAAATAAAAAGAATCATATCAAGAAAATCATGTTTTTAAGCCTCTCCCCGCATCGGGGAGAGGAATGGAAGCAGGGTCAAATCAAATAAGAACGAACTGACGCTAATTACGAACGAATCATCTTTTAATTCGACTACCCAGATACAGTTATTAACTCCTCACAAGTTCTCTGCCAAGCTAATTGTGGATCGGCGGCGGCGGTGATTGGACGCCCAATTACGAGATAATCGGCTCCAGAAGCGATCGCTTGTTTTGGTGTAAGCGATCGCTTTTGATCTCCTTTATCTGCCCAAGTCGGTCTAACTCCCGGACAAACTAACAAAAAATCATCCTTGCAAGTTTGCCGCAATTGTGCTACCTCTAGCGGCGAACAAACTGCCCCATCTAACCCAGTCTCTTGAGCCATCAGCGCCATTGCAAGAGCATATTCTGGCAATTCTAGAGGAATTTTCAAATCAAACGCCAATTGCCGAGAAGAAATACTCGTTAACAAAGTAATCGCAATTAACTTTGGCGGCTTTATATTGGCTTTTGCGGCTTCTTCTTGCACCGCTTGTGAAGCTGCTTTCAGCGCATCTGTTCCACATGTAGCATGAATTGTCAGCAAATCCACACCATAACGAGCCGCACTGCGACAAGCACCCGCGACTGTATTCGGGATATCGTGAAACTTCAAATCCAGGAAAATGCGCTTTTGGCGGGATTTGAGCAAATCTAAAATTTTCGGTCCAGTGCTGGTAAACAACTCCAAACCAACCTTGAAGAAAGTAACTTGCTCAAGTTTGTTTACCAAAGCGATCGCACTTTCTTCATCTGGCACATCCAAAGGTACTATAATCCGCTTGTTAGCGTTCATATGTGTTGTCACCCTTCATTTACGGCACCAAGCGGACAAACTTATTTTTACCAACTTGCAAAACCTTACCTTCTAAATCAGTTAGCGAATCGAAAGTAGTATCAATATCGGTAATGCGATCGCCATTTAAGCGCACCCCACCTTCTTGAATTTTTCGCCTACCTTCATTGCCACTTTTGCACAAACCGCTAACATTGAGGATAGAAAATAACTTAGCAGGAAACTGCACCTGTGATAACGAGAATTCTGGGACTGCACCACCTTGTCCCCCTGTTTTAGCCGCAACTCTTGCTTCATTCGCGGCTGTTTCGCCATGATATTGTCGAACAATATCCCAAGCGAGAAGTTGTTGGCGATCGCGTGGCTTTTCTGGTAATTTTTCGGCATGTAAATCCGTCAGCAGTTGAAAATAATCTTCCAGCAAGTTATCCGGAACCTGTTGCAGCTTCTGATACATCTGTGATGGATGTTCTGACAAACCGACATAATTACCCAAAGATTTAGACATTTTTTGTACACCGTCAAGACCATTTAAAATAGGTAACAGTACACAATATTGCGGTTTTTGCCCAAAATGACGTTGTAAATCTCGCCCAACAGCCAAGTTAAATTTCTGGTCAGTACCGCCTAATTCTACATCAGCTTGCACTGCCACAGAATCATAACCTTGCATCAATGGATAAAGGAACTCATGAAGGAAAATTGGATTCTCTTTCTTATAACGTTCGGCGAAGCCTTCTTTTGCTAGCATCTGCCCCACCGTCATCGTGGCAAGTAACTCTAAAATTTTTCCTAAGTCAAGTTTAGAGAGCCATTCGGAGTTATAACGTACCTCTAATCTCCCTGGTGTGTCAAAATCTAAAATCGGACGCACTTGGTCAAGATAAGTTTGGGCGTTTTGCGCTACATCTACCTCTGTCAGTTGGCGTCGTACCTCAGATTTACCAGTCGGATCGCCAATGCGAGCTGTAAAATCGCCAATAATCAGCACTGCTGTGTGACCGGCATCTTGAAAATTTCGCAGTTTCCGCACAGGAATGCTGTGACCTAAGTGAATTTCTGCTCCTGTAGGATCAATTCCGAATTTTACCCTTAAAGGTCGGTCTGTAGTTGCCAAGAGCTTTTCTAAACTTTCACTTTCACTGTCAGAATTACTATTGTGTGGGAAAATTTCAGTTAATCCACGATGTAGCCAAGAAAAATTTTGCGCCATACTAGAAGACTGAATATTAGTTATGCTTTGCATTGCTAGAAGTTGAGTTAGTTATTTTTACTGGCAATTTGTCATCTAACTGATCTGCCAAACTACTATAATTGCAAAAAAATAACCGCCTTGCTTCGCCGAATAAATTACAGTTATATTTACAAGTGAGGAAGTGAAATCGCCGTGTCGTCTAGGACTTTTGAAGAAAAACAACCGCAAGGTCAGGCATCATCAGGTTTTGACTTTTTTAAAGGAGTAGGTCAGGTAACTGGCGGCACTCTTTTATCCCTGACTATGCTAACAAGTTCGATTGTCGCGGGAGGACTAGTGGGTTTAGCCGTTAGTTTCCGGAACTTGCCTGATGTGAGACAATTACGTAACTTTTTTCCATCAGAAACTACTTACATTTATGACGTTAAAGGTAAACTTTTAACCAGTGTTCACGGAGAAGCTAACCGGGAAGTCGTATCGTTAGATAGAATTTCGCCAAATTTAAAACGGGCGGTATTGGCAAGCGAAGATGGTCACTTCTACGATCATCATGGAATTAACCCCAGTGGGGTTGGACGTGCTGTAGTGACAAACTGGGCGGCTGGTGGCGTCAAAGAAGGTGGTTCCACCATCACCATGCAATTGGTGAAAAATTTATTTTTGTCTCGCAAGCGTGCTTTTACTCGTAAGATTGCCGAGGCTGTTCTAGCGATTCGTCTAGAGCAAATTCTCAGCAAAGACCAAATTTTAGAAATGTACCTCAATCAAGTGTATTGGGGTCATAATAACTATGGCGTGCAAACCGCAGCTCGCAGTTACTTCAACAAGTCCGCCGAAAGTTTAACTATCGGTGAATCGGCGATGATGGCGGGTTTGATTCCAGCACCTGAAGAATTGAGTCCGTTTATCAGCATGGCTAAGGCAAAGCAAAAACAAAAAGAAGTCTTAGGACGGATGCGGGAATTGAACTGGATCACCCAGGAAGAGTACGACGAAGCGCTGAAGCAAGAAATTAAACTTGGTAAAATCAGGTCGTTTCAGGGTAGTGCTTTACCTTATGTTACTAATGCGGTGTCGCAAGAGTTGGCGAAAAAGTTTGGACGTGACGCCTTAATTAAAGGTGGGATGCGCGTACAAACCACCGTTGATGCTGATTTTCAACGCATGGCAGAGCAAACAGTCAGCAAGTGGCACGAAAGACTTTTAGGACAGGGATTATATAAGAATCAAATGGCATTGGTGGCAGTTGACCCCCGCACCCATTTTGTGAAAGCATTGGTGGGGGGTGTGGATGCGAAAACCAGTGAGTTCAATCGAGCAACTCAAGCTCAACGTCAGCCTGGGTCTTCTTTTAAACCGTTTGTTTACTATGCTGGTTTTGCCAGTGGGAAGTATGGTCCAGATTCGACGGTGGTAGATGCGCCGGTCAGCTACCGCGATGGTGACGGTTGGTACTATCCAAGAAACTATGATGGTGGCTTTTCGGGTGCGATGTCAATTCGCACTGCCATAGCGCAGTCTCGCAACATCCCGGTAATCAAAGTTGGCAAAGCTGTAGGGATGAATAAAGTTATCGAAACCTGCCGGACTTTAGGAATTATGAGTCCGATGGAACCGGTGAGTTCTTTGCCTCTAGGTGCGATTGGTGTCACACCTTTGGAAATGGCTAGCGCTTATGCTACCTTTGCCAATTATGGCTGGCAGTCGCCAACAACGGTAATTGTCCGCGTGACTGATAGTAGTGGTAATGTATTGCTAGATAACACGCCGAAACCTCAGCAAGTTCTCGATCCTTGGGCATCGGCGGCAATTATCGATGTAATGCGATCGGTTATTACTAATGGTACTGGTAAAAATGCGGCGATCGGTCGTCCGGTTGCTGGGAAGACGGGAACAACTTCCTCTGAAAAGGATATTTGGTTTGTCGGTACTGTGCCACAGTTAACGACTGCTGTTTGGGTCGGTAGAGACGACAATAGACAATTAGCAAGCGGTGCAACAGGTGGTGTGATGGTAGCACCGATTTGGCGCGATTTTATGCAAAAAGCGTTGAAGAATACACCTGCGGAAAACTTCAAGTCTCCATCGCAGTTTCCTCGCCCCAAATTTAATGACAATGAAAATTAGGGGATAGTGGTTAGTGGATAGTGGATAGTGGATAGTGGGGCATGGGGCATGGGGCATGGGGCATGGGGGAGGCAGTGCGGTCTTGGGGTCTCCCCAAGTGGAGCACCTGCCGTCATGGGGCATGGGTAATGGGGAAAGGGACTCATGTGAAAGAATTATTACCAATTCCCAATTCCCAATTCCCAATGCCCAATGCCCAATGCCCATTGACAACTAACTTCTCTAAGCCTGCTTTGCTAAATCGGCTTTCATCCGTTGTAAAGTTAGGTTCATTTGGTCAAACATTTGTTGCGGGGTGACGCCAAATTGACCTAACTGTGTTTTAATCTGCTCCATAGTCATTTGCGCCATAAAATCTTCTGATAGCTCGAAGCGCTTCATAAAGATGCGATATCGATCCATCATCGCTTCCATTTGTTCAATAAACAGCTTTTTACCTTCGAGATCAAATTTGCCGTAATTGTTGCCAAGTTTGATCAACGCTTGATAATCTTCAAACAGCTGCTTCGCTTCTTGCTGAACTATATCAGAATCAAAGAATCCCATTTTTACCATCTTCAACTGAGTTACAATACTCAGAGCGCGTATAGTTTTGCCTTTATAGTTTAATTTTAGTGTAGGGAACTAATCTAGAGAAGAAGCTTCGGTTTGAGTACGGTTTTTTACCGAAATTTCAACACTTGACTTGAGAAGTTTTTCTTGCTGTCTAACAACTTACAGCGATTTTCACCTAAATGAACCACATTATTTTTATCTCACGCAAAGGCGCAAAGACGCAAAGGAAGAAAAGTGTGGTCTAAATACATGAAAATTGCTGTAAGCTGGCAGTGGCTTTTTTGAGAATAAGATTTATGAAATGATTAAGATTTCGCTTTGGCTTTGATGCGTTCGCTTGCTCAAAAAATCTCACTGCTTGTGCAGACATTTCTCCAAGTTTTTCAGCTATCAGACTTTAAAGCAAGTAAAGTCTAAAATAAGCAGACCAATTTGAATGCTTGTGTTCGTGTTACCCTTCAAAAAGGGCAAGTTTCCCATCTCCCAAAGAAAGACGCTGTGCGAACGACGCAAAGCTTAAGATGTGGAACTTGCGCTCCTAAATATGTGTTTGCATTGTAGCATTGAAAAGAGCGTTGGCTGCATCGATCGCTCTAGTTGTGTCAGAACTATGGTAGTGATAAATTAATTGGGAATATGTTGACTAAGCGAAAAAGCCGAAGCATAGCTGCCATTTTAGCTTTTTCTGGCACGCTGACAATTTCGGGATTACATAAATTTTATTTGGGACAGCCTTTATGGGGTTTATTATATGTGTTGCTTTCCTGGACACCGATTCCCAAGGTAGCTAGCGCCATTGAGGGAGTTTGGTATTTAGCGCAAGATGAAGAAGCTTTCGATCGTAATTTTAATTTAGGTAAGTCAGCGGTAAAAAATTTACAAGCGAATAGCGATCGGATAACTGCTATGGCTGAAGCTTTGCGATCGCTGGATACTCTCAGACAAGATGGATTGATTTCTGAGTACGAATTTGAGCAAAAACGCCGCCAATTGTTAGACCAAATTACCTGAAAAGTGCGAAAATGATGAACAATTGGCTACCTTTGAATCCCAGGTTGCAAAAACTCCGTTCGCGGCTGCTTAACGATCCCTATTATCGACTACAATCTGGGGAAGAGATTGCGATCGCTGCACAATTGGGTATCCGGATTGATGCGAATCAAGCAACTGTAGATGATTGGTTGCGTTTACCGGGTTTATCGATTCATCAAGCGCGATCGCTTGTGGAACTTTCGCGTGTTGGTGTGAAATTTTACTGTATTGAAGATATTGCGGCTGCTTTGAGTATACCAGCGCAACGACTAGAACCATTAAAGCTGATTCTAGATTTTAGTTATTATGACGACGAAGCTTTAGGCAATCCTACGCAAATTAATATTAATACGGCAACGGTTGAGAATCTAGTAAAAATTCCTTTTATAAATGCGTCTTTGGCTGAAGCAATAGTAGAGAATCGTTTATCAAAGGGACATTATCGCAACTTAATAGATTTTCAGCAGAGGTTGAATATATCTGGTGAGGCGATCGCGCAATTAATGTATTATCTCAGGTTTTAAAGTCACGACAAACGTAACTTTAAGCTTGTAGTAACCACTAAAGTGGTTATCTTGAGCACTCTTCGTGCTCACTACGAGTATATAATAACTATCCCTATCGAGTTCCAAACACGAAACTTCGAGTTCCAAACACGAAACTTCAGCTTCAGAAGGTGAAACTTCGAGTTCCAAACACGAAACTTCAGCTTCAGAAGGTGAAACTTCGAGTTCCGAACACGAAACTTCAGCTTCAGAAGGTGAAACTTCGAGTTCCAAACACGAAACTTCAGCTTCAGAAGGTGAAACTTCGAGTTCCGAACACGAAACTTCAGCTTCAGAAGGTGAAACTTGCAAATTTCACCTTTGTAGTAGCTACCCCAGCCACTGTGGATTCTTAGCTGTACCGTCAAAGCGATCGCTAATCTTGAATAATTCGTACTCACCTTTTGCAGCAACGGTCGCCGTTTTCTTTAGCAAAGCTGCGGTTTGTTCTTGACTCATCGGCTTAAATGTGCGTGCTGCCTCAAACGCTTGGTTGAGAATTTGCATACTGTCAATGCCTGTAATTACAGTTGAAGTTGGCAGGTTCATTGCGTAATGAAGGCACTCAATAGGCTTAACTGTATTACTCTTAAGAATAATTTGATCGCCCATTGATTTCATACCCAGGACACCGATTTGATTTTGTACCAATTTGGGTAAAACTGCACGCTCAAAACTGCGAAAATGGGCATCCATAACATTAAGTGGCAGCTGCACTGTGTCGAAACGGAAGTTATTTTGAGCGGCAATTTCTAGCATTCTCAGGTGAACCAAGGGATCTTTGTGTCCGGTAAAGCCAATGTAACGAACTTTACCTGCTTTTTGCGCTTCTAGCACTGCTTCTGCTGCACCACCTTTAGCAAAAATCCGGTCTGGGTCTTCTAAACGGATAATTTCATGAAATTGGATTAAATCGACACGATCTGTTTGTAGACGTTTCAGAGACTCGTCAATTTGCTTGGCAGCAGATTCTTTTGTGCGACCATCAATTTTGGTCATGAGAAAGACTTTTTGGCGGTAGCCGTCTTGTAACGCCTTACCCATGCGAATTTCGCTACCACCGTTATGGTAATCCCAGCAGTTATCCATGAAATTAATTCCACGGTCGATCGCACTGCGGATAATTTTAATGCTTTCTTGCTCGTCTTTTTGCCGTCCGATATGATGACCACCCAAACCGATGACAGAGACTTTCTCTTTTGTGCGTCCCATTGTGCGGTAGATCATATCACCGCTTCTAGTTGTCTGTTGCGGTGTTGCCGCTAAAAGTGGATTGAGAAAACCTTCAGAAGCTGCTAGTCCCGCAGCCAAACCGGAAATCGAAGCTGTCTTCAGGAAATCTCGTCTGTTGATATCCACGAAGTCTATCCTTAATCGTGTTTGTTCCTAATAGACAATCTTCGATCTCTGAGCTTGGAGCGACATCAGTCAAATGGTTTACTTAGTGTTGTTTCGTCTTCTATCCTAAGGTAGGCACTTGAGGTATATAAGTTAAATCAATCCAATGCGATCAAGGGGCCAAAAGCGAAAAATTGCTTTACCAATGATGTTTTTTCTCGGTAAAAACCCCCAGTAACGAGAATCGTTGCTATCGTTACGGTTGTCTCCCATAACAAAAAATTCATCTTTGGGGACTGTCACGGGTGGGAAGGGCTGATTTGCTGGTTCAGCGATGTAGTCTTCTTGCAGGGGTTGCCCGTTGAGGTAGACTTTACCTTTGACAACGGTAATTACTTCCCCTGGTTCACCGATGACGCGCTTGATGAAAGCTTGGTCTTTGGGATATCCGCGACGTTGCAGTTCTAGTGGTGGCTGAAATACGATGATATCCCCAGTTTGGGGGGGGTGGAATTTGTAGGAGATTTTTTCCACCACCAAGCGATCGCCTGTGTATAATGTTGGCAACATCGAATCAGAGGGAATGTAGCGCGGTTCGGCGATAAATGTGCGGATTAAGAGGGCAAGACATAAGGCGATCGCTACTAACGTCAGATTTTCTTGCCAAATACGCCATACTTTAGACGAAGCGGAAGTCTGTTTTGCGTCACTTTCGTGAAGAGTCATAGAAATTTTCAGCTGTTATTGAACAAGTTATAACAATACTGGATTATTCTGACGCTAAATATATGTTTATAACCAGTCGTTTTTCTAGGAAAATGCGTTTGAGTGCGTATTCGGACACCAAGCTGTTCATCAGCGTGAAGTGCTTTATCTGCTTTTTGCAGAGGAGATTCGGGAATTTCACCCACCGATACGCCATATTGCCAGTTTGGTGGACAGACAGCAATAAAGCAAGCATAACCTCCCAAGTTACCTTTTAATTTAGGATGTGCGATCGCTACGCTTTGCAGCTGTCTTTTGGTACTCGATTCTCTTTCAATTTTTAGGTTGTAACCATTATGAGGTACTGCATCAACCCCTACTGCCGAAACCGCCAAAACCCCGACAACTTAGATAAGTGCCAAGTTTGTGACAATGACTTGCTCATTAAAGGTCGGTATTGGCTTGTTAAACATCTACGCCCACTTAATACACCCTATTTTGATGTTTTTGAGGCAGATGATCGAAAGACAGCGAAAGTTTTGAAGGTTCTGAAGACAAACCAGCATCAGAAGTACGTCGAACTTTTTGAACAAGAAGCAAGAATATTGACTAATCTGAGACATCCAGGGATTCCAAAGGCAGAACCAGAGGGAGACTTTCTCTGGCAGCTTAATAACGATCAAAAGCTACGCTGTTTACTAATGGAGAAAATTGAGGGGCAAAATTTAGAGCAGTGGTTGCAGCAAAATCAGCGAATTTATCAAGATTATCAAGCACTTGATTGGCTGATAAAAATCACAAATATTTTGGATTATGTGCATAGCAATCGTTTTTTCCATCGGGATATTAAGCCATCCAATATCATGTTGAAACCTGATGGACAACTCGTGTTGATTGATTTTGGCACAGCTAGGGAACTCACCGAGACAGTGATTAATGGGCGGGATGTCACGGAAGTTTGTTCACATGGCTACACTGCACCAGAACAAATCGAAGGCAAAGCTGTTCCGCAATCAGATTTCTTTGCTTTAGGACGTACATTTGTCCATCTACTAACTGGTAGACATCCTGATAGGTTTTCTCAGAACCGTCAAACAAAGCAGTTGATTTGGCGAGAAGATGCGGCAAATATATCACCTTTAATAGCAAATTTTATTGATGAACTGATGGCTCCATTAGTTAACAAACGACCCCGTAATGCAGAAATTATCTTGCAACGTCTAGAGCAAATTGGTCACTCATTGCATCTGGCAGATGACCGAACTGAGCCGCCGTCACCTCCTCGCCGTTATTGGTCGGTTATTACCTTTGGGTTTTTCATCATCCTATTAGTAACTGTGTCGATAGGGTGGCGGAGATTTTTTGAACAGTCGCCTACAGCCGACCTCACCCCACCTTGTAGTTCACCTGCCTTAGATGTGAGTGAGATGGCTTTCAGCCCTAATGGCAACTATCTAGTCACAGCAAGTTTGGACAACACAATACGAGTGTTAAAAGCAAGCAGTGACAACAAGCAAGTCGCGTGCGAAAAAAAACATGATAATGGCGTAGTAGCCGTCAAATTAAGTCCAGATGAGGGAAAAATTATCGCTACAGCCAGTTTGGATGGCAAAGCAGGCTTGTGGAATATGAATACCGACGGTAGCATCAGCCTGTTACAATTTTTGGAGCACGAAAAAAGTCCCGTAGTCGCTCTCTCCTTTAGCCCCTATGGTAACTATCTAGCTACAGCTACAGCAGGTGGCAGCGTAAGAGTGTGGGATACAAAAACTTTTCAAGAAATGAAGCTCATACCATACAACGAATACGTCAGGGCTATTAGCTTCAGTCACGATGAAAATTATCTAGCTATAGTCGGCTTGACAAACAAAGTACATCTGTGGGAGTGGCAAGCCGATAAACCTATGGTTATACTACCCAATGAGGTAGTATCCCTTGCCTTCAGTCCAACAGATGGCAAGTATCTAGCCACAACTGATGCTAAAGGCAATGCACAAGTAAGGGACATAACTACTTTCAACGTTGTCAAAACTGTAAATCTCAAAACTTATCCAACAACTTTCAACTTTAGTCCAGAAGGAAAAGATTTGGTCTTTATCGGTGGGGATAAAAAAGCAAAGTTGTGGAAGTGGGAAAAGTCCGACACAACTATACCCCTGGAACACAAGCCAAACAATAAGGTAGTAGTAGTTGCCTTCAGTCCAAAAGATGGGAAATATATAGCCACAGCTAGTGCTAACGGCATTGTAACAGTGTGGAATAACAATGGTACTAAGATTATGGACTTGCCAAACACAAACAAAAACAATAGTTTAGTGGCACTGGCATTTAGTCCAACAGACGAGAGGCAGTTGGCAGTAGCTAGTGCCGACGGTAGCGTACAGATAAGAAAGTGGTAAACTACCCACACTGAACTTGCGTTACAGTGTGGGCTTTTAGTAGCCCTGAAGAGTCCATGATGAGCGAGCAGCATAAACCATTCGAGCCTCTGGGCTGGTTTACAAAAACAGCCCCAATAGCAGCAATATTTTTTGCTCCGTTCAAATCGGCATCCCCACACCATCCACAAGTTTCATTTGCACACTTGAAGCGTTTGTTGGATCGTAGTCCAATATGCAAGCAGCAGTGGCAAGTTTGACTGGTATATGCAGGAGGTACAGCGATTACCTCAATACCTGCTTGAATCCCTTTGTAATCCAAAAAAGAACGCAATTGATAGAAAGACCAAGAATTAGAACGCCTACGTTCAGTCTTGTTCCTTGGTTGCTGATTAGTTCTTTCCCGAATACCAGTTAAATTTTCAATTGCCACTGTTGCGTTATTAGACAACGCATCCTGAATAATAGATTTGCTGATGTTATGGTTTAGCCATTGTTGAAAACGCTTCTCCTTCCCCGACAGCCGTTTCAAAATCTGTCTCGCACGACGGGTAGGGTCGAGGTGTGCATTACTGCAACACCCCTCCCATTCGGAACCGTGCTTGCAATTTTCATCGCACACGGCTACTCAATGTGTTGTCCATTTGTCAAAAGCGGACTTCCTGACGGCAT
>JAESGF010000184.1_pt1 | contig 41855 bp, 35 predicted proteins | sample 9269621 | NCBI WGS metagenome assembly JAESGF01 (sample SAMN14515066, study PRJNA621663) | algae metagenome | isolation source: Tolypothrix carrinoi HA7290-LM1 and co-occurring heterotrophs from dry rock... | place: USA: Makauwahi cave, Kauai, Hawaii | collected 2011-01-06
CTTACTTTCCAATTATCTAATCGAGCAACTAAAACGTCCGGACATTGTTATGTCTATAGTTTAGTTTTTAGGCGCTCGGCGCGGCGCAGCCGCGCCATTGCTTGTGCCAGTTGCGTAAGTCCTGATATAGATGAACGAGGCTTTTATATAGATGAACGAGGCTTTGATATGCCACCTACAGGCTAGAAGCCTGAGGCTACACGAACAAAGTCCGCCTGCGCGGACTTCAAGTTTAAAAAGCCTACGCAGGTAGGCTTTGTTCGTATAGCCCCACCCTTCCAGGGTGAGGATTAATTACGAAAATTCCGCAAACGTAAAGCGTTAGTCACCACAAACACAGAACTAAAAGCCATTGCACCCCCAGCAATCATTGGGTTAAGTAACCATCCAAAGATAGGATAGAAAACGCCAGCAGCGATAGGAATACCCGCAACGTTGTAGATAAAAGCAAAGAAGAGATTTTGCCGGATATTGCGGATGGTAGCACGACTCAGTTTAATCGCCGTGACAATGCCTTGCAAATCTCCGGAAATTAAAGTAATGTCACTAGCAGCGATCGCTATATCTGTTCCCGTCCCAATCGCAAACCCCACATCAGCTTGTGCTAGCGCCGGCGCATCATTAATACCATCACCCACCATCGCGACAAGAGAGTGGGGGAGAGGGGGAGTGGGGGAGTGGGGAGTGGAGGAGTGGAGGAGTGGGGGAGTGGGGGAGTGGGGGATGGGGGAGATAGGAAAAGCAGATTTCTCCCTCCTGTCCACGCCAGTCGCCTCAACGGAGGGAACCTCCGCACGGCGCTGGCTCCCCTTGTCTCCCTTGTCTCCCTTGTCTCCCTTGTCCCCCCCTCTCCCCATCTCCCCCTCTCCCCCTCTCCCCCTCTCTCCTTGCAACGACTTAATCACCGCTACTTTTTCATCAGGTCGGACTTCTGCAAACACACGTTCAATACCAACTTTATAAGCAATTTCTTTTGCAGTTCTCTGGTTATCTCCTGTAAGCATTACTACATCCAAACCTAACCTCTGTAATGCTTTTACAGCCTTTGCTGAAGAGGGTTTGAGGTCATCGGCAATGCCTATTAATCCTTGTAGCACTCTATCTACCGCAATCCAGACGACGGTTTTACCAACTGCTTCCCTACCGTATTGTTGAAGATCGAAAATAGTCTCTTTCCCCTTTGGTATAGATATTTCTAATTCTTTCATCCAACGTTGAGTACCGATTTGTACTAGCTTATCAGAGACAATGCCTTGCACACCGCAACCTGCGATCGCTTGAAAATTTATGACATCAGCTAAATGCAAATCTGCCTTCTCTGCATACGGGGGAAGATGCCTAGAGAAATTCAGTTGCGATCGCGCATAATTCATAATAGCCTCAGCTAAAGGATGTTCAGAATTACGTTCCACCGCTGCGACTAACTGCAAAAGCTTCATTTCATTGTTATTCGCAGTACCATTAACAGTTACAAAGTCGGTAACAGTCGGTTTCCCCTCAGTCAGAGTCCCGGTTTTATCCAGCACAATCGTTTTAATTTTGTGCGCCATTTCTAAGCTGGTTGCATCCTTAATTAAGATGCCATTTTCAGCACCTTTTCCAGTTCCTACCATCACAGAAGTAGGTGTAGCCAAACCCAAAGCACAAGGACAAGCGATAATCAACACACCAACGGTGGTAATTAAAGAAAAACTCAAATTACGTGTGACACTAAACCAAATAATGAAAGTAACAACAGCAATAATAATCACTGCTGGCACAAACCATCCAGTCACCTGGTCTGCTAATCTTTGAATTGGTGCGCTACTTCCTTGCGCTTGTTGTACCAGTTGAACAATTTGCGCTAAAAACGTATCTTTCCCGATTCGTGTTGCCTTAAATTTAAAGCTACCTGTCTTATTAATTGTCGCTCCAATTACCTCATCACCTGGTACTTTTTTCGTCGGCAAACTTTCGCCAGTCACCATCGATTCATCAACTGTAGAATTGCCTTCAATAACTTCGCCATCAACCGGAATTTTTTCACCCGGACGCACCAAAATGACATCATCAATTCTTACTTCTTGAATGGGAATATCAATTTCCTTTCCGTCGCGAATTACTCTCGCATCTCTAGCTTGCAAGCCGATAAGTTGGCGAATTGCCTCAGAAGTTTGCCCCCTAGCGCGACTTTCCAACAACTTTCCTAAAGATATTAAGGTAATAACTACCGCTGCTGTTTCATAGTAAACCTCTGGCATCAAGCCTTGATTGACAAAAAACTCAGGATAAATAGTAGCAAACAAAGAATAGAAATAAGCTGCACTTGTACCCAGAACAATTAGCGTGTCCATCGTCGCGGAACGATTCTTTAAAGCTTTCCAGCTATTTATATAGAACTTGTAACCGCACCAAAATTGTACAGGTGTAGTTAAAATTAATTGCAGCCAAGGATTATGCAATGATGCCGGAATGAAAGATAAATGCAAGCCTATCATCATTGGCAGCGAACCAACTACCAGTAAAATACTAATTACTGCTGCAACTGCTAGTTTAATTTTCAAGTTGCGTAATTCCGCAAGACGAACAGCTTTTTCGGCGTCATCTTCCCCAGTCATCATGTCTTCATCTTCTAGAGAATAAGCCGAATATCCCGCTTCTTCCACAGCTGATTGAATTTGCTTGAAATTAGTTTTGCGGGGATTATATTTGACTACAGCTTGTTCTGCACCAAAGTTGACGGTACATTCACTTATGCCTGTAACAGAGAGAATCGTTTTTTCGATTCTTTTAGCGCAAGAAGCACAACTCATGCCTCTAAGTTTGAGTGTGAGGGTATCCATATTCAACAATTAAAAATTTCAAATGCCTAAGTCGTAGGATAGAAAGGCATTTACGCATGTATCATGATTCCGATTATTTCAGTACGTTAAACTAGATTAAAGTACCACTATAATGTCAGCTTTACTAAAACTATTCTAAAATCTCTAGTTAGGTGGAGAGTCAAGCAATTCGATGCAGAATTTTGGATAGCACCTACCCTATAAGGGTAGGGCTATACGAACCAAGCCTGCGGAGGCAGGCTTTGTATGTTTAGCCTCAGGCTTTAGCCTGAAGGCTGGTGCAAGATGTGAAGATGCATATTTTAGCTTTATTTTTATCTATCTGTAGTGTGATTGAGAAATCTACCGTGCTAACAAAAGATAATCAACTGCTGTTAATTGGTCAGGTAACAGCCAAAAGCAAAGTCCCGATTAGGACGATTCGCTCCACCTGAAAGCCTCGGTTTACTCAAGTCATCAGGACGAACCGAGGGAAACTTTCGGCAATTTACCGTAGATGTACTTACTCGGTTGTCATTTATTAAACGCGCTCAAAAACTGGGGCTGAGTTTGGAAGAAATAGGCGAAATCTTGGAAGTATATGATGGTGGTAAAGCAGCGTGCGATCGCATTCAAGAAAAGCTAGAAGATAAAATATCAGAGATTGACCACCAGATAGAACAATTGTTAACTTTGCGAGGCGAATTAAAAGGAGTACTATCAGGATGGGAAAGTTTACCAATCAAGCCAGAAGATACAATTTGTCCGCTGATTGGCAAGTGAAAACCTCAAATATTAACTAAGTAGATGGGCATAAATAAACGTTCCTTAACGTAGTAACGGCTTTAGCCGTTAAAACCGAAGCTTTGAGCGGTAAACCGCTCACTACGATATTTTACGTTTAATTTCGCTCACTTACTTAATTGTGTTTAATTTGCGCTTTAGCGTCACTCCACCTAAAGCCCCAAAAGCTAATAACCCAAAAGTGAAAGTTGGTTCAGGAACAGCAGCAATGCTCAAAGTATTGATTGCCAAAGCACGGTTTGCTACAGAAGTGCTAAAAACTAGCCGCGAAATGTTTGGGGTGTCACTGACAACACCAAGAAAAAGAGCCGAATTATCCAAAGCTAATGAGGAAGTTCCGGGTGCTGAGAATGTTCCGAGCAGATTATTGGCGTTATCAAAAGCCGAAATAAATGCTGTAAACTCTGGTGTATCGTCTACTGCTATCTGAGTTCCAACACGCTTTACAGGCTTATCGAAAGTAATAGTTATAGGTCCTGGATTGCCCGGTGCAGGAAAAGAACCTGGTATAAACCCTGTGAACAGAAGAAAATCCCCTTTGGCAAAGTTAGTCGGAATCCCTGGACTTGGTAAGGTTTGAAAGACTAATGGGGGAGTAAGACCCGGAAAATTAAGTTTCGGTATATCTACACTCAGCCCTAAACCCCGTTCAGATGTAGCTGAAAAAGAATTCGGTAAAACATTGAAAGGATTTGCTGCACCGAGACTAGACCAATCTACTCGATCGTTACCTCTTAAAGCAGTCCTATCAGTAACAAATGTGATGGCTTTAACTGGTAGGGGAAAAACTGCAACTAAACTTGTGAATGCTGCAATTATAGTCGCAGACAAACCTTTATTTGAAAGCTTGATTAATTTACTTTCCATATTAAAGTTTTTGGTAAATTTTTCTTCGCAAGTAAAAGATGTATAAAGACATTACTACACTTGTCACTTGAGAGAAATATGTGTTAAAAAGGTTATTGATAACTTTACAAAAATGGTAGGCTGAAAGCCCCGGAGGAACAGGCGCACAGCGAAGGCACGTTTCCGGGGGAAGCTTCCCCCGGAAAGCTGCCGCCCGTATTCCGTGCTTTAGACCGGGGATGAAAGCCACCGACGCAGGCTTTAGCCTGCTGTCATTCCTCTCAATAGTCTTTCTAAATACTCGCTAACACTTATTCCTTTTTCTCTAGATTTAATAACAGCAGTCTCCCACGCGGTATCTGTTAACATAACACCGCGCCTCTTTTTAGACTCTTCATATAAAACAGGCACATTTTTTATTCTTTTTATTCCTTTTCCTGTTGACATACCAAGAACGTATGAGTAAACTAATAACAAGTTAGCAAACAACAAGGAGGTGAGTCAAGCGTGTTAGTCCTAGAGTACAAAGCGAAAGTAAATAAAGCACAATATCAGGCAATTGAGGAGGCTATCAAGACTACTCAATTTATCAACAATAAGTGTCTTAGATATTGGATAGATGCTTCAAAAGAAGACAATATCAACAATGCTGCACTAAGCCGATACTCAACAGTACTACGCGCCGACTTCCCTTTTGTTGCTGCACTTAACTCAATGGCAGTACAAGCCGCTGCCGAAAGAGCTTGGTTTGCAATTTCTAGGTTCTACGAAAACTGTAAAAAGAACAAACCAGGCAAAAAGGGCTACCCACGCTTTCAACATGACAACCGTTCTGTTGAATACAAGACAAGCGGATGGTCGCTGCACCCAACCAAACGTAGAATCACTTTCACTGACAAAAAAGGGATTGGTGAACTTAAGCTAATGGGCAAGTGGGATATACACACCTACCTCGCTAAGTCCATCAAACGAGTTAGGATTGTACGTCGTGCGGACGGGTACTATGTCCAATTCTGCGTTGATGTGGAATGCAAGGAAACAGTTCCATTTACAGGTCAAGAAATTGGCTTAGATATGGGCTTAGAACATTTCTACACCGACTCAAACGGACATCACGAACCAAACCCTAGATTTTTGCGTAAAGCTGAGAAACAAATCAAGCACGCTCAACGCAGAATCTACAAAAAACAGAAAGGTAAAAACGGTAGAAAGAAGGCTAGAAATCGATACGCACGCAAGCACCTAAGTATAAGTAGAAAACGTACTGAACACGCCAAATCGAGGGCGCGTCACGTTATGCGGTCTAACGACTTATGCGTCTATGAAAACTTGCAGGTCAAAAACATGGTGCGTAATCATCGTCTGGCAAAAAGCATCAACGATGCTGGATGGAGACAGTTTCGGAGCTATTTAGAATACTTTGCCCAGAAGTATGGAAAAGTGGCGTTAACTGTGGAGCCTCACTACACTAGCCAGCAATGTCCACATTGCGGCACGATGGTCAAAAAGTCTTTGTCAACCAGGACGCATACCTGCAAATGTGGTTGTGTCCTGCAACGTGACTATGCTGCTGCAATCAACATACTTCGTAAGGGTAAAGAAAAAATTGCTACCTCAGGGCATGGGGGAAGCAAGCCGACTTCTAAGAAGAAGGCAAGAAACGCTAGGGGAGTTGGAAGCTCTACTCAGGTTGGTGCAAACCTGCTTGAGCAACTTCCGACGTTGAGCCTAGAATCCCCGTCTATGAGCGAGCGGGGAGTGTCAATAAGACTTCATCTATAATTCGTCTTCCCCAAAACTCCGGGAACCGAATTACATTACTTGAGACGCGGCTGCTGAACCCAAGTCTCCCCAATCTCTTCACAACCAAGAGTCTTTTATAAGACTTGCATTGGAGTATTCATGCAGCCCAAAAATCTCAAGCGTCTCCTGCGTGCTTTAGCGCGACAGGGTTTGAATGTAACTTACAACAACAAAACTTATTCAATTCGCCTACGCGATAGTTCGGATATGCCAGTAGCTGAAGTGCTGCTGCCATCAGGCTTCCCCGTAGAAGCGAAAGCACTCAAGCAGTTAGCGAATCTGGCAAGCGTTCGCCACCCCGCAGGCGGTTGCGTTTGTCGTGCCTGTGCTACACCTGACTTTCACCCAGGTGATGCGGGGATTGCCATTGGTTCAGTAATAGAAACTGAAGGTCAAATTATTCCTGCGGCTGTCGGTTCAGACATCAATTGTGGGATGCGTTTGCATGTCGCCGATTTGACAATCCATGAATTTATGGCGAAACGCGATCGCTTTGTTGAATTGATGAAAGGTGATTACTTCTTCGGAACCCGCGATGTCACCATGACAGCGAAAACATCTCGCGCCATGTTTCAATACGGAGTTCCGGGTTGGTTAGATGCAATGTTGGATGCACCTACAGGCAGTTTTGTCAAATCTAATTTGCAGCAAATCGCCCAAGAAAGCCAACGTATTTTCTTAGATGGTTCAATGGATGGTAACTGGAAACTTGCACCCGAAGAACTTGTACCCGATGAAGGACTGGTGCGCGATGGCGGATTGGCTACAATTGGTGGCGGAAATCACTTTGTAGAAGTGCAGCGGATTGATAAAGTTGAAAATCGGGCGATCGCCCACGCTTGGGGAGTGCGAGAAGGACAGCTTGCATTTATGATTCACTCAGGTTCTCGCAATGTGGGTAAATACATCGGCGGAATGTGGCGAGATAAAACTAAAGCCGCTTGGCAAAAAGGTTTGAAGTATCCTGACTCACACATTTTTCCGCTTTCTCTGCATTCCCACCCCGAACTAGTTGCAAGTTATTTGCAAGCTGAGGCAACAGCTGCTAACTATGGCTTTATTAATCGCCTGATGTTAGCAGAACTATTACGTCTGCGTTTGCGAGAAGTTTACAAAGATGTGGAAGCACCGTTAGTTTATGACTTACCTCATAACATCACCTTACCAAAGGAACCCGGTTTTTTAGAAAAACCGGGTTCCTGGATAACTCGCAAAGGTGCTTGTCCCGCTTATGCCGGACAACCTGTAATTATCCCAGGCTCAATGGGTGATTATTCTTACCTGATGGTGGGTAGAGCAAATCCAGCGTTTTGCAATTCCGCTTCACATGGCGCGGGAAGAGTGCGTAGCCGATTTGACCTTACTCGCCAAGGTGCATCTCAAAGTGAGTCAGAACTGAGATTAACCGGGGTAGACTGCATCACACTGCGCGAAGAACGCAGAATTGAGGAAGCACCCGTTGCCTACAAGTCGATTCAGTCAGTAATTGATGTACAGGTAGAGGCGGAAATGGTCGATATTGTGGCGCGTTTGAGTCCGGTTTTGACCTTTAAAGCTTAACCCTGATTTCTCACAAGCAATAAAAAATCAATTTACATGACCTGATGTAAGAGATTCTTTTGATACATCATCAACTTAAATAGAAGCGAAAAAATAAATTAAGTATAAATCAGCGCTCAAAAAGATAAAATAGTCACCATATTTGCCCTAGGAACCCAAGTTGCTAGTACAACAAGGCAAAAGTAAAAAGTAAAAATAAATAATCGTTATACCGCAAGCTTTTTACCAATTCCACATGGTCTGTTTATTTCCGCCGACCTGTACTAGCAACTTGCGTTATATTAACTGTCCTTGAGTTTTCCTAGGGATTAATAATATGCTGAAAGAGTAACACTCAAACAAACTCACAACCTAGTAGCAGCTAGAAGGAAAAAATTATGTCTGACATCAAAAAACTTGGTCAATCTTGGATCTTTAATTGGTTCTTTGGTTTTCAAGAGATCCCTACAGATGACGATTGTTGCATTTATATGAAATCAGTTTTATGTTGCGCTAAAGGAGATGGAATTATTTCACAGGAAGAAAAGGATTGGGCTATTGGATTCTGTGCATCTTGGGGAGTAGCAGACTGGGTAATTGAAGAGTTAAAAACATATGAGGGGGATGAAGATTTAGAAGAAGTCATTGCTCGCTCTCCTCAGGTCTCCATAGCACAGAGAGATTTACTTCTCACTGCAATTAGAGCTTGTGCTGCTGATGGAGAATTTCATGAACAGGAAAAGGCAAAAATTCGGCAAATGGCTGCTATTATAGGGGTTCCAGAAGAAACAGTAGAGCAGTTAGAGCAACTACAAAAAGAAGAATCAGCATTACGGCAGAAACGCATTAACCTCTTATATCCTGAAAAAAGCCCCTATTAACGATTTTCCACTTAATGGGCAAGTGTGAGGTAGGACTGGGAGCGATGGGATTTTGTGAGGTGGTAAAAATTAGGGGTATAAATCACCGATTTAATACTGCGTAGGCGTAGCCCAACCCAGGCATCGCAGCAAAATAGCTGGTTTTATTGAAAATCTAGCTATGTAACTGGGAATTAAATACCGAGTGCTGTAATTGTTGTGCAATATACATTTTGGCAGTTTTTGATCCCTCTTTTTTCAAGCTTGGTGAGAAATCCGGTTAGACCAATTCTGTATGAAGATGCACATAATAAGACCCCCCTGTAGTAAGTTGTAGGGTGTCGTACTTTCGGCGTTTCGCACCGCCAACGCCTGAAATGGTGCGTTATGCTTGGCTAACACACCCTACCCTATCTTAATATAGGACTTACGCACTTTCTACGAATTCTTCTCCGCAAAAAGAAGAAGTAAGAGTTTGAGAGAGTTATTGCGTAAGTCCTGTTATATTTGTTTTCGCCTACCTACACAGTCACATTCTTGGCAACAATGATGCTAGCATATTTCTTCACCAGCTAGACTTGACCATGAAATTAGTTTGCGCCCAAAGCGACCTCAGTACCAACCTCTCACTCGTTAGCCGTGCAGTTCCATCACGTCCAACTCATCCGGTACTTGCTAACGTGCTACTGCAAGCGGATGCTCAAACTAACTCTGTAAGTTTAACAGCCTTCGATCTCAGCTTGGGTATCCGCACTAGCTTTAGCGCTGAAGTTATCCAAGGAGGAGCGATCGCACTTCCTGCTAGACTACTCGTAGATATTACCTCTCGTCTTCCCGAAGGAGAAATCACCTTAGAAGATGAATCCGCAAGTACCGCCGAAACCCCAGGCGGGGAAGGTATAATTGTTACACTCACACCCAAAAGTGGACGTTATCAGCTGCGAGCAATGGGAGCGGAAGAGTATCCCGAACTACCTATAATTGAAAATATCGAAGCAATTCATCTTACCACCGCTGCATTAATTGAAGGATTGCGCGGTTGTTTATTTGCCACCAGTAGCGATGAAACTAAGCAAGTGCTTACCGGTGTGCATTTAACACTTAAACAAGACGCGCTAGAATTTGCAGCTACAGATGGACATCGTTTAGCAGTTGTAGAAACAGTTAACGAAAGTCCTATAGCTAGCAGTGAAAATCAACTAGAGGTAACAGTACCAAACAGAGCCATGCGCGAACTAGAGCGGATGTTGGCTCATAGTTCCTCCGAAGAAGAAACTGTAGCCTTATACTTCGATCAAGGTCAAATTGTCTTTCAATGGCAAAATCAACGCTTAACAAGTCGAATTTTAGAAGGACAATATCCCGCTTATCGGTTACTTATTCCTCGCCAATTTGAGCGACAATTAACGCTCGATCGCAGACAATTAGTTAGCACCTTAGAGCGAATTGCTGTCTTAGCCGATCAAAAAAATAATATCGTCAAAATCAGCATGGACGGCGACGCAGAGGAAATTACTTTATCTGTAGAATCTCAAGATGTGGGTAGCGCTATTGAATCGATGCCGGCACAAATATCAGGAGAAGATATAGATATTGCCTTTAACGTCAAATATTTAATGGAAGGCTTAAAAGCATTGCCATCTCAAGAAATTCAAATGCAGTTAAATGGAAATCTCACTCCAGTGATTTTTACACCACTAAGCGGTTTAAAGATGACTTATTTAGCAATGCCGGTGCAATTAAGAAGTTAAAAGTGGTGAATAGGTGCAATCGGGATTTGAATTGAAAATTCCGTACCATCAGGTAGCGAATTACATTTGAAGACACCACCGTGCTTTTCTACCACAATTTGGTAACTAATTGATAGACCTAAGCCAGTACCCTTTCCTACTGGCTTGGTGGTAAAAAACGGGTCAAATATTCGCGTTTTGATGTCTTCCGGCATTCCCGAACCATTATCTAAGATGCGAATCACCACTTGATGATTATTTATAACTTCGGTACTAATCCGAATTTGGGGACGATCGCTTATTTGTCCGGGGTTTTTTTCTAATAACTCTTCTAAAGCATCAATCGCATTGCTCAAAACATTCATAAACACCTGATTTAATTGTCCGGCATAACATTCTACTAAAGGTAGGTTGCCGTACTCTTTAACTATCTCAATAGCGCGACTGTTTGGCGTTGCTTTCAAACGATGTTGTAAAATTAGTAACGTGCTATCAATACCTTGGTGAATGTCAACTTGCTTCATCTGGGCTTCGTCAAGCCTGGAGAAATTCCGTAAAGACACGACAATCTGACGGATGCGATCGCTTCCTAGTTTCAACGACGACAGTATTTTAGGCAAATCTTCGGCAATAAATTCTAAGTCTATATTTTCCGCTAAATCGCAAATCTCAGGGCTGGGGTTCGGATAGTGCTGCTGATAAAGAGCTAGCATACTAAGTAAATCCTTAGCGTATTCACAGACAGGACCGAGGTTGCCATAAATAAAGTTTATGGGGTTGTTAATCTCATGTGCCACACCAGCCACCAATTGTCCTAAACTGGACATTTTCTCGGTTTGGATTAATTGGGTTTGAGTTTGTTGTAATTCTTCTAGCGCTTGAGCGAGTTGTTCTGCTTGATGCTTGGTTTGGGCAAGCAACTCAGCTTGTTGGAGCGCTACCCCAAGCTGCACCGCAATCTGAGCCAAAAATTTGATTTCCGAAGCTTCCCAGTGCCTGGGTGCAGAATTTTGATAAGCTGCCAGCAAACCCCAGAGTTGTTGCCCTACAAAAATGGGAGCGATCGCATATGCCTTTACCTGAAATTGCTCCAAAACAGCAAAGTGACACTCAGAGTGACCAGCCTGATAGATGTCGTTTACTGCAAATGTTTGATTGTGAAGATACCTTCCACCTTTTGTTTCTTGCAAATAAGTATCTTCCCACACCATGTTTATCTGGGAACTGATTAATTTGACCCAATCCTCACCAACAAACTCGGCAAGAAACTGACCGCTCCAATCAGCGTTAAAGCGATAGACTGCAACTCGATCCGCTTGTAGTGATTGACAAACTACTTGGGTAGTCGTTTGAAAAATCGCATCCAAGCTGAGAGATTCCCGAATCTTGGCAACAACTTCAAATAATACTCTTTGTTGTTCTGCTGCCTGTTGCAAATTCAATGTCTGCTGTTGTGTTTGCTTGAGTAATTCAGCTTGCTGGAGTGCTACCCCTATTTGGGCAGCAATCTGACTGAAGAAATCAACTTCAATGTCCTGCCATTTGCGAGATCCAGAGTGTTGATAAGTTGCTAGCAAACCCCAAAGTTTTTGTCCGACAAAGATCGGAGCAAGCACAAAAGCGTGAATCTGAAACTGCTCTAGATTGTCGATATGACACTGAGCAAAACCCATCTTGTAGATGTCATTTACTGCAAATGTTTCATTGTTGCGGTAGCGTCCTCCTTGTGTATCTTGTAAATAAGTGTCGTTCCAAACAGTATTAATACCAAGTTTGTACTCATCATTCAACCAGTTGGGACTAGCAGCTTCAAAATCACCGACAAATTCACCACCCCAATCAGAATCAAAGCGATAAACAGAAACACGATCAACTTTTAAGAGTTGACAAACTTCTTTAGTAGTTGTTTGAAAAATAATATCGGTGTCAAGAGACTCACGAATTTTGGCAATGACTTTGAACACAGCTTGTTGCTGTTGACTTGTCCTTCGCAGTTCAACAGTGCGCTTTTTAACTTGATTTTCTAAGTCGCTATTAAAGGCTTGTACTTGTTGGTATAATTCATACTGCTGACATGCCGACGCAAAGTGTTTGCCGATTTCTTCAGCCAATTCAATCTCTGCAAACGTCCATTTCCGAGCCTGTGCCTTTTTAAATTCACGCCAAACATCAAATGATACACGCGGGTAGAGTTGCCGCTTGTCGCTATCACATTGACCAGCCCAGAGAGTTTCTGTGTCTATTTCATCTCGAAAAATACTTAAATAGCCGAGTAATTGCTGACGATAATAAAGCGGAATCATCAAGATGCTGCGAATTTTGGTTGATTGAAAAGCAGCTTGTAAACTTCGTAAATTTGGAGTTTGATATATATCTGAAATAGCCCAAACATCATAATTACCATTGTAGTGTTCCTGCCAGACGTTATATTGCTCCATCAATGGATATATTGTTTGTTCTGGTATTGCAGGTTGCTTTCCACTAATATAAAGTTTGACAGCATCGCTTCCAGGTATCAAACATTCCGCGAAACTTCTGAAGCTGCGATTTTGATAATTAAAAGCTTCATTTCTAATACAAAGTCTGCCACCAGAACCACCAAAAGCAACAATGGCTGCTTCTAAAGCTGGCTGTAATACAATTGTCGGCAGTGAATGCAATAATGTAGCAATGCGGCTAACGATCGCTTCTCGTTCAGCTTTTCTGTGAGCTTGAGTCAAAAGAGTACTGTGAGCGATCGCTATCTCTAGCTGTTCTACCACAATTTGTAGCACTTCCAGTTCATCTTCGCCAACAGAACGTGGTTGTGAGTGGTGAGATACTAAAAGTCCCCAGAGTTTTTCGTCTACCAGAATCGGCACTCCCAGAGATGACTTTACACCCATTGCCGTCAAATATTCAACATGACAGGGGTCTACAGGACGATAACGAAAATCCTCAGATATAATTTCTTTAGTTTGGGGGTCACACACAGGACTTTGACCAATTTTGCCCTCGTCCACATTTACAAGCGATCGCACTCGTGATTTAATAAATAATTCCCGCGCATGAGGTGGAATGTCCGAAGCGGGAAAATTAAGCCCTAACAAAGATGGTAACGAGCGATCGTTTATAGATTCAGCAATGACCTGACCGCTACTATCGACATTAAATTTATAAATCATCACTCGATCTGTGCCGAGAAACGAACGCACCTCCCCCACTGTCGCTATAAGAATATCTTGCAGTTCTAGCGTCAAACGAATACGGTTTGTTATGCGACGCAGCAAATTTTCTTGATTTCTACTTCCCCGCAAGTCTTGTTCTGTGGTAGAGGTCATTGCTTTTATTAAAATTACTAAGATAATTACTAGAAAATATAATTATTGTCTGATTTCATAACTGATTTAGTCCTCAGCAAAATCACTGATTATATTTACATAAATATTTAAAATTGCTAAGATAAAATTACTAATATCCACAAGACAAAAGCCTATCAATTATTAGATATCATGATTCATTGTTTATTGTTACTTTGCAGCAATAAGTAAGGACACAATATTGTTGTGCCCCTATAAAAAACCTATATTTTATTTAAGACTTACCTATTTTAATTGCCTTATAATCATCTATTCTTTAGTGGAGCTATAGCAATCCTCCCGCATATTTTTGAAAAAATCTAAGTATATGTAGGGTCCGGCTTATTAGGGTGTGGATTTTCGAGGCAGTTTGCGGTGTAGATTTTCTTCCCGCAAAACTGCCGTCCTCCCCTAATAGAGTCCGTTGTGTTATCGCGCCGAGAGTACGGCACCAAAATCTTCGGATAGCACCATCCCAGATTTTCGGTGCGTTACGGAAGCCGTAACACACCCTACTTTTAAGTACAGACGTTCCGGACGGAACGTCTCTACCTAACTAATTCTCGCTGCGTCAGCAAAGCGAATTTTCAGATAATCATCTTCCATCTTGGCGCCAGATGGTTGCAATGCTGCCAAAGCTTGCGGTAATACTAAATTACGGCGATGATTGCCTATTGTGATGTTTAATTCGTCTCCACTTTTACTAAGTTGAACCTGGTTTTTGGGAATTCCAGGTAAATAAAGTTCCAAACTGTATTGGTTTTTATCTTGCACTACTCTGATTGTCGTTTCTTTGTAATAAACTTGAGTTGGGTCTTCATCTTTGTAGAGCGTTTCCTTCAATCTTTCTAACGCTGCTAAACCGCAAAGTTCCTCAGAAAAAAGCGGTGCTTCTTTCACAGGCAGAGGAAGGAAGTTATCATGAATTTCTTGACGATATTGCTGCTGATTTTCTTTCCAACGTTTGAAAAATGGATCTTGTACTTCGTCGGGAATGATGCGATTAGCTATAATTAAATCCGTTGCCACATTATACAAACTCAAATAAGCATGAGCGCGGAGAGACTCTTTAATCACCATCTTTTCTGGATTGGTAATCAAGCGCACTGAGGTTTGAGTATTATCAGTTAATACTTTTTCTAGAGCTTCAATTTGCTCATAAAATTCATAGGGTGCATCCATCACCTCTTTATCTGGCAAAGAAAAACCAGCGATCGGTCTAAAAAGAGGTTCAACTAAAGGTCTAAGTGCGACAGAGATGTTTTGAAACGGTTTATAAAATCGGCGCATATACCAGCCACTAATTTCTGGTAAACTCAACAGACGCAATGCTGTACCAGTCGGTGCTGAGTCAATAATCAAAACATCATACTCGCCTTCGTCGTAGTGGCGTTTCATCCTTACCAAGCCAAAAATCTCATCCATGCCTGGTAAAATTGCCAATTCTTCCGCTTGTACCCCCTCCAAACCCCGCGCTTGCAAAACTTGGGTAATGTAGCGTTTGACGGCACCCCAGTTTCCCTCTAATTCTAACAGCGCGTCGAGTTCCGCACCCCACAAATTTGGGCGAATTTGTCGCGGTGCATGTCCTAGTTCTAAATCAAAACTGTCTGCTAAGGAATGTGCCGGATCTGTACTCAAAACAAGTGTGCGATAGCCTAGTTCTGCACAACGCAGTCCAGTAGCTGCGGCAACAGAGGTTTTGCCTACACCACCTTTGCCTGTCATCAAAATTACACGCATGTACGATCTGTCCTAGCTGAGGATTTTTTACATTTATTTACATTATCGACTTTTTAACGGAAATAAATGCTGCTTTAGCACGTCTAAACGCGAACAATTCCAATAATCAATGTGAGAAATAATCAGATTATCAGAGTTGAGGTGTAACTCACTCCAGCCAGGGATAGAGATGTGTGGTTTCCACGGTAGAGGTGTATTCCAGTTGAGTGTCCACTTAGTTTTAATTGTGTCTCCTTCTTTTTGAATATCGTGTAAATCCATTTTCGGATTTAAAAAGAAAGTCTCGATGAATTTAATCATCAGCTTGTACAGCTTGACACCACGAAATTTGTTAAGCGGATCTTGAAAATAAACATCTTCAGCGTAGATGCTGTAAGTTTGATTTGCGGGAAATCTTTGATAGTCTTCTTTGAGGATTTGAATAATATCCATAAAGAGTTGGAGCGTTGTTGGGTGTTAGTTGGAGCGTTGTTGGGTGTTGGGTGTTAGTTGGAGCGTTGTTGGGTGTTGGTTGTTGGGTGTTGGGTGTTGGTTGTTGGTTGGAGCGTTGTTATACCAATTCTATATGAGGTTGCGCTTTATTCGCCCTCAGGCTAGAAGCCTGGGGCGTTGCGCGTACAAAGCCTGCCTCCGCAGGCTAATTAAGTGCATCTTCATACAGAAACGGTATTAGTTGTTGGTTGATGGTTTACGCTCAACAATTAACAGTTAACAGTTAACAGTTAACCACTCTCCACTATCAACTATCCACTATCAACTATCCACTATCAACTATCAACTATCCACTATCAACTATCAACTATCAACTATCAACTATTATGGTTCTACTTCATTCCAAAGACGTTCTAACTGACGTTGCCAAGCAGCGATAACTTCTGCTTGCGCTTCTGGAGTTTGTTCTATTTCACCTAACAATCCTTCAGCATAAAAGCGGTCTAAAGTTTGCATAGTAGTTTGTAGAGATTGTCCTTGCTGTTTTGCTGCTAGGATAATTTGCCGAATGCGATTTTCAATTAGCCGATTGAAGACATCATCTAAACCAGCTTGATGTAAAGATGCTAGTCTGGCGATCGCACTCTCCAAATCCGCACTCACCAAAGTGTCACTATTATGCTGAAATACTCCCCACACTACGCTATCGTAGACTGCGTAGCGTACTTCTTGAGTCTCATCAAAATTCGCTTCTAACAACTGTTCTAATAAAGGTTGAGCTTCTTGTATTGGCACAATTGGCAGCAACACTCGCACCCATGTATTATCTTCACTAAGTATCACCAATAGCCGAAAACCAGAAGTTTCTACTTGCCAAGATCCCGGTGCGATCGCTACAACAGCTGCTTCACCAAATAAGTCTGCCAGCGTTATTGCTATTTCATCAGATTTCATAGTTTTTTCTCATCTTTAGCCTCTAGGGTAGCGTTTTGCGGTTCTAAGAGATAACTGACTATGTACCCAAAGGCAAAAAACTCATTGAAAATCTATCTATCAGTCTGCTGTACTGCCTGCTGAACTACTTCTAAAGGTAAATCTAACAATTGAGCGATCGCATCTAAACTCAACCCAAACTCTACCATTCGCGGTATTGTTTCTAACTTGCTTTGCTGCTTACCTTCTTCTAAACCTTCCTGATAAACTTTAGTTTGTTTCAACTCACTTAAACCTAACATTGCTTCAATTTCCTCGCGGCTCTTTTTTGGTAATTTATAAACAACGAGCGTCTCAATTAAGAGGCAAAAATAACTAGAAAAATCTATCCATCAGTCTGCTGTACTGCTTGCTGAACTACTTCTAAAGGTAAATCTAACAATTGGGCGATCGCATCCAAACTCAACCCAAACTCTACCATTCGCGGTATTGTTTCTAACTTGGCTTGCTGCTTACCTTGTTCTAAACCTTCTTCTAAAGCTTCCTGATATACTTTAGTTTGTTTCAACTCACTTAAACCTAACATTGCTTCAATCTCCTCGCGGCTCTTTTTTGGTAATTTGTAAACAATGATTGTCTCAATTAAGTTGATGAGGTCACGCTTGCTAACTTCATCAGTTAATTGTTGTTTTGCTTGGTCGATTAAACGTCTTGCTAATTGTGGTGCGGTTTCTTCAGCCTCAATAACAAGTTTAACAACACCAACACCAAGCGAGGTTTCTGCAACTTCTCCTAACTCATCTAAATAAATGCGTCTTACTCGATTTATAGCTAACATTTCACTAAATTGTGAAGCTTGCTGTCTTTCTATACTGCGAGTGGGATAAATAACCACAACCTGCCAAGGTGATACAGGTTTGTATTGCCGCAAGTACAGGAATAACTCGGCAAATAAGCGGTAATATAGATCCTCATCGGGTTGAAACTGAACTTCAACCACATAGAAGGGTTTTTCTGGGTCATTGCTAGTTGGTAAGAATAAACCGTCAAGACGAAATGCAAGTTGTTTGACTTCGCAAGATGTAAATTCATAGCCAACAGCTTCCGCTGGAGATTTGTTAATTAGTTCAAAGAAGATGCTAGGAAATGTCTGAAATAAGCTATAGAAAATGCTGTCTGTTTTCACTGTGATTGAACATACCGAAAGCTGCTGATTATAACTTACCGAGTTGATGGTATAGAAAGCGAGAGTTTTGCGGACACGCTCGTGATATTGTTTGTGACGATCGCTTGCTGCTTATTTCCTTCCAAGGCTTTTTGATAAATCAGAATTCCGTTTTTCTCAAGTCAATTGTCACAACCAGTTAGGTTGGTTTTTATATTACAGCAATTTTCATGTATTTAGACCACACTCTTGTTTCTTCATTTCTTCCTTTGCGACTTGGCGACTTGGCGTGAGATAAAAATAATGTGGTTCATTTACTTGAAAATCGCTGTAATACCTGCTTGTAGAAAGCCAACGGGTTAAGGCAGGGGTGTTGTAGACGTTGATCTACCTACAACCCAATAGTCATGAATACACTGAAAGAGTTATCTTCGTAGTCAGCAAAGGGTTCGCATCGAGTGAAACCAAAACGCTCATAGAGCAACCTTGCAGGTTCAAATGCATCTCCTGACCCGGTTTCTAGGTTCACGCGTTCGTACCGTCGGCGTTTTGCTTCGTCAAGGATGCGATCTAGCAACTTAGTGGCGACACCCTTCCTCAGGTGTGCTTTGGCGGTTCTCATTGACTTGATTTCGCCCGATCGCGAATCCAACTCCTTCAACGCCCCACAGCCCATCAATTCGCTAGACTCTCTAACAGTCCAGAAAGTAACTGACTTCGCCTTAAGTCCGTCCAGATTTAGAGCATGAACGCACCCCAAAGGCGAGTGTTCCCGCATATCCGCCAAGTGTTCGCGTAGTAGGGCGTGCACGTCCGGGTTCGTAAGGTCTTCGATTTCTATCCGCATCTTACCCCTAATAATGATTATCATTACTGTTAAAGTTTGGACTCTTAATTTTTTTGGGTAATTTATTCTTTGGAAGTCTCTTAAATCCTACATTCATCCGCGAGTCGCACAGAATTTATACGCTCGCAAAACGGTTTATTTTTACCCTGGCATTTCTAAGCCGTCAGCCTAAGTCTAGAGTATGCCACAATAGCGTCAAACAAGCTCGCGCATACTTTTAGGAGTTTTCATTGTGGAGTTCCGATATAACCCAGCAGAAATTGAGGAAAAATGGCAAAAAACATGGACTGAATCAGGCTTAGACAAAACACCTACAAACAGCGACAAGCCAAAATTCTACGCTTTATCCATGTTCCCCTATCCATCGGGCAGCCTGCACATGGGTCACGTCCGTAATTATACGATTACCGATGTGATTGCCCGCCTCAAACGGATGCAAGGTTATCGGGTACTGCATCCGATGGGATGGGATGCATTCGGCTTGCCAGCAGAAAACGCCGCCATTGATAGAGGTGTGCCACCGGCAAAGTGGACGTATCAAAATATCGCTCAGATGCGGCAGCAATTGCAGCGTTTGGGTTTGTCAATCGACTGGGAACGCGAAGTAGCTACATGTTCCCCTGATTATTATAAGTGGACGCAGTGGATTTTCTTGCAATTTCTCAAAGCGGGGTTAGCTTACCAAAAAGAAGCTGCTGTTAACTGGGACCCCATAGACCAAACTGTATTGGCAAACGAGCAAGTTGATAGCGAAGGAAATTCTTGGCGTAGCGGTGCTAAAGTCGAACGCAAGCTGTTGCGGCAATGGTTTTTGAAGATTACCGACTACGCAGAAGAATTGTTGAATGACTTAGATAAATTACCAGGCTGGCCCGATCGCGTCAAGTTGATGCAAGCTAACTGGATTGGTAAATCCACAGGTGCGTACTTAGAATTTCCCATCGTCGGGATGGATGAAAAAATCGGTGTATACACCACCCGTCCAGATACGATTTATGGCGTTACTTACGTAGTTTTGGCACCGGAACATCCTTTAACAAAACGCGTTACCACACCCGAACAGCAAGCAGCGGTAGAAGCTTTTGTCAAAGAAGTTACCAACCAAAGCGAGTTGGTACGCACGGCTGAAGATAAACCGAAGCGAGGTATCCCCACTGGTGGTAAAGCAATTAACCCGTTTACCAACGAAGAAATTCCGATTTGGATTGCCGATTATGTACTGTATGAGTATGGTACTGGGGCAGTCATGGGTGTACCGGCACACGATGTCCGGGATTTCAAGTTTGCCAAAGAACAGAATTTACCTATAAAGGTAGTGATTATACCAGAAAATGGCGAACAAGAAACGTCACAAGCATATACAGAACCGGGAATTATGATTAATTCTGGTGACTTTGATGGTATGGCATCTGGTGAAGGCAAGAGTGCGATCGTTGAATACGCCGAAAAACAAAATTTTGGTAAAGCGCGGGTACAATATCGCTTGCGGGATTGGTTGATTTCTCGGCAGCGTTACTGGGGGGCACCGATACCAGTAATTCACTGTCCTAATTGTGGGACGGTGCCAGTACCAGATGAAGATTTACCAGTGCAGTTGCCGGAAGATGTAGAATTTAGCGGGCGCGGCGGTTCTCCTTTATCACAGTTGGAATCTTTTGTCAACGTGCCTTGTCCGAGTTGCGGCACTCCTGCAAAGCGCGAAACTGACACGATGGATACTTTTATTGATTCCTCGTGGTATTTCTTGCGGTATCCTGATGCGAAGAATGAACAGCAGGTTTTTGATTCAGCGAAGACGAATGACTGGATGCCAGTAGATCAGTATGTGGGTGGAATTGAACAGGCGATTTTGCATTTGTTGTATTCGCGGTTCTTTACTAAAGTGTTGCGGGACAGAGGTTTGTTGAATTTTGACGAACCTTTTAAATGCTTGTTGACTCAAGGCATGGTGCAGGGGATGACATACAAAAATCCCGTTACAGGGAAGTATATCCCATCGGCACAAGTTGACTCAGCGAACTTGAAAGACCCAGAAACCGGCGAAGCGCTGCAAGTCTTCTACGAAAAAATGTCTAAGTCGAAATATAACGGGATTCCTCCGGAAGCCGTCATCGGCAAGTACGGTGCAGACACTATGCGAATGTTTATCTTGTTTAAAGCACCCCCAGAAAAAGATTTGGAATGGGAAGATGCTGATGTTGAAGGTCAATTTCGGTTTTTGAATCGGGTTTGGCGTTTGGTTGTATCTGTTGATAATAGGGACGCGATAAATCGCGTCACGACGACGGGAGAATTAAGTAAGGCAGAGAAGGAATTGCGACGGGCAATTCATACTGCTATTAAGGAAGTTACGGAAGATTTGCAGGGGGATTATCAATTTAATACTGCTATTTCCGAATTGATGAAGTTGAGTAATGCTTTAGCTGATGCTAGCTGTAAAGATTCACCAATTTATGCTGAAGGTATTCAAACTTTGGTGATGTTGCTGGCACCTTTCGCACCACACATTACTGAAGAATTGTGGTCTTTGTTGGGCAATAGTGATTCAGTTCACACTCAATCTTGGCTGAAATTTGACCCTGCTGCTTTGGTAGTTGATGAAATCAATTTGGTGATTCAAATTAATGGCAAAACAAAAGGGGTGATTCAAGTGTCGGCGCAAGCTGATAAAGCAGCACAGGAGAAGTATGCGCGTGAATCGGAAATTGCCCAGCGTTACATTGAGGGTAAGGAAATTAAAAAGGTGATTGTGGTGCTTGGGAAGTTGGTAAACTTCGTCATCGGGTAAATGACCTAGAAGCCCGGTTCGACCTAGAAGCCCGGTTTTGACCTAGAAGCCCGGTTTCTTTAAGAAACCGGGCTTCTTCTTTAAGCTTTAATTATTTTATACAAACACGAACAAGCGCTTGAGAGTTTTGCTCACTCAAGCGCTTTCCCGTATAACTGTATACCAACCCACTTGTTTGATGCAACATTTGGAACCAGCAATACCCCCTAACTTAGGAGGATTGCGAAGATAACCTGTAGCAAACATATTATGAAGTGGTATCACTCCTTGCACTACTAAGAATATCTCTTCTGCGGTCAAGACGGGATTCTGGTGAGTGACAGTTTCTTAACTGACACTTGTTTATCTCAAATGACTTATCATTTAGGGTGATAAACAAGACGAAGCAAAACTGTAGATGATTTCGGGCATAGGTATAAAAAGATAGTAAGTATTTTATTTGATGGTTGGCGATCGCACATCAACAATCATCAACAACGTGCAGAACGTGGTAGCATGAATTTCTCATTCTCTGCGGCAAAGTTACCGCGAACCATCAGCAAAGAATCTCCATCAAAGATGTGAGATAATGCTTGCACATTCGCATTGAGGCGATCTGGGCTGAAATAGATCGCAACTTCTTGAATGCGTTGAGGTATTCTTTCAAGAATCTCAGCTAAAGTACAGATTCTCGTGCCAACCACATCGAAAAGCTGAAGTTGTGTATCTTTTATTTCCATACAAACGATAACATCCAAGTCTGGGGCATAGTATAGGGGGTTTCTTCCCTCATTGACGCAGAATACAGCCTTCTCGTTTACTATGCCGACGATGTTAGACACAGGTTCGCGTGTTTCCAACAGTCGGTGTAGCAATTTCACGTCATTAGGATCGGAAGTATCAATTAATCGAAAACCTTGACTACCTACTGAGTCAGATTTGGCGATGAAAATGTGTTCTTTAACAACGCGAAAGCCGAAAGGTTGATATAACTCTGGTTGTGCTGTTGTGAGGACAAGCGTATCGTAACGACTGTTACAATAATCAAGCACTTCTTTGATAATTTCCCGGTAATAACCGCGCCGGCGATATTCTGGATGGGTACATACTGCGTGGATTCCCCCAGCGATGATATTTTGTCCCATCAGTTGCATGGGGATTTCTAGCACTCCGACATGGCTAATTGCAACGTCATCATGCAAGCGGATGAAGGGAGTAGAAGCAGATTCCCAGGATGCACCAAGCATTCTACCAACTTGCGCTGCGTCGCTAATTTGAATTTCTGGGAAGACGATTTCTAATAGGTTGAAAAGGCGATCGCTTAATTTATCTTCAGCAAATGACCTTTGAAAGCGATACTGATTCATAAGAAACTTGCCTCATGTACTACATACACTACACAGCAAATTTTGCATATTCCAGGGTGAAAAGCAATGAAAATTTTTGTTCCGGGACGCTTGTGTTTATTCGGTGAACACAGTGATTGGGCTGGAGGTTATCGCCGTATCAATCCTCAACTGAAAGCGGGCTGTACGCTGCTTGTAGGCACGAATCAGGGAATTTATGCCGAAGTGAAGTCTCACCCAGATTCGCTAGTGTTACGCACATCTACTGAGAAAACGTTAATGCCGATGTCCAAGCAGGTTTTGTTGACTGAAGCGAAAAACGGCGGTTTTTTCAGTTATGCTGCTGGGGTTGCCTATCAATTGCTGACACACTTTCATGTGGGTGGATTAGAAATTGATAATTATTTTACAGATTTGCCGATTAAAAAAGGATTATCTTCAAGTGCGGCAATTTGCGTATTGGTGGCGAGGGCGTTTAATCAAGTGTATAACTTAAAAATGACGCAGCGGGGTGAGATGGAGTTTGCTTATCTGGGGGAAATTACGACACCTTCGCGTTGTGGACGGATGGATCAGGCTTGTGCTTATGGCGATCGCCCAATTACGATGATATTTGATGGCACTGATACTGATATCATCGAACTTAATACTCTTCAGGATTTATTTTTTGTCATTGTAGACCTCGGTGCGGCTAAAAATACCCAAGAAATTCTCAGCAAGCTGAATGAGTGTTATCCCTTCGCCACGACCGAAGTAAGCGCGAATGTGCAAAAATATCTAGGTGAAATTAGTTATAAAATTACCCAAGCGGCAATTGATGCTTTGCAAAAAGGCGATGCTGAAGAAATTGGTCTTTTGATGAAACAAGCACAAGCTGAATTTGACAAGTATCTCATACCCGCTTGTCCTCAACAGTTAACTGCTATTGTCTTGCACCAACTTCTTAATTATCAAGCAATTCAACCTTACATTTATGGTGGAAAGGGCGTTGGTTCACAAGGCGATGGTACTGCACAATTTATTGTGAAAGACAAGGAAAGTCAACAAAAAGTTATAGAAATAATTGAGCGTGACTTTCCGCAAATGCAATGTTTGCCACTGACTATTTATGCAAAAAAAGAAAGTTAGAAAAGCTGTGATTCCGGCGGCTGGTTTCGGGACTCGTTTATTTCCAGCTACCAAAGTTGTGAAAAAAGAACTTTTCCCGATTATTGATAAAGATGGTAGGGCAAAGCCTGTAATTTTAGCGATTATTGAAGAAGCGATTACTGCGGGAATCGAAGAAGTTGCAATTGTGGTGCAACCAGAGGATAAAAAAACTTTTAAAACTTTATTTAAAAGACCACCCAAAGCAGAACTTTTTGAAAAGCTTTCACCCCAAAATCAGGAATACAGCAAATATTTGGTAGATTTAGGTGATAGAATTACTATTTTAATCCAAGATAAACAAGAAGGATATGGTCATGCAGTATATTCTGCAAAAGATTGGGTTAAAGATGAGCCGTTTCTGTTGATGTTAGGCGACCACATTTATAAATCAAATATTGACAAATCTTGTGCTAGTCAAGTTTTAGATATTTACGAGCAAGTCAATCATAATGTGGTAGGATTGACGACAATGCCAGCAGAGTTATTGCATAAACTTGGCTGTGTTACAGGCGTTTGGAAAGAGGATACGATACTTTCGGTTACACAAATATCTGAAAAACCCAGTATTGAGTATGCACGTCAGCATCTGCATGTGGAAGGGATGGCAGATGATGAGTTTTTATGCATATTTGGGTTGTATGCACTCACACCGACAATTTTTGATTGTTTGGCGGAAGATATTAAGAATAATGTGCGTTTAAAGGGTGAGTTTCAGTTAACAACTTGTTTGGATAAGTTGCGGGAGAAGGAGAGGATGTCGGGTTATGTTGTTAATGGGAAGTGTTTTGATACTGGATTGCCAGATGCTTATTTGCAGACGATGATTAATTTTAGGAGTGAGGGTTAGATTTGTCTCACGCAAAGGCGCAAAGGCGCAAAGAAAGAGCCAAAATTTAATAATTATATAGCAATTCTATGTTATTTTTGAGAAACGAACCTTACTAGGCGCAGAGAACACAGAGGAAGAGGTGCATAGAGAGTTTCACGCTTTTATTTGCGATTGCTATATTAATTAACTCTCAGGACTACTGCGCGAGTGTCTACGTTTAAAACTTGTACTCTTTTGGGTAAGGTGGTCATGGGGATTTTCCAATGAGAATGACCGCATATTACTAATAAGTCTCTTGCTGTTGCTAGTTCGGCACGTATGGATTCGTTCCCCATCAATTTCGCTTCTGCATCATTGGGTCCTTCATGGAGAATTAAAATATTTGGTAATTCTTTGACGATATCTTTGATGGCTTTTCTAAAGTCTTTTTCTAAACGTCGAAAAGGCTTATTGCTTTTGCCAATAATGCCGGAAATGCCAGCGATGCGAATATCATCTATAGAAATAGTATTGCCATCTAAGTAGTGTATGCCACGCTGGTTTTGAAATTCTATTATGTTTTCTGGGGTTTTGCCGAAACTGTCGTGATTTCCTCCTACTCCAGCTACCCAACGAAAACGACTGCTGAAAGCTTGCCAAACTTCACGCACATCTCCTACACCACCGCGCTTGTCTATTTTGGCGTAAAAGTCGCCTGCTAAAATAATTCCTGTTGTTTTTGGCGGTGGAATTTTTCCCTGTTCAGCTAATATTTCTAGTTCTTCAGCGACAAGATGACCAAGAAGACGTTGATTATTTGGATCTCTACCTTGTAAATCGCTGGTGGCAATTATTGCTTCTAAACCCGGTGGTAATGAGTCAACTTGTGCTGGTAAAATGGGCAGAACTTTATCAACCATCCCGGCACCACTGGACGCGGCGGTTATGAATGGTATTTGATGAATAGGATGGTTGGAAATATAGTTGATCCGCATTTTTTTTGATTGATTAAGCTGTCAGCAGTCGAAAGGAAAAATGCTTTTATTCAAAATGAAAATTTATGTGACAGCAGACTCTAACATTTTTATTGTCCCAGCATTGGCATCTATTTCAACTTGTGTGCCTACTGGCAAGGTAAATTTATCTTTAATATGACCAATCATTGAACCGTACCAAGCAGGAATGCCTAAAGGAAGTATATGATATTGCAATACTTGCATTAAAGTAAATGAAGGTTCATCTCCTAGAGTACAATTAGTGCATTGCCCAAAGATAAAGCCAGCTATTTGGTTAAGAATTCCCGCGTTTTTTAACTGTGTTAGCATTCGGTCTACACGATAAACATCCTCGCCTACTTCTTCAACAAATAAAATACTTTTATGAGACGAAGGTAAATAAGGCGACCCAACCATTGCGGATAGTACTGACAAGTTGCCACCAATTAGTTTACCTCTAGCCTTGCCTGGGGCTATGACCTGCATTTTTCCTTCTTCAGTATCCAAATTTTTCATTGTCACAGCTTCAGCGTTAAATAGGATGCGCTTGACGTATAAAAGCGCAAACTCGTTCCAGGTAGATGTCGCAACAGGACCGTGAAATGTCACAATTTTACTGCGGGCGTTTATTGCTAACAACAGCGATGTAATATCACTGTAACCCATCAAGGTTTTCGGATTGGAGCCGATGCGGATGTAGTCAAGTAGAGGTAAAATCCGATTGCAACCCCAGCCACCGCGCATGGCAATAATTGCTTTGACAGATTTATCTGCAAACATGGTGTTGACATCAAAAGCGCGATCGCTATCTTTTCCTGCCAAATAGCCATAACGATCTAAAATATGCTTTCCTAACTTGACTTTTAACCCTAATTGTGCAGTCAGGGCAAGCTTCGCTGATTCGACATCTTTAAGCTCAACGATACCCGCAGGGCTAATTAATCCTACCGTATCACCCACTTGCAGGCGGGGTGGTTTGATGATAATGTTTGGCGCGATCTTACCTTGGGCTATAAGCGGTTGCATCTGGGTAGCTAAGGCAGCTAACCCAAAGGTTGTGATAAATTGGCGGCGATTTCTGCTCATGATGGCAGTTATAGTAACATTGCCACCAATATTCCCCAAGCGCAAATTAAGAATTACGCTTTGTTCTCTCGAAAGTTATGGCACTTATTAAGGAAAGAACGTTACCAATATTTAATAAGATTATTAAAGCATTATGTTCAATTTCTATTTCAAAACTGCATAAGTTGATTTTGGTAATCACTATTAATTGACTTGAAAGCTTTGGAGAGTGAAAAATTCATTTTTTTCAATTTGTAGAAATTGACCACAAGAGCGATCGCGCAAGTAAATTTTGAATAATTTGAGGTAACTGTGGCACGTAAACGCTTGATAATTGAGATGGCAATGGGGATAGATCAGCATGGACAGGAACCGACGGTTGCAGCGGCAAGAGCTGTCAGAAATGCGATCGCTCACAATGCTTTGCCTGGTGTTTGGGAAATCGCTGGTTTAAACGATCCAGATGAAATGATTGTGGAAGTACAAGTAGCAGTCCCCTACCCCGAACAAGTGCGAGAAGCAGAAGTACTAGCTGTACTGCCCTTTGGTCGCAAAACTCTCACCGTGGAATCTGGGGGTATGGTTGTGCAAGGACGGGCAATTCCCTCACTCAACGATAAAAATGATGAAATGTTGATCGCTGTTGCAGCTGTGACAGTTTTAATTGAAACCGAGTAGATGTAAAAAAATTAGGTAGTCACGCACTTTCTTTCATAACGAAAAGTGCATAACTTGATTTGGCTGCTACTTATTAAGAACATAGAAGCAATGTTCCAGCTGAACTTTACATAAATACAAAAAAATTGACAAATCACACAATATACTAACGTCATTACGTTAGCCAGAAAAATGATGAATTTACAAGATAAAAATTGGGAAAAGTTATTTGGATATATCACCCCAGAAGGTGTTTCTTGGCACGGAATATGGACTATGTATTCCCTAGACAAAGAAGTTATAACAACCTTTAAAGGTATAAGAAAGTTTCAAGCGAATGAAGAGAAAACAGTTATTACCCACACAAATAAATACATTTACTCAGATGGAAAAGAACAAGAAATAATCTGGAAAATTGAGAAGCAAATTTATAACCAGCCAGATGGTGTAATTCATCCTGCACTTTTATCTATGAGGGCACTGTCTTTTGGTGATGGTGCAAATGCGGTGTTATCAAAACAACTAGAAGTAGAGACAAAATTCGGGGCGGAATTATTTTTCGGATATGAACAATGGCGAACTAGTGTGGCTACTATCTATGATGAAAGCGGAGAATTATTGAGAATATCACTAATTTGCGAACATTTAGATAGCTTTCCTACTGTGACGGCAGAATTAGAAATAGAAAAATTATCTCAAAAGTGGATCGGACAAAAAGAGTCTATAACTGCTGATTTAAAAATATCCGCGCTTCCAGAAACTCAACAGCTTGTATTAGATCCAACCGAAGGCAAAAATGAGACTTTACTCTTGCCAGATCGTATCGTTGTGAATGTTCCTAAAAAAGTGAGTATTGGTGAAGAATTTGAAATAGTAGCGGGAAAATTAGTTGCAGAGAATGAGTATAAACGGCTGACTGTTCAATATAATAATAGTGGAGCATTTACGATGTTGATTTCTGAAGTCTTTAGCTTGGAAGATTAGGCGCACTCTTATAATACGGATGTCTGAAAACAAGCTAAAAGTTGCGATTATCGGTGCTGGACTTGGCGGTTTAGCAGTGGCGATCGCACTTGATCCAAACATTAATGCTCAAGTATACGATAAAGCGCACCAATTGCGACCAGTTGGTGCGGATTTGTCTCTTTTTCCCAACGGTTTAAATACAATGGGGGCGATCGCACCCGGTATCGTCGAAACTTTGATCAAAGCAGGTAGCCCAACTCGCATGGTGAACTTGCAAAAAAGCATCGGCGAAATCATCGGCAGTCAACCTGAGTTTGAAGATTGGCTTTATAATTACAAATTATTCTAACAGCTTTGGGCTAAACTATTAACTATTGAGGTAAGAATCTCTGGCAGTAAGTTTTATCAACGACTAATCACCATTACGCAGAGTGAGTATGTCTCAAAACAATGATGAATTACTCCAGATCCAGAAGCTAGCTGAACTTAAACCGAAGCATTTTGCTGACTTAGTTAGAGCTGCACAATTGATTTACGATCCGACAGCGGGACTTTCTGGTAGACATTTAAAAGTTGACTGGCAAGATTTCGGTGTTCCTTTGGATGTCGTGGACAATCTGAAATTACTTGGTCAGAAGTATCAATATGCATCTCCCCATGTACCAGTTGAAATTGTTTGGAGTCAATTAACTCCAGAAACTCGTATTTGGTTTGTGGAAAATAAAGATAGATTGTGGCAATTTGAGGAAGCTTTTCCGGCACTTGATGAAGATTAGGTGTAGGGTGCGCTCTTGACATTCGTTAAGAGCGCACCTGACAATGATTTTATGTTTAATTTGGTTAGGCTACTTATATCAAATCGGTTGGGGTCAGGATTATATTTTTTTAACGCAAAGGTGCGCGGAGGGTAACGCGGAGGTACGCGGAGTTTTAAGAGGAGGATATTTATTTATTCAATTGCAACCAAAATTGATATTACAATTTAAGTTAAAGGTGCTGACAATTCTCGCAATTTAGTTAAGACTTGTTCAGCATGATTTTTTGGTTTAACAATTGACCAAGTATAGGCAATGATTCTATTAGGTGAAATTAAAAAAGTTGACCGCGCTACACCCATATATTCTTTGCCCATAAATTTCTTTAATCGCCAAGCGCCATAAAGTTCTGCTAAATGATGTTCTTGGTCGCTTAATAAGGTGATTGACAAGTTATATTTGTTAATAAATCGACAATGAGATTTACCATAATCTGTGCTTACTCCTAAGATTTTGGCTTTTAGTTGATTGAATTCTTGGCTCAAGTCAGTAAAGTCTTTCGCTTCAACAGTACATCCAGGTGTGTCATCTTTGGGGTAAAAGTAAAGCACAACCCATTGTTCGGAGAAATCAGTGAGACTAAGTTGATTGTCGTCTTGGTCTAGTGCGGTGAAATTAGGTGCTTGTTGTCCGGGTTGGGGAATGTTGTTCTGTGAATTGGGCGATCGCAGTGGTTCCATAAATTAAAAATATCGCAACTTATAGCTCAAAGAACGCTTCTAATGTTAAATCTAGTATCGTTGAGCGATAAAAAATCAACGTGAAAGCACAGGTATTTAGAGGCGTTAATCAACTCTCTTACGAAGATATCCCAGTTCCAGAACTCTCACCGGATGAAGTTTTGGTACAAGTGCGGGTAGTCGGGTTGTGTCAGTCGGATATCAAAAAGATTCGCTATCCGCTATATGAACCACCGCGCATCTTTGGACATGAAACGGCAGGAACGATCGCCGCAGTCGGTGATGAAGTGAAAAATTGGCAAGTAGGACAACGGGTGGCAGTAATGCACCACATCCCTTGTATGCGTTGTGCGTACTGCCTCAATGATAATTTCTCAATGTGCGATGTTTACAAAAACATTTCCACCACAGCCGGGTTTAATGCTAGTGGGGGTGGTTTTGCGGAGTATGTCAAGGTTCCCGGTCATATTGTGCGATCGGGTGGATTGATTTTGATTCCTGATAATATAAGCTTTGAAGAAGCAAGTTTTGTAGAACCGACTAACTGCTGTTTGAAGGCGGTAAAAAAAGCTCAGATTATTCCCGGTCAAACGGTTTTGGTTACTGGTGCAGGACCAATTGGGCTAATGTTTGTTATGTTGGTGAAGTATTTCGGAGCAAAAGCGATCGCCACTGACTTACTGCCCTCTAGAATTGAAAAAGCTTTAAATGTCGGTGCAGAAGCCGCATTTGATGCCCGCGATCCCGATTTACCTGCTAAAATTCAAGCACTAACCGATGGGATGGGTGTTGATGTCACCCTGCTAGCGGTTCCCAGTGATAAAGCTTTCTTTCAAGCTCTTGATTGTACCCGCAAAGGTGGAAAAATCGTCTTTTTCGCCGAGTTTCCCGATGAAATGGAAATTCCCATTAACCCAAACATTCTCTACCGCCGCGAGATTGACTTGATGGGCAGTTATAGTTCATCATATCGCTTGCAAAGCCTAGCAACTGATATAGTGTTTAATCGACGCATCGACGTATCCGCATTAATTAGCGATCGCTATCCCCTACAAAAATTATCTCAAGCTGTAGAAATTGCGATCGCACCCACCCCGGAAACGTACAAGATTTTGATTTATCCCTAGTTTTGGAAGGGGGACAAGGAGGACAAGGGGACAAGGGAGACAAGGAGGACAAGGAGGAATTTCTCCCCCATCTCCCTTGTCTGCCTTGTCCCCCCCCTCTCCCTTGTCTGCCTTGTCCCCCCCCATCTCCCTTGTCTGCCTTGTCCCCCCCCTCTCCCTTGTCTGCCTTGTCCCCCCCCATCTCCCTTGTCTGCCTTGTCCCCCCCCTCTCCCTTGTCTGCCTTGTCCCCCCCCATCTCCCTTGTCTGCCTTGTCCCCCCCCATCTCCCTTGTCTGCCTTGTCCCCCCCCTCTCCCTTGTCTGCCTTGTCCCCCCCCTCTCCCCCATCCAAATGTTTACAATTTTTGTCACCCTACTAGCTTTATACGTTGCTTTCAACTTGGGAGCAAATGATGTTGCTAATGCGATGGGAACTTCTGTGGGTTCCAAGGCTGTTACTCTAAGACAGGCTTTGATAATTGCTGGGGTGTTAGAGTTTACGGGTGCTGTATTGTTTGGGCAAGAGGTATCAGAAACACTGGCAACGAAAATCGCCAATCCCGCTTTATTTGTCGCTGCACCGCAAATGCTTTTAACTGGGATGGTGACGGTGTTAATTGCGTCTGGGGTGTGGTTGCAAATTGCCACCTCACGCGGTTTACCTGTATCATCTTCTCATGCGGTTGTTGGTGCGATCGCTGGATTTAGTTGGGTAGCTTTGGGAGTTAACGCGATTGATTGGTCTTCAATTAAGTTAATTACCCTAGGCTGGATTGTCACCCCCCTGATAAGTGGTGCGATCGCCGCTTTGTTTTACAGTCAAGTTAAGCGCTGGATTCTCGATCAACCTAATCAGATAGCGCAGTTAAAAGAGTGGATTCCTTGGTTGAGTGCATTGCTGCTGGGGATATTTGGAGTAATTGTCCTACCCTCTTTGAGTCAACCTCTGACAAATTTTTTAATTGAGCAATTTAATTTAAATATACCTGCTCACGACATCCCAATTTTCACAGGTGCTGTAGCAGCAGTGGGACTGACTTTCTATAGCTTACGAGAATTGGAAGACAAGGGGACAAGGGGACAAGGGGACAAGGGGACAAGGGGACAAGGGGACAAGGAGGACAAGGAGGACAAGGAGGACAAGGGGGATGAGGTGAATTTTCTTCCTTGTCTCCCCCTCTCCCCCTCTCCCCCTCTCCCCCTCTCCCCCACTCCCGACTCCCCACTCCCCAATCCCATCGAACGCTTATTTGGGAAATTTCAACTTTTGAGCGCTTGCTTTGTGGCATTTGCTCATGGTTCTAATGATGTGGGGAATGCGATCGCTCCTTTGGCTGCGATCGTTTACATTAATACTACTGGCGCAGTTCCAATAAATGGCATTACGATCCCCATCTGGATTTTAATACTTGGCGGTGTTGGTATTGTCGCTGGTTTAGCGATTTGGGGCAAAAAAGTTATCGCTACTATTGGCGAAAGCATCATTTCCCTACAACCTAGCAGCGGATTCTGCGCCGAACTCGCCACAGCCACCACCATCTTACTTGCCTCCCGGTTGGGTTTACCCGTTTCCACCTCCCATGCCCTCGTTGGCGGCGTGGTTGGCATCGGACTAGTGCAAAATCTCAAGTCGATTCAATTCCAAACTCTCCAAGGAATCGCCGCTGCATGGCTTATTACAGTCCCCCTCAGCGCAGCCCTCAGCGCTGCCATCTTTACACTGCTGAATGCTAAGTTCTGAGTCAGGAGTGGGGAATGGGGCATGGGGCATTGGGCATTGGGCATTGGGCATTGGGCATTGGGCATTGGGCATAGGTAATAGAAAGAAATTGTCCCCCTTGCCTCCCCTGCCTCCCCTGCCTCCCCTGCCCCCCCTGCCCCCCCTGCCTCCCTGCCCCCACTCCCAAAGCAGGGCATTTGGCACAAAGGCTTTTAATTCAGTAAAATGATTTTCAGGCAAAGGGAATATTTTTATTCCCACCAAAGAATATTTTCATCCAGATTTGGGATGAAAGGTGTAACGCAATTGACATTCTACATAAATTTACAGATAGGTTTGAGAATTTCGACAATTGCATTAAGCCAAACGTAAAAAACGCAGAAATCCGTAAGTCATTGATAATTGCTATTGCCGCTAAAAGAATAGATATCTATTTTTGATGATATTTTATCCGGATAAAAATATCACTTGAAACTAGCTGATTTCAATAGAACTTACAGAATAGTAGTCTGTGATGCACCAATTAATGGGAATCTCGTGTATCAAATGTCAAAACAGTAAAGCAAATTATCCGGTTTGCGGTTTGCTGTGTTGAGCATCACGCAATTAAGTTAAAACGCATAAGTCCTGTTAAAATTTTTAGTTTATCTGACAAAATACAGGAAATACTATGAGTGCCAAGCAATTGCACAAAAAGCTGCATTATCGTCAAGGGGTCAGAGGTTAAAGACTAATGGGGCGATTTGAGAACCGACCAGAAAACCCGCGTGCAAGAGGCGAAATATCTAGGGCAGCAGAAACTGCCTTGTGGGGTGTAGTTGAGGATTTGCAAAGCCTTCAGCAGAATATGCTCAAATCCTTACAAGAAGATATAAGTAGGCTGGAGTCAGACAAGAAACACTTAGCTGATGAGATTAAACGGCTGCAAACCGAAAAAGAACAGCTACAACAGACGAAGCAAATAACTGAACAACAAGCTTTGGTACGTCAGTTGGCGCAAGTTTTAGCAAATCACATATCTTCTCAATTACAATCTTCACTTTCGGCTTTAGCTAATCAAGCAATCGAGCGCGATTTAAACCAAGGAAATGCGATCGCCTCACATGAGGCTAACAGTAATATTGTTACAGAAATTAATAAAAATACCGAGCAACTGATTGGCAGTCTAGATGATACCCTAACTATCACCTTGAAGTTACTCCAACAAGAGTTAAATAACCATCAAAGTGGTATTTCTCAACAGTTGTCTCGGATGCAAAGCCGACAGCAGCAAGGGGAAGCGATGTTGGCAGAATTAACCAATCGGCTTAACAAGGAACTGGAAAAAAAAAGTTTAATTACACCAGTTACCCCAACGAAGTCTGTTGAGTTGACAGTTTCTGAGCAAAAACAGCAAAATGTCATAAACACTTCTCCAGCCAAAGAAGTCAAAAAACCCGCCGAACCACTTTCTGTTATTCCTAAAGAAACATCGACCAACGGAACTACATTATCTGTATCTTCTGTACCAGAAAAAGAAGTCAAAAAACCCACCGTTGAGCCAACTTCTGTTATTCAATCGGAAACATCGAGCAACGGAACTACATTATCTCAGTCTTCTTTGCCGGCACCAGAGGTTAAGAAACCCCCCGAAGCAACTTCTGTTGTTCCCAAAGAAACATCAAGCAACGGAACTACATTATCTCAGTCTTCTTTGCCGGCACCAGAGGTTAAGAAACCCCCCGAAGCAACTTCTGTTGTTCCCAAAGAAACATCAAGCAACAAAACTACATTATCCCAGTCTTCTTTGCCGGCATCAAATAACACTTCGGCAAAACCACCAGAGGTGAAAAAAGACCCGAAAGAGCCAATTTCTGTTCTTTCCAGGGAACTAAGCGACGCTACATTACCCCCATCCCCTCCGCCAGAAATCAAGGTAAAGCCAAAAGAGGTGAAAAAAGACCCGAAAGAGCCAATTTCTGTTCTTTCTAGGGAACTGAGCGAAACTACACCATCTGGTTCTCGTCAGCCACAACGAGTGTCCCGTGGTGCTGGAGCCTTACCACCCATGCAAATGGGTTTATTGCTGATTCTATTTTCAACGGTGTTGTCGTCGCTTTACAACGTCGCTATTAAGGCAATTTTTCAGCCAAATTCCCTAATTTTGGGTGCGTTTCAAGTTGAGCAGTTGATATCGCCGACGTTGGGAAATTCTCTGTTAATTTTGATGCTGAGGATGATGGTGGTTGTACCGCTAATGTTAGTTTTAGCGCCGATGATGCATCAGCGAGTGTGGCAAGATTTACATTCCTTGGCTGGGTCAGTACGGGGAAATCCTTCTCCGACGAAAGCAAGTACGCGACAGGTGTTGATATTGTCGGTTGTGAGTGGATGCTTTTTGTTTTTGTCTCAGTTGCTGATTTACTTAGCGATTGGACAAGTACCAACGGGGATGGCGATCGCGCTTTTCTTTATTTATCCGATGATTAGCGGATTATTATCTTGGTTTTTGTTTCGCGATCAACCAACATTATTTCGTATCGGTGCGATCGCCGTGATTTTTATCGGTGAATTGTTGATGTTGGGTGGGTCAGCTGGTGCCGGTATTGGTAATAACTATGTAGGAAGTATGAGTGCGATCGCTTCTGGAGTGAGTTTCGCTATTTACGTAATTCTGACGCGGATTTGTGCTGCTAAATTGCATCCTGTCACATTTACTTTAATTAACTTCGCTACTATGCTATGCTTGTGCTTCATCGGTTTGATGTTGCCTTTACCAACTAGCTCAAGTTTGATAGTTGATCCCAATCGCTTATTAGAACTTATCTTAAGCGCTTTTATCTTGGGTGTAATGACCCTGGCATCTTATGTGTTGAATAACGTGGGAATTAGCAAAGTTAGTGCAACCCGTGCAGCGATATTCGGAGCCAGTGTCCCAGTTTTAACCGTGATTTTTGCCGGCTTAATTATTCAGGAAACCTTATCAATCGTTCAGGCTTTAGGAATCTTGCTAATTACTTTTGGTGCAGCCGCATTTAGCTTAGAAAGAATACGCGCATCGTAGGGACAAGGGGGCAGGGGGCAGGGGGCAGGGGGCAGGGGGCAGGGGACGCAGGGGGAGCAGGGGGAGCAGGGGTTTCACAAAAAGTAGACACTCCCTATCCAGCCTTGTTTACTAGATCCTCGATCCCCCACGACATTTTACAGATGTTGGCTGTCCATTTTTGTCCTGGTGAGCGCCCAAGGGAGGCAGGGGGAGCAGGGGGAGTTAAAATTACCAATGCCCAATGCCCTATGCCCAATGCCCGATGCCCTATGCCCAATGCCCCATGCCCCATGCCCAATGCCCCATACCCGACGCAGTTTTCATAACTTAACAAAAATCAGCTTTTTTTGACAAAGCTATACTTCATTCACAACACAGCTAATTGACAAACTGTTGTATCTTAAATGCTGCAAGCATCTGTAGTTACTTTTAAAGTAAGAAGCTCCTAGCTAGACCATTCGTCCTCATGCGAAAATGCAATTAATGGTAGTGTTGTAGAAGTGAAACAAGCTCAAAAACTGCATATATTCCTCTTTAGCGCCCCATAAATTTTTTGTGGGGATCAAATCGACCGTATTGAGATTTGCGGATGTTCTTGAGGTTTAAGTAAGATGCATTCTTTAACTATACTAACATTAATAGCTGTGTCTGTGTGTTATAAAGTACGGGTAATTTTCCGTCATACTACCAAGAAGACTCAGAAATAACGCATAATTAAATAATCTGAAGTGAAGATATTGCCTTCAGTCGGGTGTATACTACTTACTTTCCTTTAGCTGATAACTGTGTAAACGTGCTATTCATCTGTCTGTAATATGAGTAACGACATAGATCTGATCAAACGTCTTGGTCCGAGTGCGATGGATCAGATCATGCTTTATCTTGCTTTTAGTGCCATGCGGACTAGTGGGCATCGGCATGGGGCGTTTTTAGATGCGGCAGCAACGGCAGCAAAGTGTGCGATTTACATGACCTATCTCGAGCAGGGACAAAACCTGCGAATGACAGGACATTTGCACCACCTTGAGCCGAAGCGGGTGAAAATCATTGTTGAAGAAGTAAGACTTGCGCTGACAGAGGGCAAGCTGTTGAAGATGCTTGGTTCGCAAGAACCGCGCTATCTAATTCAGTTGCCTTATGTGTGGATGGAAAAGTTTCCTTGGCGACCGGGGCGATCGCGCATTCCCGGTACAAGTCTGACTTCTGACGAAAAAAGGCAAATTGAACAAAAACTGCCGCATAACCTGCCTGACGCCCAATTAGTCAGTTCTTTTGAGTTTTTAGAACTGATTGAATTTTTGCATAAGCGATCGCAGGAAGACTTGCCCGAAGAACACCGCATGGGTTTGAGTGAAGCTTTAGCGGAGCATATCAAGCGCCGTCTGCTATACTCAGGCACGGTGACAAGGATTGATTCTCCTTGGGGAATGCCTTTCTACGCTCTCACCCGTTCTTTTTACGCTCCTGCTGACGATCAAGAACGTACATACATCATGGTCGAAGATACCGCTCGGTATTTTCGCTTGATGAAAGATTGGGCAGAACGACGACCAAATTCGATGCGAGTCTTGGAAACAATGGATGTCCCACCAGAGCGATTAGAACAGGCTCTGTCAGAATTGGATGAAGTTATCCGCGCTTGGGCGGATAAATATCACCAAGAGGGTGGAGTTCCAATGATTTTACAGATGGTCTTTGGTAACAAAGAAGACTGATAATCAACAGCGATTAGCAAATGAAGCGCTAATCGCTTTAATTTCTGGGGGGATTCGTGGGAATTGGGGTACTCTCAAAAACTGGTTGGATATTTTGCTGCGATCGCGTTGTTGGTATAAACGAAGGTAAATAACCGCTAACCGCTCGGTCACTCGCATCAATACAATTATCCATCGCTTGCACAGGAGCAGAGTCAGTTTCCGCACGCAAACCCACAACACACTGAGCGAAACGCACTGGCAACAAACTGCGACTACAGTAATTTAAAGCAGCCTGGTTCACAGCCTCTTTAACATTTGCACTAATACCGACCACACAAACGGCTAAATCTTCCGGACGCCTTGCTTGGTTACAAGATGCGAGTGCATCCGTCGCTGCAATTTGCGTTTGTTTCTGAATTCTCGACACGCACAAAGACAACTCTTTCGGACGCAGTGCGTTTGCACAACCTTGGGAAGCTGCATCAGGAGTTACGCCGACACTTAAAAGGCGACCGGCACAAACACGGTAATCATTCGCGTAAGAGGCAGTGACAGCCATACCAGGTAAAGGCATTGCCATCCATCCAGCTACAGCCAAAGCTGGTGCGAACAAGCGAATTGTTTGATTTTTTAACTTACCTAAGGCATAACTTACGTGTTTATTCGGACTAGTGCTCATTTTTTTTGCGATCGCTAACATTGCCATTCTCCAAACACCCAAGCATATGCTATCTCAAATTTGGGAATGGGGAATGGGGCAATGGGCATCGGGCAATGGGCAATGGGCAATGGGCAATGGCGAATAGGCAATGGGCTGGGAATGAGAGATTTTTTCCATGCCCCATGCCCAATGCCCCATGCCCAATGCCCCAGTCCCCAATTTGATATAAAAATTCATAATTTATGGAAATAATGTTTTCTACCTATTTATAATGGAATGTCTGGGTAAAATTAAACAGGATTTAGATTAAGGAAACACATGTCCCGATATAGAGGACCACGCCTCAGAGTTACTCGCCGCTTAGGTGACTTACCAGGATTAAGTCGTAAAAGCGCTAGACGCGCTTATCCCCCTGGTCAGCATGGTCAGAACCGCAAGAAGCGCTCTGAGTATGCCATCCGTCTAGAGGAAAAGCAAAAGCTCCGCTTCAACTACGGTCTGACCGAAAAGCAATTGCTACGTTATGTACGCAAAGCTAGACGTGTTACCGGTTCTACCGGACAAGTGCTGCTGCAATTGTTAGAAATGCGCTTGGATAACACCGTTTTTCGCATGGGTATGGCTCCCACCATTCCTGCGGCTCGTCAGTTGGTAAATCACGGTCACGTAACCGTTAACGGTCGTCCCGTGAATATTGCCAGCTATCAGTGCCGTCCCGGAGAAGAAATTGCGGTGAGAAACCGCGAAAATTCGCGCAAGTTGGTAGAAGCTAATTTGCAATATCCCGGTTTAGCTAACCTTCCCAATCATCTAGAGTTTGATAAAAACAAGATGCAAGGCAAAGTTAACGGTGTGATTGAGCGTGAATGGGTGGCACTACAAATTAACGAACTGCTCGTGGTTGAGTATTACTCACGTCAAGCTTAAGGAGTTAGGAGTTAGGAATTAGGAGTTAGGAGTTAATATCTTTCAACTCATAACTCATAACTCATAACTCATAACTTTTTTCATCCGCCAATTTGCGACATGGTGCGAGAATAAACACCGATTGTTCCCGTGTCGCGTCCTTTAAAGTTGATTTCTGGCTTTATTGCCAATAAATGTCTAACCTGCTCTCGCAATTTGGCGGTGCTGACACCTGCACGGAGAGCAGTTTTCAAATCAAGTTGCTCGCTTTCATTTAATAAACAAGGACGCAGCCAGCCATCTGCACTCAAGCGCATCCGGTTACAGCGATCGCAAAAACATTCTGACATCTGACTGATAAATCCCAGTGTCCCCTTCGCACCCGGAATTTGAAATACATCAGCAGGTCCGTTACCACAAACTTGCGATTCTGTCAAACCCCAACGTTCGCGGATTTGTTGGCGCAACTGTTCTGAAGAAACCCAACCGCGATCGCCAAATAATTGCGAATTGCCAATCGGCATAAATTCAATAAATCTAACGTGCCACTGTTTGTCAATGCTCAAAGCGGCAAGATCCAACACTTCATGGTCATTGACGCCAGGAATAATTACTACATTGAGTTTGAGCGGGTTGAATCCCACATGATATGCTTGTTGAATCCCTTTCCAAACATCTTGCCATCGAGAACGTCCGCGATTGCCGATAATTTGGTCAAATATATCAGGGTCGAGAGAATCTAAGCTAATATTAATGCGTCGCAGACCTGCATCGTAAAGGTTTTGCGCCATTGACGCGAGTAAAAAGGCGTTGGTTGTCATCGAGAGGTCTTGAGTTTGGGGAAGAGATGCGATCGCCCTCACCAAATCCACCACATGCGGACGTAACAGCGGTTCTCCCCCAGTCAAGCGAAAGCGAGTAAAACCAACGGGGATAAACACCTCTTGAATTAGGGTGAGTAGTTCCGCATCAGTTAATAGCTGTTGCTTGAGGATATAGTCTAATTCTGCCCCTTCCGGCATACAGTATTGACAGCGAAAATTACAGCGATCGATTAAACTTATTCTGAGGTAATCTACCTGGTTCATAATTTTATAGATTTATCTTCTAGTCTTGATTCACAAGACGCGATTTTTGTCCAGCTATACAAGCTTGCTTGATAAATTTTATTTACATGCTTTTAAGCTAACGTGAATTTAGCTTGATTGTGGATTTGACACAACACAATCCGCCATAGGTTATAAACCTATGGTTAACAGCGCTCATTCCTATAAATAAAACTAAATACTCGCTACCGTATGAATTTCAGTCCATTTTAATGGACTTGGGCTATTAGCCTAGGACTTGCAGTCCTAGGCGGGATTGAAAGCCAATTGAGAGTAGTGCAAAATGTAGACTAATTTTTCGCACTCTACTTATCTAAAAAATCGATTTTTACCGCCACATTGAATAAATCCTGCTTGGTGCTTGAGTTTTTAACCTCACCCTCATTCAAAGCAATAACATAAGGTTCACCATCAACCATCGCGATAATTGGTCCACCAGAAGAACCCTTCGCAGTATCGCAATCATGTAAAAGAAAATTCGCTTGCTCTTTCAGAATGCTGCAACCAGCTTGAAAACTCGCTGTCCATCCAGCACCAGCGCTGAAATATTGTTGATATTTGGCGCCGGGAAAATCGCCAGAATAGCCGACGAAAAAGTATTTTTTCTGATTGCGAACTAGAGTTGAGGAAGCAACAGATTTCACACCTAAATAGCCATACTTGCGACCAAGGGGCTTATTAATTTTCATCACAGCCCAGTCATTTGCATCCAGTTTCGCACCGTCTTTGAAATTTGTGCCATAGACAACATCCACCACTTCTGCCACATCCCGCGTATCTTGTACTTGACCATCAATAACGTTTGGCAGAAATCGAATTCTCTGGCTTAACTTACCAGTTTCCGGGTCAATGACGCAGTGGGCATTGGTCAAAATAATATCTTCGGCAATTAACGCTCCCGTGCAATGATAACTATTAGCATCCGCTGTAGTACCTTGCACTCGTCCAATAGTTGACCAAGGATATTTTCTGCTCAACATCGGGATGCGGTTATCCGGACCAATAGTTCCCCGTGTACCACCGCCTTCATTTGGTTTTGCCGACTGACCAAGATTAGATGGGATAAAAGGTTTATTATTGCCTTGTATGCGTAATTTACCTGCATCTTTAAAGCTGGTAAACTTCGGTGGGGTAGTTTGTTGCCCTTGTGTCTGTGCTTGTGCTTGCATTGATGCCCAATAGCCCAAGGTTGCAACACCGAGAATTGCTGATAGAAACAGTGCAAAAGATTGTTTAGTCATTTTATTACTCCTGAGTTAAATAGTTGAAATTCTGACCTCTCCCCCAACCCCTCCCCTACGAGGGGAGGGGAGCAAGATTAACTCCCCCCCTTCTTACTCCCCCTTCCCTCGTAGGGAAGGGGGCTGGGGGGTTAGGTTTCTTCATCGCCACTCACCCTGTAAAGTGAACGCAGACCAATAATAACCTAAGTTGCTAGTTATTGATTTAGGCGATCGCTTTGGGACAGTAAAGCAATAAAATGCCCTCCAAGAAGAGAAAATAAGGAGGGCTAGATGCTAAACGAAATAATTTCCATATATGCTA
>JAESGF010000185.1_pt1 | contig 41775 bp, 35 predicted proteins | sample 9269621 | NCBI WGS metagenome assembly JAESGF01 (sample SAMN14515066, study PRJNA621663) | algae metagenome | isolation source: Tolypothrix carrinoi HA7290-LM1 and co-occurring heterotrophs from dry rock... | place: USA: Makauwahi cave, Kauai, Hawaii | collected 2011-01-06
TTGTCCCCCTTGTCCCCCTTGTCCCCCTTGTCCCCCTTGTCCCCCTTGTCCCCCTTGTCCCCCTTGTCCCCCTTGTCCCCCTTGTCCCCCTTGTCCCCCTTGTCCCCCTTGTCCCCCTTGTCCCCCTGTCCCCATTCCCTAATCTCTGATAATAATGTGATTGTTTGAGTCCAAACTAATAAAACCTAGTCGCTGTAACTTGCCCAGTAATCGTGTAATTGTCACTCTAGTAGTGCAGCAAGCGCTAGCAATTTGTTCATGAGTTAAGCGAATTGAAATGCGAGTTCCCTTTGCCACTGGTTGACCGATTTCCTGTTTCAAAAGCAGTAAGAAATCTTGCAAACGCTCTTCTACCCTTCGTTTGGCGAAAATAAACAAGAAAGATTCTGTCTGGCATAATCGCTGTTTTATTTTAGGTAAAAGCGTATAGCTCAAAAACGGGTTAGCTGCTATTTCAGCTTCATAAATTGTCACTAACTCAACATCTGACAAAGCTATTGCTTCATAAGTGTTTAAAGAAGTTATGCTAGAGCCAAAAACCATATCTGGAGCTGCTAACCCTAGCATCACTTCTTGACCCGTTTCACAAAATGTAGTTAGCTTCACCGAACCCTGAAGAACGTAGCAAATAACTAAAGGGTTAAGGGGAATAGTTTCACCTTTATAATATTTATGCACGGGACGATTTTTGCTGATATCGTAGTCATTGCAGTCATAATTTAAAGGTGTTAATTCTACTCGCTGATGCCCAGTTTTCTCACCCATGAGCCAGTGTAACGTTTTAGGCTTACCCTGTTTATTCTTGACAACACCTACTGTGAAAGCAGCGTCAGATGAATTGCTTTGGCGTTGCTTTAATGATACTAATTCTCTGCTTTTTTGCGATTGAGATATTTGGATTTCATTAGGAAAGCGTTGACATTCTTCTAAAGAGACAAAATTAAATATTGGTTTGCCCACCAGAAACCGTTTGGAACATGCAAGCAAATCACATGCAGCAGAGTTAGCTTCAACGATTATGCCTTCGCTGTTAGTGACTAAATAAGCGTCTGATGTTAACTCAAATAAATCTTGATAGGTTTGACATTCCTCTTCTAGTAAATATGATGTTCGCACAAGTTCTTCATTTTGCTCATACAGTTCCTCTGCTGCTAACTGTAAAGTATTTGAGGTAGCAATCAGTTCCTTAAATGCTTGGGGTAGCAAATCTGGAGATATCCAAGACAATGCCTGAGTAGTTTGCTGTAAACCTGCTAAACGTTTGTGGAATACTTCTGTGTTTGTGGCTAATTGTTCTACGTTCACTTTCAGATCTCCTTATTTATACCTATTTTCTGTAACGATGCTTTTAATAAAACCCCTGGTGTTGATTGCTTCCCTTAAACGTCGGGAAACCACTCAATTGAGCTGCCCGACTTCTAAGAGAAGTCGGGGATCTCAGGATTGGGACTAGAAAGTCAAATAAAGCACAATTTGCGCGAAAAATAGTATTAAAGAATTTTTAGCTTAATTGTAAGTTTAAAGAAGTTAAGTGAATATTTTGTGAAGTCGGCAGTTAAAATCAAACAGTAGCGCTACCAACACATTTAACAAAAGTTAGATTTGTCAGAAATATTTTCAATAAATATACTTCTCCCGACAGATGCAATAATAAATAAGTATTTATAAATGAAGATTTTGCTAGTAGAGGACGATCAAGCAGCTGCTGAAGTGTTAAAGAATATTCTGACGCATCAGCATTACACAGTCGATTTGGCTGATGATGGTGAAACTGGACTGTCCCTTGCCGAAATGTTTGCTTATGACTTAATTTTGTTAGATCTTATGTTGCCAAAGCTGGATGGTCTAACGTTTTGCAGACAGCTACGCGCTCAAAAAAATGATACGTCGATTCTGCTTTTGACAGCTTTGGACAGTAGCACAAGCAAAGTTATTGGGTTAGATGCTGGAGCTAATGATTATGTTGTTAAGCCTTTTGAAGCTAATGAGTTATTAGCTCGGATACGTGCATTGGTGCGTCGAAAAACTCCAGCTCTCTCTTCAGTAATAGAGGCAGGAAATGTCAGGCTTGATTCTACTAGTTCTAAAGTGACCTGCAATGGACAAATTTTGCCTTTGACTGCTAAGGAATATGCTTTACTAGAGCTGTTTATGCGTAACAGTCACCGGATATTTAGTCAAGAAACTTTGCTCGATTATCTCTGGTCATCTGAAGAAATGCCTTTAGCGAATACTGTCAGAGCGCATATCAAAGCTTTACGGCAGAAATTGAAGCAAGCTGGAGCGGATGATTTGATTGAGACAGTCCACGGACAGGGGTATCGGCTGAAATTACAGCAAAATGGGCATTCTCAAGTTAAGCTTTCTGCTGCAACAGCGCTTGATATTCAACCAACACAAGTCGATGCGACAGTAGTAGAGCGATACCAACCACAATTATCCTCAGCGCTGGCTGACATTTGGAAGCGATTTCAGCCCAAGTATAGCGATCGCATCACAAGTTTAGAACAAAATATAACGCCGCTGCTTGCAGGTACGCTAACTGAAGAACAAGCACAACAAGCACAAGCATCAGCGCACCAGCTAATCGGATCGCTGGGTAGCTTTGGTTTTCTTGAAGCGTCACGTCTGTCTCGTGAAATTGAAAAAATTTTTCGAGCTGGAGTAAAACAAAGTCGAGTTGAAGTTGAACGTCTTTCTCAATTGCTTGTAGCGTTGCGGCAAGAATTGGAACGACCAGTGACAATTGCACCAGATGCTCGAGCGAAGCGCTGCCTATGGCAGCGCTTCGCTAACATTAAGCAACAACCCTACTTGTTAATTGTCGATTTGGATGTGCAACTAAGTCAGCAATTAATACAGGAAGCTGCAATCTGGGGAATTCAGGCTTTAGTTACGACATTAACTTCAGTTAGAGAAGCGATCGCCCAAAAATGCCCGGATGTGGTATTACTCGATTTGGGCTTTTCTAACTCTATTGAAAGTGGCTTAGAACTGTTAGCAGAACTGACCACTAATAATTGGGATGTACCCGTGCTGGTATTTTCGGCAGTTGAAGACTTTGCCAATCGGCTAAAAGTAGCTCGTCTGGGGGGACAAATTTTTTTGCACAAACCTGTACTTCCTGCCTCTGTAATAGCAGCAGTTATCCAGGTGCTACAGCGGTCTGACATTGTTCACGCAAAAATTATGGTTGTGGACGACGATCCCCAGATGTTGAACATTTTACGCAGTTTACTAGAGCCTTGGGGATTCGAGCTAACGCTGCTAGATGACTGCGCGAGCTTTTGGCAGACATTAAACGCATTTAACCCGGATTTGCTGATTTTAGATGTGGAAATGCCATTAAGCGGTATTGAGTTATGCCAAGTGGTGCGAAACGATTTATACTGGAATCAGTTACCCGTGTTATTATTATCACATCACAAAGATGCAGAGACAGTGAATCGGGTATTTGCTGCGGGTGCAGATGATTATCTGAGTAAGCCAATCCAGGGACCGGAATTAATTGCTCGTATAATGAATCGGCTGGAACGCACAATTATTTTGAATAGCGCAAGTTCTATAAGAAGATAATTTCGTCTTCACTTGTGTCAGTGGGAAATTTACAAATGGTAAATCAACCATCGTCTGATTACGATAGTCCTTGGAAAGAAGCGTTAGATGTATATTTTGAAGCTTTCATGGAATTATGTTTTCCGGAAATTCATGGTGATATTAATTGGTCAAGAGGCTATGAATCCTTAGATATTGAGTTACGAGAAGTAGTAAGAGATGCTGAAACAGGAAATCGATTGGCTGATAAATTGGTAAAAGTTTGGCTGAAGGATGGGCAAGAAGTTGTTGTGTTGGTACACATAGAAATCCAAAGTCAAGTAAAGTCAAACTTCGCTAAAAGGATGTATATTTACAATCATCGCTTGTTTGATAGATATGACCAAGAGATTATCAGTTTGGCTGTGTTGGGAGACGATCAAACATCTTGGAGACCAATAAGTTACGAATATTCACGTTGGGGATTCCAAAGTAGTTTGCAGTTTCCAATGGTGAAGTTATTAGACTACCAACAGCGATGGAGTGAGTTGGAAATTTCTTCTAATCCTTTTGCTGTGGTAATTATGGCTCATTTAAGTACTTTAGAGACGAATGGTAATCCCCAGCAACGATTACAATCACGCATTAAGCTTAGTGCGAGGACTTTACGAGCGCGGCTACACTAGAAACCAGATATTGGAGTTGTTCCGACTAATTGAATGGATGATGGTGTTACCGGAACCTTTGGAGATTAGCTTTAAAGAAGAATTAAGACGAACTCAGGAGGAAAGAAGAATGCCATACATTACAGGTTTTGAACGGGATGGAATGGTTATAAATGCTCGCGAGTCGGTAATTGATGTTTTAGAGACGCGGTTTGAAGTGGTACCGTCCGAGTTGAGTAATCGTCTTGAGGAAATTAAGGATATTACTGTACTCAAAAGGTTACTCAAACAGGCTATTACTATAGTTTCTGTGGAGGAGTTTGAGCGGTTGCTGGATGAAATAGCATCACAAAATCTGTCAGATTAAACTGCCGCAGGGGATTTTAACTACTTTGTGTTCTCGTCCCCCATTACCTCGTTACTAGACTAGAGCCTAGTAACGCAGTCTGCGAGGCGGAGCCTCGACTATAATTAATGGAGGCACCGACCATAATGCATTCCCATACAGAGTATGGGAACGAGGAAAAACGGATCGAAGCTGATATCCTGAGCAAATAATTTTCGATGGATTTAACTGCACAATTTCTCAATTTTTACCAATAATTCATCAATTTTAACGGGTTTACGAATACAGTCATTTGCACCTGTATCTAATGCTTCTGCCACACAAGCTTCATCAGAACCCGAAACTATCAAAATGGGAATCTTAGCTGATAAGGGATTCTCGCGGATGCGTCGGGTTACTTCTACCCCGCTCATTCCAGGCATAATTACATCCAGCAGCACGATAGAAGGTGGTGAGGCTTCAATTTTAGCTAAAGCCAAACTACCATTATTAGCGGTATCAACCTCGTAACCTTCTTCTTCTAAAGCAGTTTTCAATAAAAACAAATTAGCTACGGTATCGTCCACAGCCAAGATTCGACAACGCTGGTTTGATTGCATAAAGCAAAACCCCATCAGTCACATGAGGTAAAAATACTAAGGTTAATAAGTTTTTATGCTGCCAAACATTTAAATTATTAAATTTTTTCTTTATATATCTTAATCAAACGCCAAAAATACTAGTATTTGCAGACACACAGAATCCATATGTCACAAATCCGGCTAGATAGCACCCTGATGATTGTAAACAATTGTTTTTCTTGCTGTGCGATCGCAGAAATAAAGATTTACAAAGTCTTGAATTCTCCTAAGGGGTTGACTTCAAGCTGTTGTTTCTCGGTTAAACACATAGCAATGCCTTTCTCATAGTATGCAGCTTCGTTGATAAAAATTGGATAAACAGTTGACGATCCTGTGTAGGCGATCGCCTGACCATCAAAGGTAAGAAAAATCGGCTCGCCGGGATGAAGAGCTTGATAATCTTTAAACTGAAGTTGCGGGTGAATCATCGCTTTAATTTCCCCATGCTCGTTTCTAGGGAAATCAATCACCCCCGCATATCGATAAACTGTCAGCGGGCTATTTATATTTTCAATTATACCTTGGTTCCTTCTTTCTAAATAATCCAAAACTGCGTAAACAAGTGACTCTGTTTTTTGAAATAATTCTGCGTTCAACACAGCTTGAGCCACCGGACCGACTTCAATCGCAAAACCAAAATCGCACAGAGAACGAAGTAAAGTACTTTCTTGCTCAAGTGGCGTATAACAAACTTTTACCTCTGGATTAATTAAAGTCAAATAAGCAGCCAATTGCAAAGTAAATGGATGCAGATCGCCTAAAAGAATACTCAACCCCATATTTGAAGTTGTACTGTGCAAATCCACAATTACATCTACCTGAGATTTGCCTTTGGGTCCGAGCATTTTTTCAATAACTTTTGCCCGCATTGCTTCATAACCAGTAAGTGTTGAATTCTGCAAATCTTGACTGAAAAAGCTGCGATTTAAATCTTTATGAATATATCGTCTGCTTTCTTTAAAAGCTTCGGGATTTCCTAATAATGTCAGAGTTTCAAAACTAGGGCGCTTAACTAAGTTTAAGTGCTGCTCAAACTTTTTGATCAGGTATACTCCTGTGAACTCATTTCCGTGGGTTCCCCCAACAATTGCTACGCGATTAATTTTGTTCATACTGTTGCCACAAATGCTTATTCTTGTTTTCTTTCCATCACAGTAAACAAAAATGATATTATATGTCCAATATTTTGTTTATTAATAAACTATATTTAAAAGATATGGAACTTCGACATCTGCGTTACTTTATCGTTGTGGCTGAAGAATTAAACTTTACGCGTGCAGCGGAACGTTTACACATTGCCCAGCCACCTCTAAGCCAGCAAATACAAGCGCTAGAAGCTGAATTAAAAGTGCAACTGTTTGAACGTAAAAAACGCCCGTTACAGTTAACGGCAGCAGGACAAGTTTTGTTAACAGAAGCGCGTTTGGTTTTTGCGACTGTTGAACGGGCAATAATTTCGACAAAAAGAGCCAGTCGTGGTGAGATTGGACGCTTGGTGGTGGGGGCTAATAGCTCGATCGCTAATAGTGTTTTACCAGATATTTTGCGAGTTTTCCGCTCGCGCTTTGGTGATGTAGAATTGGTTTTGCGCGAACTAACTTCTAGAGAGCAAGTGCAAGAGTTGCGATCGCGTGTAATTGATGTTGGTTTTGATCGGCTACCGAATGAAAATGAGAATGAATCTGATTTGAGTTTTTTGCCGATTTTACAAGAATCTTTGGTGATTGCTTTACCCGAACAACATCCTTTGGCAGACCAACTTCAAATTCCACTTAAAGCTTTAGCTGACGAACCTTTTGTATTACCTCCACCTGATTTAGTACCTTCATACAGTCAAATTATTAATTTGTGTCAGCAGGTAGGATTTACGCCAAAAGTAGTACAACAAGCAACATGGATGATTACTGTATTGAGTTTAGTTGCGGGTGGTGTCGGTGTGGCATTGCTTCCTGCTAATGCTCAAAATTTAGTCCGAAAGGGAGTTGTTTACCGAGAAATCCAAGGAGAAAATTTGACGCGACAGCTAGCTGTGATTTGGCGACGCGATGATTCATCTATAATTTTGCGCGAGTTTATTGCAGTAACAAAGGATATAGCGCATTGGGTAATGGGTAATGGGTAATGGGGAATGGGGAATGGGTAATGGGGAGTGGGGAGTGGGGAGGGGGGAATGGAAAAAACGCTTTACCACGTTCCCAATTCCCAATTACCAATTAGCAATTACCAATTAGCAATTACCATAAATCCTACCTATATACTTGACGTTTATCCCATTAGATAGAAGATAAAGTTAATTATAAAAGTTAAGTTAGTTACAAAATTAATTAACAGAAAAATAGTTGAAAACAGCTTTTGCTGTAAATTTGTGTTGTCAATTTTGGTTAATTAAATTAATAGTTTAACAGTTGAAGAAGAAACTTTTGGAGTTTTGTCATCATGAGTAAAGCTGAAGAAACTAAGACTAACACCGGTTCTAAACGGGGATTTGGAGATTTAGGAGTATTGATTGCTTTATCACTGTTAGCAGCAATGTTTCGGGGATGCAATTTTAGTCAACCGGAAACAACTCCGGCTTCCAAGCTGGTTAATACATCGGAAATTACTTATAATCCAGACCAATTTATGTATAGAACTGTGACTATTAGAAGTAAAGCGCTTGATAAAGTCGGTCTAGCTTCTTTCACAGTTAAAGATAAGCAATTATTCGACAGTGAACCGATTGTAGTTGTGAATGCTTCAGGTGTGCCTTTCAATCTACCCGCAGACAGAAATATAGAAGTTCAAGTTACAGGTTCGGTTCGCAGATTGAACATTCCCCAAATTGAGCGCGACTATAATTTGAACTTGCAAGATGAATACTATAAAAAGTATATCAATAAACCTGCGGTTATTGCTCAGGAAATTAAGGTAGTACCGCAGCAAAATCAAATCACTCAAAGTATAAAGCAATAACTTTAACTTTACAGGCATTGGGTAATGGGTAATCGGTAATCGGTAATGGGTAATCGGTAATGGGTAATCGGTAATGGAAAAAGCTTTTTATTCCTTGTCCCCCTTGTCCCCACACCCGTCGCCCCTTGTCCCCACACCCGTCGCCCCACACCCGTCGCCCCTTGTCCCCACACCCGTCGCCCCTTGTCCCCTTCCCCCTCTTTTTCATGTATCGGTTTTGAATGTATTAACAGAGTCTTCTAATTGCAATGTTACTTGTTGTGTTTGTTGCAAAGAGTTAAACACCATGTAAGATGAATTTGCAGTGTGTTCTGAAGCTGCGGCAAGATGTTGCATCTTTGAAGCGATCGCACTCGAACTTTGTGCTTGAGATACGGTTGCATTCTTAATCGACTCCGCTAAATCATCAATTTGGCGAGATACTTCTAAAATCTGCCCCAGGTTATGCTTGGCATCTTTAATTGTATTTGCTTTTTCTAGCACTTCCCTAGTTTCTATTTGTATAGTTTTGACGACTTCGCTAGTTTCTATTTCGATGTTTTCTAGCATTTGTTGAACTTCTTTCGTCGCTTCTGCACATTGGGCTGCTAATTGACCAATTTGTTCTGCCACTATCGTAAAGCCTCGACCTTCTTTGCCGACCCACGCAGTATCAATATTCGCGTTGATGGCTAACAAGTTAGTTTGCAAGGCGATTTGCTTAATCAACGAGACAACGAAGGCAATTTTTTGCGAAGATTCTCCCAGACGCTTCACTTTATTTACTTTTTCTATTACTGTGTGTTGTAAATTAAAGATACTTTGTACAGTATTATCGATTGCGGCTTGGGTTGTTGCTGCTGTATCTGAAGTTTTGTTGGCAATTTCTGATAGTTGGCGGGCATCATCTGCTACTGTTTGAATAAATAAATTGATTTTATTTACTTCTTCTAAGGTGTAATTAATTTCTTCTGCTTGTGTCAAAGCTTGATTCGCCAATTGCTGAATCACACCTGAGTTTTCATCAAGGGAAATATTTACTTGATAAGCAGCAAGTTTTACTTGATTGACAATCTGCCGCAGGTTGTGAATAATCGTATTAAAAACATCAGCGACTACCCCCACTTCACCGACGAGATTTTCTGCACCCACAGTTAAATTGCCTTTCGATGCTTCTTTAACGTTGATGAGAAGTTCTAAAAGTTGGCAATGCATTGCTTTTTGACTAAGCTTTAATTCTTCTTCTGCTTGCTTGCGTCGGGTAATGTCAGTTTGCACCCCAATATAATTGATGACTTGTCCGAATGAATCTCGCACTGGAGAAATCGTTAATTCAGACCAATATGGTGTTCCATCTTTGCGGTAATTCTTAATTACTACCTGGCATTCTAAAGAGTTGCGGACTGCATGACGCAATTGTTCAATAGTTGCGGGGTCGGTATCGGGTCCTTGCAAAAATCGGCAATTGCGTCCAACCGCTTCTTCGGGTGAATAGCCTGTGATGGTTTCAAATGCCGGATTGCAAAAGATAATCGGATTGTCGATCGCTCGCGGGTCGGTGATGATGATAGCATTGCTAGCGGCGGCAATGGCGCGATCGCGAAGCCGCAATACTTTCTGCGACTGCTGAAACTCATTTAAAAGACTCGCTTGTTCTAAAGCGATCGCGACTTGAATTGCTAAGTGTCTGACTAAATCAATTTCAAACTTTTGCCAATGCCGAGGTTGAGAACATTGGTGGACACACAATATGCTGATAAGCTGATTGTTAATAATAATCGGTGCAACTAAATTCGCTTTGATTTGAAAGTCTTCTAGAATCTGGCAGTGGCAATTTGTATAACCTGTTTCCTTAATGTTGTCGGTGGCTCGAACTTCACCACTTGTGTACATTGCAATGTAATCTTCTCTAAAGGGTTCATGGACTGTTTTGCCGATGGTTTTGAGCCAACCCTCTGCTACCGATTCAGCAACGATGGTGCCACTCCAGTCAGGATGAAAGCGATAAATAACTACGCGGTCTGATTTTAATGCTTGGCGAATTTCGTTGACGGTGGTGTAAAGAACATCTTCTGATTTGAGCGATCGCCTAATTTGCAAGGTAATCTCTGTAAATAGTTGCGAACGTCTCGCTTCTGCTTCTTGTTTTTCTAAAAGCTTAACTTGCTGTGTCAATCGCCGATCGACAAATGAAGTCAGCAGCGCGAAACCTAAAATTACAAAGGTGGCAATGCCAATACTAACAGCTAACCAGGTGATTCCATTTTTCATCGCCCCGGTTGCAATTGCTTTTGGGTTGGTGGGTGTGAAGCGAACTGCCGCCATTCCAGTGTAATGCATCCCGGCGATCGCCAATCCCATAATCAGCGCACCGAAGATTCTTGCTAAGAGCGCAGATGTACTGGTTTGCGTGCGTAGTTGAAAGGCGACAGATAACGCTACAATTGAGGCACTAATGGCGATCGCTATCGAAACTGCAAACAGCAAGAAATTATACGTTGTGTTTGCTTCCATCCGCATTGCGGACATGCCGATGTAGTGCATTGAGGCGATGCCAATACCCATCAGGATACCGCCCATAATCAATTGCCACAAGCTCAAAGTTGGGCGACTCGCCAAAAAAAGCGCTCCTGCGGAGGCAATAATCGCAGGTAATATTGACAGCAACACCGTCAATATGTCATATGTCATCGGTATCGGTAGACTGAATGCTAACATGGCGACAAAGTGCATCGACCAAATACCGATGCCCATAACAATTGCCCCACCAATCAACCAAGCGGTTTTTGCCCAAGATATGGCTGCTGTTACCCGTCCTGCCAAATCCAAAGCAGTATATGCGGCTAGGACGGCGATCGCTATCGAAAGCGATATAATACGCGGGTCGTAGCTGCTGCTTATAGCTACATCTGCCGTCAGCATGATTATTAACCTCAACTAAATAATTTTATCAAGTTTTATTTGACTTTTTTTTGGTTTTTGAACTTTTTTTAGGAATCAGCAACTAGGGCTTCCATAATTTTTCTTTTTATTTTATAATGGTTTGTAAAATAAATACACGTCCCAGCTTCATCAAGAGTAGATATTATTTATTAGAGCGATTTGTCAACTAATTTGAACCTTAGGCAAACACAAATATAATTCCAGCAGAGAATAGCAAGCAGATTTCTGCGGTACAAGTTCAGAAAATTTCCCATCAGAGGCATAGATAGCACTTTGTGCAATAATGTTTTGGGAGCCAAATCACTTCAATACGATCTGCCTCGCTACCAGTGCAGAAAGCGGAACTTAAGTTGAGGCAAACATCTTCAGGATCTTTTTTTGCCCTAGTCAGGCGTTTCCCCAATTGATATTTGTGTTTATTGATTTATTTTTGCACAGCCGCTTTTTGCCCAAAATTTCCACAGACAATTTCAGATAAGAGAGTGACTCTTTCATTTTATTATTTTTTTGGAACATTTTCCATGTTGTCAATTAAAAAACAATTATCAGACTTTTGATAGACAAATTAGCTTGCTTTGAATTTCTCTATACTTGAGAAGCGCGAACTGAGTGTTTTATGATATTTACGTATTGGTATACTATAGTAATTGAAGCAAAGATGTCAGGCTATAAGTTGGATAAATATTGGCAAAAAAAATAAGCGTAAAAATCTAATTAAAGCCGAAGTAGAAAGTACAGATTGTATCATTTTAAACAATATTGTGTAATTTTAAGCAAACCTTCCTTCAAGAAAAACTAATGACACAAACATTTTTGAGCGATCGCTATCGGATTATCAGCATACTTGGAACTGGTGGATTTTGTGAAACATTCTTAGCCGAAGATACGCAAATGCCTTCGGGAAGAACTTGTGTAATTAAACAACTCAAACCAGTTGCCAACAACCCTCATATTCACTACTTAGTACAAAGACGATTTCAAAGAGAAGCTGCCATTTTAGAAGAATTGGGAGGAGTAAGCAAGCAAATTCCCACGTTGTACGCATACTTTCAAGAGGACGATCAATTTTACTTAGTACAAGAATGCGTTAGCGGAGAAACCCTGAGCCAAAAAGTCAAACAAAGCGGGTGTCTGAAAGAAAGCGAGGTACGCTCAATTTTAATAAGTCTGTTAGAAGTGCTGGAATATGTGCACAGCAAAGGCATAATCCATCGCGATATTAAGCCAGACAATATTATTCTGCGATCCAGCGATAACAAACCAGTTTTAATTGATTTTGGCGCTGTGCGAGAAACGATGGCAACAGTGGTAAATTCCGAAGGTAATATTAGCAGTTCCATCGTCGTCGGTACACCAGGGTTTATGCCAAACGAACAAGCTGCCGGACGTCCGGTTTTTGCCAGTGACTTGTATAGTTTGGGACTAACAGCTATATATTTACTGATGGGAAAAATGCCAGAACAATTGGCAACAGACTCCTACACTGGCGAGAATATTTGGGATCGGCAAATTGTCAGTCCAAGTTTGGCAGCGGTATTAGATAAAGCAATTCGGTTTGATGTTAGAGAACGCTTTCCCAGTGCAAAAGCAATGCTGAATGCTTTGCAGAATATGACAAATTCCCTTCCCCAAAAAACACCTACTTTTTTTCAACAGCCTTCGGAAAGTATTCCTGTTACTTCCGAGTCTGCAATTCAAAGCAGCAAACAAAACGCTATTTTTATCGGCAGTATTTTAGTTGCAGGTGTAGTAATGGGTGCATCTGTAATTATTGGTCTTTTGCTGACAAATTCTCCTCAACCAGAGGGATATAAACAAGCGACATCTTCGCTATTGACAAAACCACAAGTTGGCGAAGCGTCATTACCATCAGCGAATAGAAATTCTCAAATAGCGTCATCGGAATCCGCAATTATTAACAGCGCCAATCTGCCTAATTATTTTCATTTCATCGCAGATTCTACCTTTCCAAATCTGCAAACTGCGGTTGAGCAAATTAAGACTTTACAAGTGGCAGGTTATCGTCAGCCAGGAGTATTTTGGATACCAGATTATCCAAATCTGTCAGATAAACGTTCATTTGTAGTTTATGCAGCCACATTTAGCGATCGCCCCAGTTGCATCAACTTCCTGAAAAATTATGGAAAAGTCAATCCGGGAGCGTATTGCGGCTTCGCTAGCAAAGATCCACAGGCACCGTCTGATAAAGTGTATTACCAGGAATTACAGTAAAAATATCCGATAAACATCTATCTTAAGGAAGAATTGCTTAGATGGCAATTTCAACTCCCCTAACTATTAGTTGGGGGAGAAACATTCGTAGAGACGTTTTGCCCGGTCGTAGAGACGTTCCGTCCGGTCGTAGAGACGTTCCGTCCGGTCGTAGAGACGTTCCGTCCGGTCGTAGAGACGTTCCACTGGAACGTCTCTACTTGTTTTTTCGCGTTTACCGAACCTGTAATTTTCAGTTTACCGCACCTTTATTAGCCTGATATTTATATTCGGTAATCATCCTTAATTAAGTGACAAAAACCGAATTTGCCATCTTTTCTTTACTAATACTATGAGATTAAAGCAATGAATTAAATCATCAACCAAAGAGGCAAAAAGTAATATGTTAGTTCGTTACAACCCCTGGCAAGAACTCAATACCTTAGAACGTCAAATCAACCGCATGTTTGCAGATACCAAAGTACCCTCCGCAGTGTTTGAAAAAGGATTAGTCATTCCCGCTGCTGAGTTGCAAGAAACATCAGACGCGCTTCTTTTGAAGGTAGAAGTTCCCGGAATGAACGCGAACGATTTGGATGTGCAAGTCACAGAAAATGCAGTTCACATCAGCGGTGAGCGCAAATCAGAAACCAAAACTGATGACAAAGGTCGTACTGTGACCGAGTTTCAATATGGCAAATTCCAGCGCGTAATTCCTTTACCTGCTCGCATTCAAAACACTAACGTTAAGGCAGAATACAAAGATGGTATTTTGAATCTGACACTGCCGAAAACCGAACAAGAAAAGAACAAAGTCGTCAAAGTTAACTTAGAGCAAAATTCTGCTGGTTAATTGATGATGTTTTACTTTCCTTGCACAGTAGGTTAATTTAACCTAATTTATGCCCGGTTGCGTAAAAGCATCCGGGCTTTTTTCGTAGTCAGCGTTTCAACAATACGGTTCGGTTAAGATAGCCTTCACCGTGAACGGTGAGGCTATAGGAACCAAGCCTGCCTTCGCAGGCTTTGTCTGTGTAGCCCCAGGCTGAAGCCTGTGGGCTATAACCGAACCGTAGTAAGCGTTTCAACGCTTAAGAAAGCACACACGAGTGCTTACTACAATAAAGATATATAGTTTGCACTTTAATAGAGATGAAAGACGAAAATTTAAATAAGAAAAAGGGTAAATCTCTCCCCCCGAAGCTGATTATTAAGCTGGGAAAGTTTGTCTGGACGACTCTTTGGCATATGATGATGTCGAAACTCGCACCACGCAATAAGTCGGGAGAGTATATTCGTCCTAACAGTCAGTTTAGAAGTTTTGTTGGCAAAGAAGACGGAAATTTGTACCCACCAGCAACAGGACGCTATCATCTTTATGTTGGCATGAGTTGTCCTTGGGCGCATCGAACTTTGGTAGTGCGATCGCTTAAGAAACTTGAAGATGTAATATCAGTATCTATCGTCTTTCCTTCACCAATCGAAGGGGGTTGGGTGTTCAACCAAGAAGAACAAAATTGTCGCACACTTGCTCAATTGTATGAGCTAGCAGCACCAAATTACACCGGACGCTCTACAGTTCCGGTGTTGTGGGATAAAGAAACGAAAACTATCGTTAACAATGAGAGTGCAGAGATTATTGTCATGCTGAACTCTGAATTTAACGACTTTGCCAAAAATCCCACACTAAATCTTTATCCAGAGGAATTAAAAGAAAAAATTGACTGGTGGAATGAGAAAATTTATCACTCAGTTAACAATGGGGTGTATCGTTGCGGTTTTGCCCAAACTCAAGAAGCTTACAATCAAGTTTGTAATGAATTGTTCGCCACTTTGGATGAAATTGACGCAGCACTTTCAACAAGTCGATATCTTTGCGGTGATAATGTCACATTAGCGGATGTTCGTTTATTTACGACATTATTCCGCTTTGATAGTGCGTATTACGGTTTGTTTAAGTGCAACCGCCGGCGAATTCAAGATTATCATAATTTGGGAGCTTATTTACGTGATATGTATCAGCTTCCCGGTATTGCTGACACCTGCGATGTGGAAAGTGTGAAGCAAGATTATTATGGCAACCTTTTTCCGCTCAATCCTGGTAGCATTATTCCTGCTGGTCCTGATATGTCGTGTCTCTTAGAACCACACAATCGCGGTATGATTGGGAAAGCAGAATAAAGTGGAAGTCTCAACAATCGCCAAGGATTTTAATCCTTGGCTAAGAGCGAAAGTCGTCTAAAGACGACTACAAATGGATTGAGTAGCAACGCACCATCCCAGATGTTCGGTGCGTTCTTGTCGTTTGGTCTATGACGCACCCTACCAGATTAAAGCCAATATTGGTATCGAGCAAAAATCTCATTCCAGTTCTTCTCTCATTTGCAATGGCTGTTCTCTGGTTGACATAAAATCATCAGAGAAGAGATTTAAGCTATCAAATAATGTTTGCCAAGGATTTTCTTTGGAAATTAAAACAACAGCATTACCTATTTTTTTAATGTAAACTTCCGAGCCTTGAAACTGGAATTCTTTGGGTAAAATCACTGTTTGATTATCGCCATTCGTTATTAATTGAGCCGTGTTCATTTTTTAGTCTCCTAATTAAGGTAGTTTCACTTCACAGATAGTTAGTCCCTTATAAATTTAATGATTACAAATTAAAAATTTAGTTGTACATTATCTTTAATTTTACATTAGATTGAAATCTAAGGCGGGTGAGAAAACTACCTCAATGTGCGAAAGATGACACGTCCTAGAGAATCTTCTTGGTTGATTCGCGCATACACCCGCAGACAGGTTAACACTTCTCCGGGTGTACCACCGCAATCTAGTTGTAAGTCATCTTTGGAAAAAGCACAGATATCAGCATAAAGTCCGGATAATTGGCGAATTCGCACATCATAACCTGCGTTATTTGCTTTATCAGCTACTTTTTTCAGGATGCGTCGCGATTCTTGTTGCAGTTTTCCCCACCAAGAGTAGCGTTCAGCTGGAGGAACGAATATAAGGGAATGTATTGCTTCGTCGATATCAATCCAAGCACGCAGAGTTAATAAGGGATATGCATTTTCTTCGGCTTTTTGGATGCGTTGAAAGCGATCGCTTAAAGCTTCAATATATTGGTTACGCTGTTCTGGTTTTGAATGCAAAGATACAACATCAAAGCTAAAAACGCTCTTTAAAGCATGATGTAAATTCGGTTCAATGTCGATAAGTTTTATCAACAAAATCACCATAGATGCAAGTAGATGCATATCACTCGATTCTTGTCCATGAGTAATTTCATAATTTAAAAGTTCTTTTTGAGACAACTGCAAACCTTGGACATTGATACTACCGCTGAGTCCTGGGTAAATGACTTCATCGCGGATAAAAGGAAGTTGGCATAAGTTTGAATTATCCTCAATAGCACCAGCCTCTTGAGCAAGATTCAAAGCATGTTGACGCCAATATCTAGCTATATCCTCAGGAATTCTTAACAGCTTTCGTTGAATTTCGTTCCACAAATCTGAGTCAGTCTGGCTTTGAAGTGGCGAATTTCCTAAATATAAAGCTAGCTCTTTATCGGCATCAAATTCATCGCGGAGGCGTGTTAGTTTTAACTCATTTGTGGACGTGATATTATTTAAAGGCGCGACGGTTGAAGGTTGCAAAAGATGAGAAATTTCTTGCAGCACTTCGTCGCATATTTTCGCTCCTGGGTCGTCAGATAATTCTGCTTGAGCTTTTTTAAGAGAAGCTTCTAGCCCGTACAAGCTAAACCGCAATAATCGGGCTAATTCTGAGTTTTCTATTGACAATAGTCGGCGTAAGTGCTGCATAAACTCCTAACTATTAATGAATGCCACAAAATGGATCGCGTTCTTTATCAACTTCGTTGGGTTGTAATTCTAGTTCAGCGCGAAAAACACATCCTTCTTGTTTGAGACATTCTTCATTTGTTGATGTCCAGTAAGGGACTTCACCGGCGTGCATCCGGAGAATGCCTTTGTCGTCAAGTGTGACATGATATTGGCAAGGATAATCTGTTGTTATTTCTGGTTTGCTGAGTGAGCCAATTCTTATCCATTTTTTGCTATTTGTTTGGGCATCTGTTTGATAAATATAGAAGGTGTGCTGACCGTTTTGGGGAAAGGGAGGTAAGGGTTTACTGATTAAACCGGTTCCTGTTTCTTGTAAGCGATCGCGAAGCGGACGCTGTTGTGCAGACTGATCGGAATTAGGCTGGGCAACATACGTGCGATCGCGTACATAACGAAATTCTTTAATAGATTTACTATCATCGTTTTCTGCCACAAATACCAAATGATAAGCATCTGGTTGATCGACTGTTGCTGACTCGATAACATTGACAGCAATATCACCATTATTCAGCTTTTTATTAGGACGTTCAATCGCAATATTCCAATTCAATTTCCCATCAGAAAATAGCTTTGAGCTTTCCGCAGTGGGGAAATGCGCTAATATTGCTATTCCCACATCAATACCAGGAACATCAATTAAATAATGAGGATTTCCTCGACACAGCAAGACGTTAAATTGTAGTGTTTGGTCAATTTCAAATTGAACTTTGATTTTTTTGAGAAATTCTGGTTCTTCTATCTTCAATTTCTCCATCAAACTTTTGCCATCAAAGCTACCCCAAAGCCGTAAATCTCCATCTTCATAATCTTGACGATAGATGATGTTGCTTAGTTGTATCCCTTGCCAATTGGTGCGAACTTTCGCTACAGATTCCCCATCAGCTAATTGATAAAGTTCTTGTCCAGCTTTAAATATTGGTAGCAATTCGTTGCTTTGAGTTTTGCGTTTGAAGTTGCAAGGCAAATAATAAAATAAATTTTTGACATCTATTTCTAATTGATTCGCTCCCTTACGCAGCAATTGTTTAGATTCTTCTGGATCGAATCTGAGTCTTCGCAATTTTTCGGCATAGCAAGCACCGGCAGAGGTAGCTAATTTGGTAAACTCTAAAACAAAAGTAATTCGCTCTGGATTCCAGACAAAATATTGTGATTTACTAAACTCCTGGTAAATTTCTTGCTGCACTAAATCAAGATTGCAAGTTTTCCCAGATAGAATTAACCAATCAACTTTTTGTCCGCTACTTAGCAAGCGACTTTCCATCAATCCTTTAGCGATACCAATTGCTTCTTTAATTGCTGTAGTTGCGGTTCTTTCAAATTGTTGACTGTCTAAGGTGACGTTAATATTATGAGCATTTTGAATGTTGAATTTAATGCAACTTTGTGTTAATAATTCCGAGATTTGTTGCTCGGAAACAGTGAAAGTTAAAGTAGAACCCTCTGCTGGTGACTTTTGACCTAATTTGAGTTTGGCAGCTTCTGCATGTTCCCAAAGCGCGTAAAATGTTTGTAAGCGTTGGGGTGCTTGTTGCCAACGAGTAGGTAACACTTTCTCAGCAGTATCTAAAGCATCTTTGTAAGCTGCGTCACCTTCAGGATTTTCTTTATCTACACATTTCAAAAGACTGCCGCTTTTAAATTTTCCTTGTTCTAAAAAGCGCTCGTTTAATTCCGAGTTAATTAAATCTTCTAATTTATCGCTTTCTAAAGCACCGAGAGTAACTGCTGTTAGTAAAGAATCAGCGATCGCTACTTTCAAAAGGCGAAACATTCGCAGTGTAATTAACTCTCCACCTAATTGCAAATGTCCAGACGAACCTAACAGCTTGGGAGTAAGTCTATAGTAGCGTCCCCCAAGTCCTCTATCTTCATTATCCGCAAAAAAGGGAGTTTTATCTTCTAAAGTTAATTCAATTAAAGCTAAATCAGTTGTTCCCCCACCAATATCTAAAACAAGCACATTTTGTGACCATTTATTCTTTTCTTGATGACAGCGAGTTTTAAAAGATTCAATTCCAATATTCAAATTACCGCCAAACTCTCGCCACAAAAAAAATATCGCCACAGAAACAGCTTCATCATAAGCTGTTTGCACATCATCAATACCCAGTTGTTCCACAAGTTCCTTAATTTCCTTGCGAATAACTGGTGGTGCAACAGTTGGATAAGTCACAACTGCCGTCAACAAATCCCCTTCCGAAAACTTACGTCGTGCGCGTTGTCGATAATCTTCAGTTAACTCAACAAGATGTCCCCAAGCAGCTTGAATTAACTGATTAACAGTAATTGTAGTTTCTTCGCCATCTAAAATAACACCAAAAGACCGCTCTTGACCAAAATATCTTTTAGGTGAATGATGAAACTTGCTAATAATTTCCTTTAAAGAACCGCTAGTTCCTTGAGCGATCGCCTTTTTTCTATTATCTCTCGCTTCTCTCCCCATCTTCAATTTCAAAGCATCCAAACTAGAAACTTCCAACTCACTAGGAATCTCCGTATCTCGACGGTCAATATCTAACACTACCGGAATGAGATTTTGCGACTCTAAAGTAGGAACGCGAAACACCTCATGATATATTTGATAAAGTTTTTTGCTCACAGCACGACGAAAGCGATCGCTAGTTCCCAAACATAATTCAATTTGGCGAATCGCTTCTAAAAATCGCTCTTTGTTATCACTTTCAAAAACTTCACTTAACTGACTTGGTTCTATTTCCAGATTTTTGCTAACTTCCGCGATGAACTTATCCCAATCACTCGCGCTGATATCTGGTAAAGCAATTGTAGCCGGAGAACTCAACCATTGCGCCAAGCGATCGCGCAAACGTAACTCTTGTTCTCTCGGCAGAATTTCGGCGATAGGAACTTCAATCGGGTCGAATAATGTGACCGTAGAATTTGATGTGCCAAAATCTACCGCAAACCATCCGGGAAATCTTTTTTTTGGCTTCTCAGTTTTGTTGTTAAGTTGTTCAAAATTCATTGTTAATAATTCGGTAATTTCTTTGACGCTATTATTGTTGGATTGGAAAAGGTTCATGTTTGTAGGGAGTTTGGATTAGGAGAAACGAACCGCAGAGACGCAGAGAGCGCAGAGGAAAGAGAAAAAGAGATATAATTAACCTAATTATTGAACTAATTATTCTCTCCTCTTTTCCTCCTCTGTGTCGCGCCAGTCGCCTCAACGGGGGGGAACCCCCGCACGGCGCTGGCTTCTCTGCGTCTCTGCGGTTCGTTAAAAAACTTCTTTTTCACCACTTAAATCGAATTGCTCTCAAAGTTAGCAATATCTAAAAGAATCTGCAACCAAGTAGGAATTTCCGCATTGATTTGCGATTCTTCCGCCGCAATATATCTTAACAACGCTTCCTTTTTAGAAATATTTTGCAAACAAGGAACAATCTGATCCAAAATTCCTTCTAATTCCGCATTAACTTGCTGATTCACTTCACTAACATACTGCACAAGATGTAAACTGGCACTAGCAGTAATTTCATCTCGCAGTCGCAGCACTAAAAGTTGGTGGTTAGCGGTTCTGGGGTTACTTTGGCTTCTTTCTGGTGCCCAATCAAAGATTTGTCCAATGTTGTGTTTATCGTCTTGACGCGCTAGGGGAAACATGTTAGCAGGGACGCTGGTTTTATCTTTGCTACTCACTTCGGAAATTATAGCTTCTTTCCATTGATTGGGATCGCATCCTAAAAGTAGTTTGTAAAATAAATCTGCTTCTTCATCACCAAATTTTTGTTGGATATCTTGTTCTTGTTCGGGATGGAGAATTTCTCGCAAGCGATCGCGTTCTTTGGCTATCTGATTTGATAACTTACTCAATGAGTCTACAACAGCTTGACTCAGGCGATCGCGTGCAAATTCTTCTAGTTCTTTAATTGTCTTTTCAAATGCCGGATAAAAATCATCGCTTTTGGTAGGAAGGGAACTATTAATTTTATTTTTTCTATCAAATAATTTCCCGGCTGCGCCTTTAGATTCTGTTAGTGATATCATTCCATTGTTTGCTTTGTTGAAAAGCAAAGTCCACTGACTCCAATTAAGTATTCTATAAGTTAGTTCGTCTTTCACCACATCGCTAACTGTAATTCCTCGTTTGTCTTTGAGTGGTTCTTTACCTAATTCTTTTTGGAATTTTCTGTAGGTTTTATCTAAGGTTTCAACGGCAAAGCGTAAGTCAATAAAAGATTGACTTTCTGCCATTGGTATGCCTTGCTCCTGAATTTCTGCTAAGATGTTTTTCAACTTATCTTGTTGTTGATGCAAAGCATTAGCAGCTCGACGGGTGTCTTCATAAAGTTGCTTAAAACCGTGAGTAGCTACGTGAGTTTGAATCAATTCTCGCAGTTTGCCAATACCGCCATCTTGAGCAAAGTAACTCAATTGTCTGCCTAGATGACTGCGTGAATCAGATTCTAACAAACGTTCGCTTAAATGTCCCCATTTTTGTTGCAATCGCTTAGAACGATCTAAATAATCAGGGTAATCTAAGTTCGCTAAAAACTCTGGTGAACCTGCTTTCACTTTAGTTGAACGTTTGGCTAAATCAGCTAATCCTAAAAGTGGCGATAACAGAAGAATTCGCTCTTTTTGGGTGGTAAATGCTGATGCACCGTCAATAGTTGTTTGCAAAACTTTGAGCTTTTGGCAAACGGTGCTTTCTTTTAAAGGATTGTGTTCGTCTAAATTATCAAGTTCTCTTTCGCCACCTTCACTTTCTAAAGGTAGTTGATCGAAGCGTCCTACACCAACTAAAATTAAATCTTTCAGGTCTTGTCCTGGACGCTGTTGCTGCATCATCGTGAATATTTTGTTAGCGCGATCGCTTCCCGGAGATTTGCCATTTAGCAGCACTAAAATTGTCTGTACTTCTGCCAATTCTCGCAACGATAAAAATGTATCTCTCACCCCCGAATTAGCAGCACCCAATCCGGGAAAATCTAATAAAATAAACTCTGATGTTCCATTCTTTCCGGAAACATCCCAAATATCTTTTGATATTTTTACCTCAATATCTACGCGGCGAATCAACGGAAAGCTATTTTGTAATAACTTTGCTGGCAATCTTTGAGGTGCATTTGGTAATCTAATATGCGTTGGCGGTAAATCCTCAAACTTGAGAGTCTGAATCGCCATCGGCTGATCGGCTAGCGTCAGCCCATCGCGGGCGGTGGTAGCATCAATATCGTAGCGTCTACCAGACATAGCCGCACCATAAGAGTTATAAGCGCGAACAAACAATACCAACTCGCGCAATAGATAACGCAACTCCAAGTTTTTACTATTGTTCCACGCTTCTTCACACCAGCTAAGGATATCGTTTTGAGTTTTCAGCTTTTCTTGGGGTATCGAAGACAATCCCGCTGCTATTGTTCTTCGGTTTGCCTCCCCCAACATGAAGCGCAAGCACTCATTCACCTCGTCGTCAGTCAGATACTCGACAGTAAAATTGCCAACTTGCGTAGTTGTAAAGTCTTCTTGCGGTTTCAGGTGAATGGCGGTAACATTGCCTGTAGTCGGATTTTCACTAATTGGTAAAGCATCTGCGTAACCGATCAAACTGCCTAAAAGCAAAGTTTTTCCACTGCTGAATTCACCCATCACGCCGATTTTCACACTTGATGTAGCAAGTTGTACAGTTTTCTGTGCCGCTTCCCGCAGGTGAATCAGACACTCATCTAGGCTAGCTGGAACCCAATCTTCTTGTTTTGAAGGCTGCTGCGGTACTGAGTCTATCTTCCGGAGAATCGATTCACCGTACTCTTGAAAACGATTCAGTTTTTCTGCTTCCATAGCGTAGTTTTCCACTGACTTAAATTAAACCTGAATTTTATAACATTAAAATCGTTTATCTGTCACATCTGGTATTTTTACCAATCCATTTTATATTTTGCTGTGAACTTTGTTTTATCAAACTTGTTAGGACTTACGCTTTGTTAAGAGAAAACGAACCACAGAGGGGCAGAGTTCACAGCGGAAAGTCTGAGCGGAGGTTTCCTCCGATCAGAACTTTCCAAGAGGGAGGAATGAGGAAGAGAGAGAATTTTTGCGTAAGTCCTATTTTAAACTCTTTTTCTCTGCGGACTCTGCGTTCTCTGCGGTTCGTTTTCCATTTTGTTTTTCAAAAGAAAGCATCAGAGGAAGACTGTAATCCTTAACTTCAGTGATTTCACCATTTATTGATATTGTTAAATCAATTACCACAGTTGTAAATAAAAAGTAGGCAACAAACTAATTTCTAAAAATTTTCTAGACTACAAAACTATACTTATCAGATTTACCCCACCAGTAAATTTAAGTAAAAAAGGCAGGTAAAAGTTATCAAATCAATACAACAAAATGAAAAACTATTTCAAAAGAAGGCAGATGCAACGCCCAGATTAAAGTGTAAGAGTGGGAAATTGCAACTGGCAAAGTAATTTGGGTACATGGTGCAGATACTTTACTAGCCACAAAACGGCAAAATGTCAATACCTATGAGGCGTTTCTCAATCGCATTCATCCTGAAGAGGAAAACTTGGTGATAAAGGCGTTCGCTTGTTCACCCACCAGATTAACACGTTGGTGCAATATCTGAAGTAACTAAAAATTAACTTAAATTTATGAAAATCTTAACTTTTGGAGTGTTAACTAAATACTGATTCACTTTTTGCTGCATTGAACCCCTCAAAGCTTGAAATTTACGAGATTTGGGGGGATTATTTATTTTTCACCACATGTAGATTTATGTAGAGCGGTACGGAAGAGATAATTTTTATAAGGGAAATGCCGAAAACTGCGGAGATGCCTAAAAATGGATTGCGATCGCTCTATCCTAGATATTACCAACTCCTTCTTACTTCAGGAAGTTGCGCCCAAAGCTAACGAAATAGACAGCAACTCACAAGCGCTATATCAAGCACTCCAAGGTTTGGGAAAGTTAAATTTACTAGCGCTACGAAGTGACAAACAAGTTAGTGAAGCGACTTTTGGCGACTTTCAAGAATTAATAGCCAGATATTCCGGTACTTTAGCTTTTGTGCAAACGCAACATCAAAGCGCGGCAGCAATGCTGATTGCTAGTAACAATGCATTAAAACAAGCATACCTTAAGCGGATGGGCAACGGTGAAGTTTTAATCGGAGTCGGTTTCTCCCAATTGCGACGTCAAGGTAAACCCCTAACATTAGCCGTACCAGTTGCCGGAGGATATCAGTTAGATGGAGTTGTACCTTGGGTAACTGGCTGGAACTTATTTCAAGATTTTATCATCGCTGCGACATTACCTGATGGTAGTGCAGTTTTTGGTATCGTCCCTTTTGTGCAGACATCTCAAAAATCGAGAGGGGAAATAACATTTACCGCACCAGCACAACTAGCAGCAATGACATCAAGCAATACCGTATCTGCCACTTTAACTCGCTGGTTCTTACCTCAAGAGCGTGTAGTTTTTATTAAACCACCCGGATGGATTCACGAAAACGATAAAAACAACATTTTGCGGGCAACTTTTTTAGCTACAGGATGCGCTTTTGCAGGTTTAGATATTTTGAAAGCAGCTAAAGAGAATAAATCGCTACCTTTTATTAACGATGCCTTTGACTCTTTATTACAAGAACTAACTACGTGTCGTACTCTTATTAGAGAAGCGCAGCAAAAATCGATAGGAATAGCAGAACGCTTGCAAATGCGAGCTTGGGCAATTGACCTAGCAACGCGAATCGCTCACGCAGCCGTTACCGTTTCCAGCGGAACCGCTAATTACATGCATCATCCGGCACAGCGAGTATATCGTGAAGCATTGGTATTTACGGTAACAGGTCAAACCACCGCAGTTATGGAAGCAACACTTCAGCGGTTGATGAGGAGACAAGGAGACAAGGAGGACAAGGAGGACAAGGGGGACAAGGGGGACAAGGGGGATTCTATATTTTCCTTTTCTCCCCCCTCTCCCTTGTCTCCCCCCTCCCCCCCTCTCCCTATCCCCCCCTCTCCCTTGTCTCCCCCCTCCCCCCCTCTCCCCATCCCCCCCTCTCCCTTGTCTCCCCCCTCCCCCCCTCTCCCTATCCCCCCCTCTCCCTTGTCTCCCCCCTCCCCCCCTCTCCCCATCCCCCCCTCTCCCTTGTCTCCCCCCTCCCCCCCTCTCCCCATCCCCCCCTCTCCCCTTCCCCCCCTCTCCCCCTCTCCCTACTCGCGTATCATCCATTTAAGTCACATAATTGATACAGATATTCCCCAATGGCAAGGCGACCCTCCTGTAGAATTTGATACTGTGGCGGAAATAGATAAAGATGGTTATTATCTGCGGCGTTTCTCTTTGGGGGAACACAGCGCTACTCATATCAATGCACCGAAAAGTTTTCACAACTTTGGTGTGGGAATTGACAAATACCCTGCCGAGTCGTTGGTTGTATCCGCAGTAGTTATAGATATCCGTGTTAAAACCGCAGTTAATTTTGATTATGTCCTGACTGTTGCGGATGTTCTCGCTTGGGAAGAAAAATATGGCGAAATTTCCGCAAACAGCTTAGTAATACTGTATACAGGTTGGCAGGATAAATGGCGCGATAAAGATGCATTTTTCAACCAAGATGCTGAAGGAAGTCTGCATTTTCCAGGTTTTGGCAGTGATGCTACCCAGTTTTTACTAAATGAACGTCAAATCGCTGGGGTAGGAATTGATACTCACGGAGTAGATGGGCAAGATACCACCTTTGCCATCAACCGTTTGGTGTTAGAGAAACCGCGTCTTGTGCTGGAGAATTTAACCAACTTAGATCAACTTCCACCAAGAGGCGCTATGCTGGCGATCGCACCTCTATTATTACAAAATGGTTCTGGTTCTCCCGTCGGCGTGTTGGCTTTATTACCTTAAATCTCACGCAAAGTCGCTAAGACGCAAAGTGTTCTTCTTTGCGTCTTTGCGCCTTTGCGTGAGCCTATCTTACCCCACACTTGACGACAATTAATAAACAAGGGAAACTTAATACAAAAAGTCACGTATGACCACGCTAACTTGCTGCAATTACATCGACGGTCAATGGTTGAGTGCTACACAGACACTCTTAAGTCGCAACCCAACCAATAACGAAATTGTCGCTACTTTTCCCCGTTCTGATTCAGCAGATGTAGATGTAGCGATCGCATCTGCTCGTAAAGCTTACCGCAGTTGGCGACAAGTTCCCGCACCGGCTAGAGCCGAATATATTTTTCGCGTTGGGGAATTGTTACTTCAGCATAAAGAGGAATTGGCACAGTTAATCAGTCGGGAAATGGGTAAAGCGATAACAGAAGCGCGGGGAGATGTGCAAGAAGGTGTAGACTGTGCTTTTTACAGCGCTGGGGAAGGACGACGACTTTTTGGACAAACTACACCTTCAGAAATGCCGAATAAATTCGCGATGACGATGCGGATGCCGATAGGAGTTTGTGCTTTAATTACTCCTTGGAATTTTCCTGTTGCTATTCCTTGCTGGAAAGCTATGCCGGCATTAGTTTGTGGTAATACTGTCATCCTCAAACCAGCAGAAGATACTCCCGCTTGTGCAACTAAGTTAATTGAAATTTTTCAACAAGCCGGTTTACCTCCCGGTGTAATTAACTTGGTGCATGGATTGGGTGAAGAAGCGGGTAAAGCTTTAGTTGAACATGCTGATGTTGATTTAGTTTCTTTTACCGGTTCTTCAGAAACCGGCGCTTTTGTCGGCGAAACTTGCGGACGCACTCACAAGCGCGTCTGTTTGGAAATGGGGGGGAAAAATGCTCAAGTGGTGATGGAAGATGCAGATTTAGAATTAGCTTTAGATGGGGCAATTTGGGGTGCATTCGGTACGGCTGGTCAACGCTGTACGGCTACGAGTCGCTTAATTTTACATCGCGATATCAAAGAAAAATTTACCACGATGTTGAAAGAGCGTACAAGTAAATTACGCTTGGGTTCTCCCACCGACCCCGATACTGATATTGGTCCGATAATTAATCAAAGGCAACTTGAACGGGTGAAAATGTATTTGGATATTGCCCGTGAGGAAAATGCAAAGGTGTTAATTGGGGGGGAAATTGCCGACGAGGGAGAATTGAAAAATGGTTACTTTTTTCAACCAACTATTCTTGATAATGTAACTCCCGAAATGCGGGTTGCGCAAGAAGAGATATTTGGACCAGTTGTGGCATTAATTGAAGTTAGCTCTTTTGAAGAAGCGATCGCAATCCTCAATGATACAAATTACGGTCTTTCTTCTTCAGTTTACACCCGCGACATCAACCGCGCTTTTGCTGCCATGCGTGATATCGAAGCCGGAATAACTTATATTAATGGTCCCACAATCGGTGCAGAAGTACATTTACCCTTTGGGGGAGTGAAACAAACCGGCAACGGACACCGCGAAGCCGGAACTACCGCTTTAGATGTATTTACAGAATGGAAAAGTGTGTATGTTGACTTTTCTGGTAGTTTGCAACGCGCCCAGATTGATAATCGTAGTTAAAAGTGGCAAATTAAGTTTCAACCTCAACTTGATAAAGTGCGGGATTTTGTTCAAATAGGGACACATCAAAACTCTGCGGGGAATGATTCTGCTTCAAGGTTTACAACTCTATTTTTGACGCTTTTGGCTTTGGGTTACGAGTGCGCGAAGCGTTTACTCAGTCGGACTTGTGAAGGCGATCGCCTGCTGGTTTTTACGAGGATGCGATCGCCTTTTTCTCCACAACAACAGTGCATCTAACTTATCATGGCTAAATCTGCTGACATCAGTACCAAGCGATTAATCAGCCTCGCACCCGAAAATTGGGTAAAATGGGTAACACAGATTCCCGACATCGTAACCGGCGAAATTCTCAACTCAGAATTCCAATGGATTAGTCGTGAAAGCGATGTATTAATCCGCGCCCAGAGTCCGCAATATGGGGAATTTCTCGTACTTAACGAGTTACAATTGCGCTACAAGCCAGAAATGCCCAAACGAATGCGGGCTTATGCTGCACTGGCAGAAGAAAAATATAACCTACCCACCTATCCAGTACTGGTTAATATTCTCAAAGAAAGTGATAGCGAAATTCCCACACGTTACCAATCTGAGTTTGCCGGATTGCAAGCCCGTCAAGACTACCGCGTAATAAATCTTTGGGAAGTTGATGTGGAAATAGCTTTTCAACAATCAATTTTCTCTTTGCTTCCCTTTGTACCAATCCTCAAAGGTGGTGCAGAAGAATCTACAATCCAACAAGCTTTGCAAATTCTTCGTGCTAACGAACAATTGAGTCAGTTAGAAACTGTTCTAGCTTTTTTTGCTACTTTTGTATTAGATAGTGCCTTAGTTCAGCAAATTATGAGGTGGGATATGGCAGTGTTAAGAGAGTCTCCTTGGTATCAGCAAATCTTAAGAGAGGGAGAAGCACGAGGACAGCAACAAGGACGACGAGAAGAAATGTTGTCTGGTATTGAATTAGGTTTGGAAATAAAGTTTGGGACTGAAGGATTGCAGTTGATGCCAGAAATATCTCAAATTTCCGATTTGAACCGATTAAAGGCAATTCAGCGAGGTATTTTGACAAGCAATACTTTGGAAGAATTCCGGCAACTCATTTTTTAGCCTGCAAATGTAAAAAGTGTATTTTATTCCTATTCTCCATGCCCAATGCCCAATGCCCTACCTACTTATTATTGCCCTAAATAAGCTTGTAAAACTTTCGGATTAGTTTGAATTTCTGCTGGAGTACCGTCAGCGAGATTTTGTCCTTCAGCGAGAACCCAAACACGATCGCACAACGACATGATTACATCCATATTGTGTTCGATAATCAAAAATGTCATACCCTCTTCGCGGTTCCAAGTGAGAATGCGATCGCATATATCATCAATCAATCTCGGATTCACCCCTGCTGCCGGTTCATCCAACAAAATCAACTTCGGATTGGTCATCAACGCTCTTGCCATTTCCAACAGCTTGCGTTGTCCCCCAGATAATCCACCCGCATAATCTTGCGCTTTGGCGGCTAATCCTACCTTATCTAGCAAAAACATCGCTCTTTCGCGCAGTTCCTTTTCTTCTTTCGCGACTACGTGCGGTTGCAATTGTACTTGCCAAAAGTTCTCACCAGTTTGCTTTTGCGCTGCCAACACCACGTTTTCTAACACCGACAACCGCGAAAGTGTCCGCGCTACCTGAAAGGTGCGAATCAAGCCTTGCTGGGCAATTTTGTGCGGTTGTAGTTGTTGAATTTGCTCACCATCAAAAACCACTCGTCCCTTATCTGGACGGATGAAGTTAGAAAGTAAGTTAAATAAAGTCGTTTTTCCCGCACCATTCGGACCAATCAACCCGGTAATGCTGCCTTTTTTAACTTGAATTTCTGCCTCATTTACAGCTTTAATTCCACCGAAACTTTTCGCAAGTCCACTTGCTGCTAGTAAAGGTAATTCTGAAGATTGATTATTTGCCAAGGGTAAGTTCCTCCTTTTTCCCTAAGATACCTTGAGGACGCCAAACCATCAGTACAATCAAAATTAAACCAATTATCATGATGCGAAATGCACCCGCTTGTTCAGTGCTGAGAGCTGGGAAAATATCATCCAAGTATTCACGGGTAAGGGCATCATAAGCAAAGTAAATTACAGCACCTAAAATCGTACCGATATTATTACCACTCCCGCCCAAAATTACCATAATCCAACAGTCAAAGGTTAGCTGTGGTTGGAAATTATCAGGATAAATCGCGCTGAGTTGCCATGCAAAGAAAGCACCAGCGATACCAGCGATCGCACCACCCAGCATTAAAGATTGTAGTTTATACCAAAAGACATTTTTACCCAAAGCCTTAGGAATTTCTTCATCTTCGCGAATCGCTTTGAGAATTCTACCCCAAGGCGATCGCACTAAAACTTGCAAGCGCCAAAATACTAAAGCTAATACTAGCAGTGACGACAGCATCAAACCAGCTTTTGGGTTGTAATCATATAACGCGATCGCTCCAGAAATATAAATTGCGATCGTCAACAGTGCAAATAAAATTCCCACTCCTAAGTGTGTAGCAAATTCTTGCTTGCTACCTAACTTTTTCGTGCTGCGAATCCAACGCCATAACGAATATAAAGTTATACCACCCAACAGCGTCAGCAACCCAATCATGATTAATCTAACAATCAAATTAGGCGTTGTAGATAAAGGTATAGTATAACTTTGCACACCAAACGCACCAGATACCCAAGTATCACCCACAGGTAAATCCTGGTTATTCACCACCAGGCGAATTAATTCCCCAACACCGATAGTTACAATTGCCAAATAATCTTCCCGCAAGCGCAGAGTTGAGAAACCAATTACCAAACCTAACAAAGCCGCCAAAACTCCCCCAATTACTGCCGAAATCAACAGCGGAACCCCCTTTAAGCTTAACAACACAGTTGTATAAGCTCCCAAAGTCATAAAAGCAACATGTCCAAAGTTAATTAACCCCGTAAACCCCCACTGCAAATTCAGTCCCAAAGCGAACAAAGCAAAAATAGACGTAGAAATCGCCAAGAAAATAAGATAATCAGCCATAGTTATTAGTCATCAGTCATTAGTCATTAGTCATTAGTCATTTGTCATTTGTCAAGAGTTCCCCCTCATCCCCCCCTCCGTTAACCATTGGTATTTTGTGGGAACAATATTACAGGGATAAGTAAGCAGGCAAAAATAAAAAACTTTTGTAAATAAATGTAAAAATGCTCTTTTCTTCTGCCCAATGCCCAATGACGGCAGGTGCTCCACGCAGGTGATCCCCAAGACCGCACAGCCAAACCTATGCCCAATGCCCAATGCCCAATGACGGCAGGTGCTCCACGCAGGTGATCCCCAAGACCGCACAGCCAAACCTATGCCCAATGCCCAATGCCCAATGCCCCATGCCCAATGCCCAATGCCCCATGCCCAATGCCCCATAATTAATATATGAACTTGCTGCGAATCAGAATACATCATTTAATCGAGCAGTTAGCCGATGATGACCTCCAAGAGACTTGGAGCGTTATGCACGCTTTATATTGTGACTATTACATGCTCAAAGCCATAGAAGAAGTCAAGCGATCGCACCAACCGTGGGATACCTTAACTCATGATGAAGCGCTGCGTCTGTTAATGTTTTTCACTCATTAGCCAGCGTTTTCGTGTCTTGTGTCGGTAAGGAGTCAAAATTTGGTTAAGGTGATGCTTGCTGTGAATCGGGAAGTCCGCTATGCAAAGTCTTTTTTAATAGATTTGAAAAATTTAGAACCGGCTGCCTACCAGCGGGTGTATAATTTTGTGTTTATTGAGTTTGCTGACAAATCGCCGCTGCATTGCTTACCAGAATTGCGGCAGCTAGACAGCGACGGCATTTTTCACCGCTTCACCCTGGATAATTATCTCATCGGCATAGAAATTCGGGGTCAAATCGTCAAATTTTTGCGAGTTGTACCTATGCCGGATGTTTAAATTAAGTGGGGATTGGGCATGGGGCAATTGTTTAATGGGCAATTGTTTAATGGGCATTGTTTAATGGGCAATTGTTTAATGGGCAATGGGAACGTGAGAATAAAGTCAAATCTTTTTCCCATACCCCATGCCCTATGCCCCATGCCCCATGCCCCATGCCCAATGCCCCATGCCCAATGCCCCATGCCCAATGCCCAATGCCCAATGCCCCATGCCCAATGCCCAACACTTAAAACTGTATAAGACTGAGCAGGGATCGCTATAAGCTTAAACTAAACTTGTTTGTGAAAATCACTTAACTAGAGATTTCCTATGGATGCTACGGCACTTTGGCAACGATACCAAGATTGGTTATATTACCACGAAGGACTAGGATTTTATCTAGATATCAGTCGAATGCGGTTTGATGATGCCTTCGTAGAGTCGTTGCAGCCGAAGTTTGACAAAGCGTTTGCCGATATGGTGGAACTGGAGAAGGGAGCGATCGCCAATCCAGACGAAAATCGTATGGTAGGGCATTACTGGCTGCGAAATCATACTTTAGCACCTACTCCAGCACTTCAAGACGAAATTGTCAACACAACCGAGCAAATCGAAGCATTCGCCGAAAAAGTCAAAACAGGTGGGATTCATCCTCCTAGAGCACAACGCTTTACTGATATTATCTCCATCGGTATTGGTGGATCTGCCCTCGGACCGCAATTTGTCGCCCAAGCGCTTGCCCCGGATTTCCCACCTCTAAAAATTCACTTTATCGACAATAGCGATCCGGCAGGTATCGATCGCATTTTGACTCATTTGCGAAACAGTCTTGCCAGCACTTTGGTGTTAGTTATCTCCAAATCTGGAGGAACACCAGAACCGCGCAACGGTATGATTGAAGTGAAAAAAGCTTACGCCGGACAGAATTTAGACTTTGCTAATTATGCGGTAGCTATCACCAGTGCCGATAGCAACCTTGATAAATTGGCAAAATCTGAAGGCTGGATGGCAACCTTTCCCATGTACGACTGGGTAGGAGGACGCACCTCTGAATTGTCTGCCGTGGGGCTAGTACCTGCCGCATTACAAGGCATCGACATTCGCGAGATGCTAGAAGGTGCGAAAGAAATGGACGACGCCACACGCATTCACGATGTCAAAAAGAACCCAGCAGCATTGTTAGCTTTATCTTGGTACTATGCTGGCAACGGACGCGGCGAAAAAGACATGGTTGTCCTACCTTATAAAGACAGTTTATTTCTATTTAGCCGCTATTTGCAACAGCTGGTGATGGAATCTTTAGGCAAAGAAAAAGACTTAGACGGCAACACTGTTTATCAAGGCATCGCCGTTTATGGCAACAAAGGCTCAACCGACCAACACGCTTACGTGCAACAATTGCGCGAGGGCGTGGCGAATTTCTTTGCCACCTTCATCGAAGTTTTGGAAGATCGTAACGGTGCATCTCCAGAAATAGATCCTGGAGTCACATCAGGCGATTATCTTTCAGGGTTTCTCCAAGGAACTAGACAAGCGCTTTATGAAAATCACCGCGATTCGATTACAGTCACCATTCCCCAAGTTAATCCTCGCACAGTTGGGGCGTTAATTGCTTTGTACGAACGCGCTGTTGGTTTTTATGCCAGTTTAGTCAACATTAATGCCTACCATCAACCAGGTGTAGAAGCTGGTAAAAAAGCCGCCGCAACCATTCTCGATTTGCAAAAACGAGTCGTGGAAGTGCTGCAAACCGAAAAAACTCCCCTTTCTTTGCAGGAAATTGCCGAAAAAGCCAACGCATCCGACCAAATTGAGCCAATTTACAAAATTGTGCGTCATCTTGCCGCAAATCAACGCGGTGTAGTGTTGCACGGTCATCTTGGGGAACCCAGTAGTTTGAAAATTTCTCTCAGTTGATAGGTGTAGTACTTTAAGCACATTTTGGCAACTTTTGTCGCGTGTGCAACAATTTTTTATTTTTGGGCATCCTAGATTGAAGAGACTTCAATTTTTAGGATGCTTTTTTTAGGATATGAAAAACGTGCGATCGCTGGAAATCCGTCCCCTAGAATCTATCAAAGGAGGGATGACTCACTTTTTTACTCCCCAAGCCAGCCATGAAACAATGCTGGTACAAATTCCTGCAAATACAATAGATGATTTGTTTGTTCACAAATCGCAAACAGACCAATTATTACTAGTTAAAGGTGAGTTTGTCTTAGTAACTTTAATTAACAAGAAATACCAATATCTTGCTTTAAGCGAAAATTACCCAGCAGTAGTAACAATTCCACCCGGAGTCTTACATGGAGCAATTAATTTAAGTTCCGAACCATGTGTTTTAGTCAATGCAGTATTGCGTCACAGACCAACCCAAGAGCGAGATTATGTAACTCGCGGACGACCCTTTCCTTATGACTTAACAGCAGCAGAAGCCGCTTTAAAGCAACTGCAAACAACACAGAAACAACCTGTATAATTAGTAGGGTGGGCAATGCCCACCTGTATATTACTTTAGATATTGCAAATTAATTTATATGAAAAATATAATAATCCTAAATAAGAGCGTAAAACTCTCTCCTTCCTCTTCCTCTGCTTCGCGCCAGTCGCTACAACGGGGGGAACCCCAACGCCAGGTGCCTCAACGGAGGGAACCTCCGCACAGCACTGGCTCCGCAACGCGCTGGCTTCTCTGTGTCTCTGCGGTTCGTTTTTCAAAAGCCTTTATTTCAAAAATAAAATAAAACTATTAATATTGATACTATGAAAATAATGTCAATAGATAGACTTAAAATTATGACAGAATCAACACCAAAACGCTTAGTACGCAGAGGCAGAATATTTCCCGAAATAACCATATCACCAGAAGAACTAGCCAAACGTAAAGCCGAAAGAAACGCATTTCATCAACGTTGTCGAGCAATTTTTGAACGAGTGCGTCCCCAATTCATCGATAAACACTATGGCTGGTATATTGCTGTTGAACCAGATAGCGGTGATTACTTCATTGATGCAGATATAGAACTAGCAAGCCATAAAGCACGCGATAAGCACCCAAATGCTGTACACTGTATGTTTTGCCTGAATGAGACTGGAGCCACTGGCACAATATGATACAGGGCATGTTTGGCGATAGAGGGCAGCTATTTTTTGAGATTGAATTAATTAGTGTTAATCGGTTCAATCTGCCTGTGGATGCCATGTTGGATACTGGTTTCACAGGCTTTCTGGCTATTAATAAACAAGATTTAGACGCTCTTAATTGGCAATTTATTCGTGAACAAGAATTGCTCACGGCACAAGGGGAAAGTCTTTTTGAAATCTATTCAGGTAAAATAGTTTTGGATGAACAAGAGTATGAAATTCCGGTTTTTGCCGGAGATGAAATTATAGAAGTATTGCTGGGTTCAGAGTGGTTAAAAATTCTACCTTTAGTGGTGAATTATCAAGCTGGAATATTGACGCTGGGATAATTATTAGCTAGTTGGTAAGTCGCGGAGAAAATAAAAGCGATCGCTTCTCCAATATGAGCCTTTAATTCGTCCCAAGTAGCCTGTTAAAGGTGAGGAAAGTTCAATCACTAAGTCATGAACTGTCTCATCTGTTAACACAGAAACAACCTGTATAATTAGTAAGGTGGGCAATGCCGACCTATATATTAATGTAGATAAACTAGCAAATTAATTTATCTAAAAAACTATAGCATTCCTAAATAAGAGCGTAAAACTCTCTTCCTCCTCTTCCTCTGCGTCGCGCCAGTCGCTACAACGGGGGGAACCCCAACGCCAGGTGCCTCAACGGAGGGAACCTCCGCACAGCACTGGCTCCGCAACGCGCTGGCTTCTCTGTGCCTCTGCGGTTCGTTTAAAAAATAATTATCCCAACTCATATAGAATTATAAAATCTATTGATACTATGAAAATAATATCAATAGGCTTAAAACTATGACAGAATCAACACCAAAACCTGTGGTACGCAGAGGCAGAATATTTCCCGAAATTACCATATCACCAGAAGAACTAGCCAAACGTAAAGCCGAAAAAGATGCATTTCATCAACGTTGTCGAGCAATTTTTGAACGAGTGCGTCCTCAATTCATCGATAAACACTATGGCTGGTATATTGCCGTCGAGCCTGATAGTGGTGATTATTTCATTGATGCAGATAATATGCAAGCTCACAAAAAAGCCCGCGAGAAGTATCCAAATGCTGACCACTGCGTTTTCTGCTTGAATGAAACTGGAGCCACTGGCACCATATGATACAGGGTACATTTGGTGAGAGGGGGCAGCTATTTTTTGAGATTGAATTAATTACTGCTGATAATGTAAATTTGCCTGTGGATGCGATGTTAGATACTGGTTTCACAGGCTTTATTGCAATGAATAAACAAGATTTAGACGGTCTTGATTGGACTTATATTGGTCGAGATGAACTGCGAACCGCACAAGGGGAAAGTTCTTTTGAAATCTATTTAGGTAAAATAGTTTTGGATGAACAAGAGTATGAAATTCCGGTTTTTGCTGGAGATGAAATTACAGAAGTATTGCTGGGTTCAGAGTGGTTAAAAATTCTACCTTTGGTAGTGAATTATCAAGCTGGAATATTGACGCTGGGATAATTATTAGCTAGTTGGTAAGTCGCGGAGAAAATAAAAGCGATCGCTTCTCCAATCACTGCCTTTAATTCGTCCCAAGTAGCCTGTTAAAGGTGATGAAAGCTCAATTAATATTTCGTGCATTTCTTGAGGATGTAATTTAGTAGATGAAATAGCACTAAATGCACCATGTAGAGAATCAACACTCGCTCTTTCAAATCCGGTCTTTTCTAAATAGTTTTTCACTAATTCGATAAGTTGCGATCGCAAAGCAATCTGTTTTTCTACTTGATTAATATATTCATCAATTTTATTGTCAATTTGTCCTTGTTCTAAATATTGCTTCAATTCAACTAAATTTACAGAACCTGGATATTTTGCTTTTAATTCAACTAGCTTTTGTAAAGTCATAGCATTAATAATACTGATTTTAGATATTTGAGCAGATTGTTTAAGTTGTTTTGTTGGTTGACCAGGACCGATAATCAACCGAACAGCCATCATATAATTTTCTTGAAGATGTCTTTTGCCAATTCGATCCAATTCCTCAACAGTGCGATCGGGAATGCTTTTACCAGCCTTACATTCACAAACGAGGGGATAGGGTTGTGAGCAAAATAAGTCTAAACCTCCTGCACCACCTTTATAGTCTTCCTCAACTTTAAATCCTAAAAAATTAAGACTTTGACGAGTAATATTTTCAAAATCTGTCCCAGCTTGATAGTTGCTTTTTTTCTCTTCTAGTTCGATGCTGCGATCGCCTAATTTAGCAATATCATTTATCCAAGTTAAATTTGAATCAATTTGCTTGACAAATTGCTCACTACTCCAACCTAAAAAGACTTTGATATCTTGTTCTAATTGTTTAGCTGCTGGGTTGGTGGTAGCAAGGGAAATTAAAGCACTTTGCAATTTTTCTAATTCAGGATGCAGCGGTTGCTGTAAATTTTGTAACTGGTGTTTGCGGATGTTGAAGAGGCGATCGCTTAACACCGGATTTACGTCAGAAACAGTTATAGGCTGCGGTAAGGCAATAAACTGGCTATTTCCCTTGACATTAACTTTAACTGGTTCAGTTAACTGATAAACTCGCAGGTAAGTAAGAAAAATATTGTGCCGTTGGACAAGTATTTCTTGTAAAGCTTCTGTTGTCCAAATTGTTAGGTGTGATAAAGCAGCTAATGATTCTGCATTATCTAGAATTTGGCACTGCTCACACGTTGCCCAGGCTTTAATTAAGAAGGTTTCAGTATTTAGTTCGGCAAGAGAACTTTGGGCAATAGACAATAAACTTGAGTGATAATACCGCTCAACTTGCAGCACATTTCTTGATGCATCTATTGAGCAAAGAGTAAATTTACGCCCTGGAGCAATAAATTGTTTCGGTATAGCTAAAATTTCTCGTCCTTGCAATAAAGCCTCAATTTCCGGCGCAGGCAAGCACAAAGCGGTACTAATCACAACAGAATTATTCATTATTCCTTAAATAAATCCTCTGCACCCACACTTACCACATCCGCAGTTGATGCATTTACCTTAGCGTTTCCACTATCTTCATCAATGGCATCTTCAGGAATTTGTCCTGATGGATCGCTGAGAATTTCACGGATTAAATAATTATCTATTGCTATCCGCTTTTGCACAATGAAATCCATGATTTCCTCTTCCTTTAACTCATAATCTTCACGAGCTTGCAAAACAAACAGAATGGATAAAAGTGGTTTGATATCTCCACTTTTCAATAATACCCATTCTCCACCAAGTTGCGGTGACAACAGTTGACTCAAATACTGTTTTGCTTTAGCAGCATTTTTGCTAACTTGCTTAGAACGAATTAAGCAACCACGAGTTAAATCAAACTTTTTGTAGTCGATTAAACGGCTCAATGTCGCCTGAACAATCCTCCCGCCAGATTCTTGTAGAATAGCCACACCAATCTTGACAGGTTTTCCATTTTCTTTACCAACAATTTTAAAGTCAAGATAGCCTTTGTCTGCTGCTTTTGTTTTAACTTCTGTAATTTCTTCAATTTGTACTTGCTCTACAGTTTGACCAATTAGTGTAGAAAACCCTAACCTAAGGGCTTCAGCAAGTGTGGCTTTATCCTCCATGTAATCATCTATAGTGTTTTCAAGGGCTGCAAGTTCCTTGTCGTAAACAGATTCTACTGGATGTTTTTGCGTTATTGTCAGTTCTGAATCGGTGGGAGCTTTAAAGTTGTCTGCACACCATTTCAAAACTTTTCTGACAATTGGTCTTTCTTTACCCAGTTCTTTTAGTTTTTCTGCATCAAAGGGATATACTGAATGCGGCGGTGTTAATCCCTTTTCGTCATAAAATTCTTTTAACCACTGAGCAACTAAAGTTATAACATCCTCGGAATTGAGATATTTTAATTCGAGAATTTTCTCACCAATTCTATCTACAACTGCTTCAGCATAAGACAATGCTTTTACTTGGTGAACCCAGGTTTCAGCATACATAGCTGTTAACAAAACACCACTTTTAATGCTGTTATATAAGTCTTTAGCTAAACCAGCAGAAACTTGTGCTTTGGTAAATCCTGCATCACTACATTCAGGGACATCCAATTCATCAAAACAAACTATTATTGGTTTATAACCACCAATTAAGTCAAGAATTTGACGAACTGTGGAGAAAGATTCCGCTTCTTTATCTTGAGTACTAAGGTTGGCTAAACCCATTGTATCAGCTTTTGATTGGGGTAAGTTTCTGCCAGACAGCCAGTTGATAGCAAAGGTTTCATAACCAGGATCGGGAGAAAGCGTCCAGAGAATCGCTGTAAGAATGTCAGGATTTTCAATGTCAGGCTTAATTGCAAGTACTTTATCCCTCAACACATCAACAACTTTGGGATTTTTAGCCAAGGCTCCCGGAAACTGATTTACTAGTTGCTGAGGTGTGAAGTTTTTGTCATAAGCTTCATTGACTAAAGCAGCTGCTAATTCTCGCCACTGACTTACACCTTTGCTACCAATTTGTTTAAGGCTAATTGCTAAAGTTTTTAAGAATTCAGTTTTAATTCGGTTTAAATCTCCACACTCACTCATGTAGACAAACAAGGCACTTCCATCAGCTTGAACGTGGTGGCGAATTCTACTGATGAGGTGGCTTTTACCTAACCCTTTTTCAGCGGTGATTGTGATACCAACGACTTGCCGCTTTTTGGTGCGAACTTTCTCAATTGCTTCAAAAACAGCGTCCGAAGCATGAGCATTTAAAGAAGGAACATCGGGAAAACCTTTTCCCCAAATATCTTGGCTTCTAACTACTAAAGGTCTGTCAAATGGGTTATGGTTTTTGATGGCATTAATTAGGTCATTCGTCATGGATTTGGTGTAAATGTGTGTACGAGGAGCAAACAGAAAATTAGCAAAAATTATACAAATGGGTTTATGAGTTTAAACGCTTGGCATAGCAGCGTAATCCACTCACTTCGGTTGTAATTGAATCTTCAATTTTGGCTGGATCGCTGTCTGGCAAACTACCACCTTGTAGTTGCAAAATGTCCTTTTCTTGCATTTCCAACAGCCACTCATTGAAATGTTCACGACTGGTGCGATCGCCTATTTCTCTCCTAATTCGATATATCGGCACTAAATCATTCAGGTTATAATCCCGATTCAGCTTGTCGTATACTTCTAGCGTGACTTTCTCAAACTCGTCGTAAGATTTAATTCCACTCTTTACCCGATCGACTGGTACATTTGCACCAGAAGCACCATCCATTTCACCAATCCACCTTACCAACGCATTCGCTGCCCAAGTTCCGACAATAGTGCCTTCAAATTTAAAATCAGCACTTTTCAAACCTTGACTCAGCACCTCTAAACCTTGAGGAGATTCGAGAGTGTAGCCTTTTTTGGAGATAGCGATCGCTCCTTTTTTCTCCAATTCCGCAAAAATGTCTTGAAAATCTGCTATCTTCTTGTCTTTAGATTTGATGCGATCGTGAAGTTTACCTTTGTTCACTTCCTGCTTTGCTCCTCCCAATTCCCATAAAGCAAGCAGTAGGCGAGTTTGAGCTTGATTTGTCATATTTTGTAACTTTTGTGACACTGTATAAATAATAATCTTTACCAGTATAGTTCTGGCTAAAATCTTTTAACTTTTGGAAAAATACTGAAAAATCTCAAGATTGATGAAATTTACGTAGGTGTATTGACACAAAGCGACAACAGCGAATTTTTTGCTTTATTAAACACAAGCAAATATACGAAAATATTTGTTACCAAATTAACTACATATTTCTTTGGGATGAATACAAGTTCTCTCAAAGGCAGGATGAAATACTTGCAAAATTTCATCATCATTGCAATCAAACGGTGTAGCTGTGCTGTTGTAAATAAACGCTTAACGTTTCTTCCATCTGGGAAAAATAACAACAATTTCAACACTGTTTTTGTCACAACACCGCATTTAGATTTCCGCAGGGTGATGAGGAAATAAGATGAACACAATATACCCAGAGCGTAAAAGATTTTCGCGTCCATTGGCAATGTTGCTTTCGGCATTGTTAACTGTACCGCTTCTTAGTAGCTGCGGTGGTGGAGGTTCCCAAAATGCAGCGCCACCCCCACCTGTTGATGATACCGCTGGTAGAACAGTCAACAATTCCGCGCCAGGAAACCAACCTGAAGCTAAAAAAGGATTATCAACAGAGCAGAAAGTCGCGATAACTTTAGCCGGAGCTGCCGCACTTTACTACCTTTATAACCAGCGCAAAAATGCCCAAGGTAACGGACCAGAAGGCAAATATTACCTTTCTAAGAACGGACGTGTTTACTACCGCGATGCTCAAAATCGCGCTCACTGGGTAACACCACCTGCGGAAGGAATTCAAGTTCCACAGTCGGAAGCGCAACAGTACCGAGACTTCCAAGGTTATAACGGACGTTCCACAGGTCGCACTTTAACAGACGTTGCTCCTCAAGAAGCTCCAGCATATTAGATAGCCAGAAAAAGACAACAGCAATTAGCACCGCATCAATATAAAAAGGAGATAAATTATGGTAGACGACTTTTTGCGAAAAGCGAAGGATCTGCTTGTTGGGTCGAACGACGAGCAATATGAGCAAGACACCGATTACCGCGATCGCGAGGTACGTCGATCCAGCGAAGATCCATACGGCGACCCCGCAGACCAGTACGGTAACGCTATCCCCGCAAGCCAAGACCCCTACGGCGACCCCGCAGACCAATATTACGGCGACGCTATCCCCGCAAGCCAAGACCCCTACGGCGACCCCGCAGACCAGTATTACGGTAACGCTATCCCCGCAAGCCAAGACCCCTACGGCGACCCCGCAGACCAATATTACGGCGACGCTATCCCCGCAAGCCAAGACCCCTACGGCGACCCCGCAGACCAATACGGTGATATCCGCCCAGCTAGCGAAGACCCCTACGGCGACCCCGCAGACGAGTATAATCGCTAACAAAGAGTAATCAGGAGTCAGAATTCAAGCAGGTAAGGTTTTTTACTAGAAACTGACGGGAATTTGAAAGCCCCGGAAGAAGAGGTGCGTAGCACCGTATTCTGTGCTTTAGACCGGGGATGAAAAACGACTCGGCAGGATTTATCCTGCTGTGGGTATTTCTTTTGGTTTAGG